>JAABUZ0100001909.1_pt1 | contig 36880 bp, 33 predicted proteins | sample 5562091 | NCBI WGS metagenome assembly JAABUZ01 (sample SAMN12813069, study PRJNA571459) | rock metagenome | isolation source: Antarctica rocks | place: Antarctica: Victoria Land, Linnaeus Terrace sud | collected 2015-12-21 | reverse complement strand
AAAAGCAAATGAATGAAAAAGAAGTGTATCGAGCAGCGAAGCTGCGTAAACTCATCAACAAAGAACGGCAAGGTGACGGGGTTCCGGCATTCTCTTATCTAGTAAGTGTTAGAACAGTACCCGGGTTTGTACTTTTTCCCGCAAACCATGAGCCTGAGTATGAGAGCAGAGCTATCGGATGTAGAAGGGTTCGGAGCGCAAACACACAGCCGCTTGTGGTACAGAAAAAGATACGTGCTATAATAAGAGAGCTGTCAACCGATCAAAATTGTTGTGTTGTTTATAGAACTACTTTTGCGGGTGATATTTTCACTCCAGTAGGTGTAGTGAAGAGTAAGTCGTAAACTGATCAAAATTGATCAGTTTAGAGTCTCAATCTACACTGATAGAGCTAACGGATAAGGAGAAACTATCTTGAATAACGAATACCAGGAAAATCCTGATCAACAAAGAAACCAGGAGCAATCCGGCAATCCTCAGGAGCCTTATCAGCGACGTGAGACGGAAGGGCAATACGGCAACCAGCAGGGACAATACGGCAATCCTCAAGAGCCCTTCGCTGGTCAACAGGGCCAACAAGGACAGTTCGGCAACCAGCAGGGACAATACGGCAATCAGGGTCAGCAGGGACAGTATGGTAATCCGCAACAGGGAAATCAGGGCCAGCAAAGAGGTATACTAGGCGGAGCACGCGATATGGCACAGAATCAGATTGATCAGGCTATTGATCAGTATGCGAACAAAATTCCTGGTGGATCTGGTTTGACAAATCAGGCCAAGGAGGCAGTGGGAGGCATTCTGGATGGCCTGGAGAAAGAGGGAGAGAACCGCATCGGTGACCTGGGCGGTGGGCTCTTCGGTGGCAATAAAGGGAAATAGTAATTTTCGTTTCTATCGTGTTTGCTGAGCAAGCATTGAGGGTGTGAGGCATGTAAGATTAACCTGACTTTCACCCTCAATAGCTACTACTACATTTTCCATTCCTCGTATCAGAAGGCAGTTCTACTATTTAATCTGAGCTTGCCTGACCCCTAACGGATGTTTCGCCAAAGGTAACACCCGCCGCTCGTCCCGGAGACAAACGGACGATATAGACGATGATACCAAGCAGAATGCCCAGGCCCATAATCGGCGTAAAGATGTTCTCAAGGATGCGTATTCCAGAGAGCAGAGAGATGATGAAGCCGATCAAACCGATATTTGTGGCCCAGAAGAGAGCCTGGTTGGCCCACGGCCAGAAAGTTCGTCGATCAACTGTCACCTCGTGCAACAGGCCAAAGAGCGCATTCGTCATAATTCCAACAAATGTGATATGGTCAAGCGCAATCAATATTCCAGATGGAATGTTGCCACCAGGAAATGCACCTCTGATCATTTGAATACTAATATAGAGGGTCAGGATGATATTCAAAATGATAAACGCTGCACTTGCTACAAAAAAAGGATCGCTGCTCCCGCCTGACCAGTTACTGCGTAGAACGCGAGGAGCTAGCCGTACGAGGTAGATGATCCCGCCGATCAGCAGGAAAAGCGAGTTAAGACCAAACAGTGGATTCAGGGTCAATAACTGAGCCAGCCCGATCGCAACGCCTGCCAGGAAGAGTAGAACAATTTGTATCACACCTGAACGAGAAAGTCTTTGAGCGGTGGGCAAGAAGTGCCAGTCGCTCAAAGCCATGCCTATCAGCACTAGGTAGCCCGCCACCAGTGTCGCAGGATGAGCGCCAAAAGCTCCATTGGGTAAGAAAGCAACATTGGTTGCATATTGGATCTGCAGCAACACACCGATTAAGCCTCCCAGAACCAGCGTAACCAGCGAGGCCAGAAGTGCAATGTGCGGCACACTCAGCTGAATCTGACGGCTCTTCACGGCAATCCAGCCCAGGAATACAACCATCACATACAAAACTGGAAAACCAAAGATTGCACGTGCGAGATAATTGCCACTCAAAAATGCTAGCACATATACAGGCACAGCTACCGTTGCAATAACACTCGTCCAATGCATAAAAGGATGCAATTCTTTCGTTTCACGTTCCCCAAAGAGCAACAGGCTTAGCGCGAACACGCCAAGCTGGCTCACAAATTCTACTTGATAGAGATGCTTTTGAAGATTCTACAGACATTAGCATCTCAAAATGTTCCCAGGTCATCCCTTGCTTTAGCATCGCTTGCTCAGTTTGTAGCAATTGGATACGAATGCATAGAGGACAAAGACTTGAACCACAGTTTCTACAACACGCAGCTCCACATGTTGGACAACCCTGCCTCGTTATCCGTCCACAATACATGCATGGAAACTCATGTACATTCATAATTTTCACTCACCCCGCTGCCTCCCAAATCTACATCTCATCTTCCCAATCCATCCGATCTGTTGACAATAGCCCTCTATAGCTGGAAGAATCTATTGCACGTGTTAAAATTTTTGATCCTGGGTCGGCTTTTCCAGTAGAGGATAGAGGTGGCGCAAACTCCAGAACGCACTTGCGGATCAGGTCATCTGAAGGGATCAGTGCTTTAAGCTGAGGGCTGAGAGGTTTAAGGGGCTTTGGTTTGGTCACAATAAACTTGCCCTGTGAGCCAACAAACTGCTCAAGCGTCCAATCACAATCTGAAATGTCGCCGCCCGCGTGCACAAACGCAGAAAAGGTTGCCAGAATATCGCGTACAGCACCAAAGGCGGTTAATTCTAAGAGGCGCAGACCGGAGACCGGCTGATCCAGTCCATCTTGATCGCGATACATGATCTGGCGACCGGAGCGTGTGTCGATCAGCGAGTACACAAAGACAGGCAGCATAAACGATACTTCCGCATCACATATCTGCTCTCCCCTGCCGCTTCCCTGACAATAGTAGCAAGGCTTATTGACCTCGCGTGCGCACACCACGTATATCTTCCGCTTAATATCGGGATGATACCGATTATGTATTGCAAAAGCAGTTACGGTATCCAGGTTAAGCAGAGGGCGTATAAGTGTCTTCTGCTGCTCTTTGAGATAAAGAAAGAGCTGACGACGCTGACCACAAGACCGAACCACCGGGCGCGCCATCTGATCTTCAATCATTGCCAACACATCACCAACCATCTTGTGGATGCTCACTTTCTCCGACTATTGAAACAACGACTCGAACACTTCAACTCTTCCACAACTTTATCTATCACAGAGCAAGTATAGGACCACATGCCGCTTTTGTCCATACTTATTTTTAAGTATTTTTTTACAGCAAAAATAATAATATTATTGCTTTACTATCTTTAAGCATTGCAATATCTCTATTTCTAGAGCAGAAAACCGATGGAATTTAGAGAAGTTTTTTAAAAATAGTTGCGTAGTTCAGAGAAAGTATTGAGGGAGAGCAGCTTACCTTCACCGGTATGATGGATATCCTGCCTCTCCAAACCCCATGTATGCTCATGAGGAATGAATACGGCATTCAGTCCCGCTTGTAAGGCTGGATTGATATCCGAGCGTGGAGAATTGCCAATCATCCATGCCTGCTGGAGATCAAGCTCTAACTCATGCACCAAGCGCTGGTACGTCTCAACATCTTTTTCCGGCACGATTAAAATATGCTGAAAGTAGTCTCCCAGACCTGAGCTATCGATCTTTAACTGTTGCTCCTCCTGCTGACCCTTTGTGAGCAAGATCAACTCGTGTCGTGGCGCTAAATATGCCAGTGTCTCAGGCACATTCTTGATAAGCTGAATAGGATGCTCGGCAATTTGTAATGCGAAATTGCGCACACGCGAAAGATCCTCGTCGCTCACCTCCCGCTCCACCAGACGAGTATACGTCTCCTGCAAGCTACGAGCAAAGCTAGCGGAACCATAACCCATCGTTCGCTCAATTCCGTCGAGGACTACCCGTACCTCACTAGCTGTCAGCGTAGAATGGTTGAGGAAATCAACAAACGTCTCGATAGCCTGTTCGAAATAGATATTGTTTTCCCACAGAGTATCATCAGCATCTATAAGTAAATGTTGTTGCATAGCCCGCCTCATTTTCTATCTAAATAGTTCGTTTCTATTTATAAGAACGAGCAGCATTGGGCATTAGAAACATCTTTTTTACTTAAAAAGAGAGGACAATCATTGCTGACCGTCCTCTCTTCATTCATGCTCAGTTATAAAACTATACTTTTTTGTATAGAAGAACGTGATGAGGCTCACCCGCTTTTAGAATAAGATTTGGATGAGCATAGTGCCAACCCATCTGCTCGTAGAACTTCCTGCTACTACGATTATCAGCCTCGATTGAGAGAATAACGTGTGAGCATGGCTGTGCTTGCAGCAGAGCATCATGCAAAGCAATCGCAACATTCAAATCGCGATATGTCTCAAGTATGTCTAACGTCACCAACTGCCAGGCATCCTGCAATATAGAATTATCCTCGCCCAACTGTTCCGCAACCTTCTCGTACCACCAGTTTCCAAACCGAGCTTGTGCCCGATAGCCAAAGCCAGTTCCAACTACACTCCCCTCGACAAGTGCAACCAGCCCCTGGAAACCTGGAGCCTCTTCTGCACGCTTAAAGAAATGATAAGAACCCGCCCAGGCTTTACGCGAAACCTTCGTATGAACTTTTACGGCATCCACCAACAAAGTGGCGCTCGCTGATATTGTCTCTAAAGTACATTCTCGTACTATAATCATTCTTCATCTCCATTTTATGATATCAAGTTGATAAAAGATTGCTTACAAATAATACGCCTTATGTTAATTCCCCTCGTTAGTATAGCATACTTTTCCGCTGCATCAAAACCTACTATGGACTTTTTTAACATAGGTTAGTGTATTAATACTCTATGTTTTTGTCCAATAGCTCAAGAAAAGGCAGGGCTACGTCAGCTTATTCAGACACAAAAATTTATGCATATATGCTAAAATCAACGGATATGGTAGAGCTTCAAGCAAAGTATCGAGTACGACCTCTTGTTAGATAAAGATCCCATACGGCAAAAATGCCCAAAAATATTTCGGAGAATTGTAGAGAAACAATATATGACCTTTTAGTGGGATGGCACAGCTTCGCTATCACCGGAAAACCTATACTTGCTTTCATCTTAAAGATGAAAGAGCAGGAGCATAAGATTCTAACAGTACTTTTCTCTTTAGGCTCGACAATCGTTATTTTCTATGCTACTCTAAATGATAGAGGTGCTTGATCGAAGAGGTAGGAAGAGGAAGATAGTTGAAGAGGAAGAAATCAAAAGAGAAAAAACAGTGGGACGCGAGTATGCTATCCCTTCTACGAGCCAGCCCACAAGGCTTCGTTAATCTTTTTTTACCCGGTGCCCAGTATCTCGATGAACGGCCACAAAAACTTCAGAGTCATCCACGAACAACCGATGGATTAGTGAAAGTCCAGCTAGAAGACGACATCATGCTGATCCACTTTGAATTTCAATCTCATAATGACACGACTATGGCTAAGCGTCTCCAGGAATATAATATGTTGATCTGGAATGAGTTTGAGATACCGGTTCTTTCCTGTGTCATTCACTTGCTTGGCGATGGACATATCGCGCCTTCACCATTAGTGCGAACGTTGCCAGCAGGAGCAGGAGGGAAGAAAATCCACGACTTTTATTACGAGACGATTGAAGTGGGGGATTTGAAGGCAGATGATATACTAGCAATGCACCAACCAGGGCTCTTGCCACTGCTCACTCTGACACAGGGTGGAGCAACAAGAGAAGTAGTTCAGCGGATGTTCAACGAACTAGAAACAGTTGCCGACCAAAATATCACCTTTCTTGCGTACACCTTAGCAACGTACTCATTGCAGCGCTCAAATGAAAGGGAGCTTCCCTGGCTAGAAAGGACCTATAAGCACATGCACGACATTATCACCGAGTCTCCCTTCTATAAATCCATTATTGCGAAGGGCCTTGCTCAAGGCCGTGAGCGAGGACTCAAGGAAGGACGCGAACAAGGTCTTGAGCAAGGTCTTGAGCAAGGTCTTGAGCAAGGCATTGAGCAAGGCATTGAGCAAGGCATTGAAAAGGGGCAACTTACGGCACTACGCCAGGCCATCGTTGATGTTGTTCACGAGCGACTTCCGGCGCTTGTTCAGTTTGCTGAGTCGCAAGTTGCGACTATTCATGATCCCACGCAACTTCGGCGTCTCGTTGTGAAAATGAGTACGGTTCCTGATACAGAGCAAGCAACACAGGCATTTCTAGATGCACAACAAGGACACTAAGTAACTGATGCTCAAAGGGCATCGTCAATCATAAAAAAGCGATGCCCTTTTTAAAAGAATACATGTAATCTCTCCTCTGAAAAGTCTTTTTCATGCCACGTGGTGAAGCTATTCATGAAGGTCTTGTCTGGAAAGCTGTTGAGGCTGCAATTAAACGTCATTGACAAGGGGAATATCCTTGCCCCACACGGGTATATGGCGTGGCTCAGCGGGTCGGGCGATGTGCTTGTCTTGGCTATAAAGTTGCTCGGCCGTTTTCCAACATATGTTCGCGCGGGCCTCCTCGCTGAGCCGATCGAGAAATGGATCATACCGCTCCAGAGTTGGCCCCAGGCGCTCAAAGGCGTTGACAAGGTCGGAGCCCAGGCAGATACGCGAACTCCACTTTTCAGCTAGATCGAGCCATTGCTGATTGGGCTCACCGTTGGGGCAGATAGCAACATCGAAGATGACCCAGGAGATATCTACGCACACGTTGGGAAAGCGGGTGAGTAAGCGGTCAACCATGCGGGTGTAGAACGGCACGTTCACGCGGCGCGACATACCACAGTGGGCAAAAATAAAACGAGTATGGGGGAACTCGCGCAGCGCCTCCTCAATCTCATAGACATAGAGGGGATAGTCGGAATGGGCGACGGAGGTCACGTTCGAGTGAATCAAAACAGGCCAATCGTGCTCGGCCGCGAATTCATAGACGGGCCAGAGCGCGGGATGATTAGGGCGCGCATCCTCTCCATACATCATACTAGAAAGATCATCATGGCGCAGTAATACCTCGCCGATACCGCACCACACATCGGGATACAGCTCGTACAGCCGCTCAATATGCCGCACAGCATAGCGGTCCACAGGATTAAAACCATTGATGAGCGGGAACAACCGTTGGCGCTGCTCGGTCGCAAGGGTGCGCATCTGTTCAGCAACAATAACATCGCTATAGCTATAGTAATAGCAGGGTGCGCCATTGGAGAGATAATAAGCGGGCGGCTCACGATCATAACTGGCCCACATCTTCTGAGGCGGGAGACCACAAATGACAGCCTTGCCGACGTGCGCCTGATTCATATAATAGAGGAGCGCGTCACTGCCCACCGTCTCATGGCAAAAATCAACGAAATGTAGATGAGCATCGATCAAAGGATATTTGCTGCCTTTGAGCGGTGTTAGACCACTTCGTTCGCGCTCTCTATAGGCCCAGCTTTCGTTTGTCATCATCGCCTCCCGCTACTTTCGTCTTTTGAAGATGCACCAAGTTTTCGATAAAGTTGCTCAAGGATCGCTGTATCCAGCCGGTCATTCAAGTACTTCCAATCGCTAGCCCCGCCGATGATCGTGATGAGCTGCTCACGAGTATAGTGATCAAGCAGACGCGCACTATCCCTGTCTACAAGCGTACGTAAAAGATGAGCCAGGTCGCGGCAGTCGCGGACAAGCGTGACAATCTGTTCCCACTCCAGCCGTTTGAGCAGGTCATCCTGAGCAGCGCTATCAAGAGCATCCAGGACAATGCTAAGTTGATAACCGTTTTTAAACAGAGATTTGAGATACGCACTTCCCAGTAGTTCTAGGAGTTGAGGGGCACTCCTACCATAGAACCATTGCGCAACATCGGCCAGTTCCTCTGGCGTTGTGATCAAGGCACGCGAGCCTTCCCTGCCAAGTGTGACGAGGACCTTTGTTTCTATCTGAGCGTCTCTACTTGTTGCCATAAAATGACTCAGGTAGCGCGCCTCCCGAAAACTGTTGGCAATGTCTGGCCCTAAAGCTTCGATCAAGTAGAGCTGATCGTCGAGCGTGAGCGATTTGATGAGTAGCGTTACATCTAGCGGATCGCTGATGATCTGTGCAAGATGTGGCCGGAGTTGTTCGAGCACTGTGCGATCGTACCGTTTGCCGAGCGTGTCCAGGGCTACAGCCAGTTCACGCGTCGTCCCAATATGGACAGTCTCCGTCTCAATCGTGAGCGGATAACGAACAATATCTGCAAAAGACATCTCTTTCCCTCTTGAAAAATTTGAGCCTGCTGTGGAGATCAAACGAGACGTTACTCCTCCTCTCCACTGAGTTTCGATAGTTTATCGTACGTTCTTGAAATGTTCCACAACAAAGTTCACAATTCCGTAGCATATTCGTTTAGTAGATAGACAAAAGCAACTTGTCAAACGGCGTAGTTTGTGGCAAGCTAAGGAAGAGATCGCGTTCTATCCACGCTATGGCGATAGACCGGGAGATGATCCCTATACAATATAATTTATTCTATGAAAGATTGGAAGTAAAGCTAAGATAGCTCTATACATCAGGCGAACAGTGCATACGTTTTATAATGGTTTATAGTTCATACTTTATAGTTCTAAAAATGGAGCTAACGTGGCAATACAGACCGAAGTAACGGTGCAGACTTTTATCACCAATGCTTATCTAGAGAGCGATAGAACTATTCTGGCCGCCCTTTCCACTCCAATCATCTTACCCTGTCCACCAGAAAACGTAGTCGTACAAGACATAACCACAGGGCAGAGCATAGCAGTCGAAGCCTCTGGAATAGCGCGCACCTTTCATCCAACCATCGTCGGCGACTTCCAGCATATATTCAGTTCGGGTGGCGATTGGAACACGACCGATCCGGCGACACGTATGGAGCAGGTCAATGAGAATCTCTATCAGATGACGGCGGCCTTGCCGGCTGGCAGCTATCAATACAAAGTTGCCTTTGACGGAGGATGGGATGGCGCATTCCCCAACATAAACGTAAACCTTAACGTGCCGCAGGGTGGTTTGCGCGTCACCTTCTCTTTCGTTCCATACGATCTTACAACTCGGACCGCGCAAATCTACGATAACATCAATAATTTGACGGCGAAGCTTCCTACATCCGATGCGGGTGCATCGGTCGATCTCCTCAAGATTACGCTCGGTCAGGCGCTTGATCTCGCCCATACAGTGCAGATCAGCTTGCAAGGTCAGAAGCCGAGGACCGTTATCGCGCGCAGCATACTCCACGATCCGCGCTACTTCTACGCGGGAAACGACCTGGGCAATACCTATAGCGCGCAGGAGACCACGTTTCGCGTGTGGGCACCCACGGCGGCAGATGTACAGCTCTTGCTCTACAAGAGCGAGGACGGTCCGCTGAGCAAAAAGGTTGCGATGCAGCGGGCGGAGCAGGGCACGTGGTGTACCAACGTCGCCCAGCCTCTGGCAAATTGGTACTATCTCTATCAAGTGAATATTCAAGGGAAAACTTCTACCGTTGTTGATCCATATGTTCGAGCACTTGCCCCCAACGCCACGCGCGGCATGATCGTCGATATGGCCGCGATCAATCCAGAACATTGGAGGGACGATTCTTACAGGCCGCTCGCCAATCCGGTGGATGCGGTCGTCTACGAGACTCATGTGCGAGACTTCTCTATTGCGGCCAACTCTGGCATGAGCAACAAGGGCAAGTATCTGGCCTATACCGAGCGCGGCACGACGGGTCCTCAGAACGTTGCGACGGGGGTCGATAGCCTGCTACAGTTAGGCATAACGCATGTGCAGGTCCTACCAGTCTTCGATTTTGCAAGCATCGACGAGACGAAGCCAGAACAATACAATTGGGGCTACGACCCACGCACCTATAACACGACCGAAGGCGCATACGCAACCACTCCACATGGCAGTGCGCGCATCAGCGAATACAAACAGATGATTCAGAGCCTGCACAGCGCGGGTATCGGTGTGATTATGGATGTGGTCTACAACCACACCTTTGCCATCTATGACTCGGCATTTGACTTGCTCGTGCCGCATTACTACTATCGCACCGACGACTATGGACACTACAGTGGCGGCTCCGGCTGTGGAAACGAGGTCGCCAGCGAGCGGCCGATGGTGCGGAAATTTGTGCTCGACTCGCTCCAGTACTGGATGCGCGAGTACCACGTCGATGGCTTCCGCTTCGATCTCATGGCTCTACTCGGCGTAGATACTATGCGGAAGGCTGTGCAGAATCTACACGCGATAAACCCTGATGCTCTTATCTATGGCGAGCCGTGGACAGGAGGATCGTCAGCCCTGCCAGCGCAACAGCTTGTCTATAAGGGGCGGCAGAGAGGGCTGGGGCTAGGAGTCTTCAATGATAACATTCGCAATGGGCTGATTGGCAGTGTCTTTGATCATAGTGCACAGGGCTTTGCTATGGGCGCACCGTTTAAAGTTGATGTTATCAAGCGCGGTGTGCAGGGCAGCATCTATGATTTCACGGAGGCTCCGGACGAGACCATCAACTATGTCACCAGCCACGATAACCTCACGCTGTGGGATAAGATCGCCGACTGCAATCCGCGCGATACCGAAGCGGACCGCATCAAGATGGATGAGCTGGCCCAGGCGGTCGTTCTGACTTCGCAAGGCGTCCCGTTCTTCCAGGGCGGCGAGGAGTTTTTGCGCACGAAACAGGGCAATGATAACAGTTATAATGCGGGCGATGCAATCAACCAGTTCGACTGGGAGCGCAAAGCTACATATCAGAGCGTCTTTGACTACTACGCGAGTCTGATTCATCTGCGCCGCCAGCATCCCGCGTTCCGTCTGACCACAGCTCAGGAGATCAACGACCATCTTCACTTTCTAGATAGTGCGCCAAATACTATCGCCTTTACACTGGGTGAGCATGCGAACGGTGATCCCTGGAAGTATATACTGGTCATTTACAATCCTAATCGCAGCGAGGTATCTTTTAATCTGCTTGCCGGTGAGTGGACCGTCGTCGGCACGCAGAACAAAGCCTCGAATTCGATTTTGGTAGGGTCGATGGCGTGTACGATTCTCTATCAGGAATAGAGTGGCGAGTACTCTATTCCTGTTCAGATTAATGGATAGTATACGGCTTCTCTGTTGAGGCGTGGGCAGTTTTTGAGGGGTAGCATTGATCGGCAATAAGCTGCTTAAACGGTAAGAAGAGGGGATCTGGCAGCGCGTTCAGGGCGAACCAGCTAATTTCGGACATTTCGCGCGCGGAATGGATGATTGGTTCGCCCGAGACATAGGGAGCCTCGACCCAGACGGTGATGTAGTGTTTCCCTTCCTCTGCGAAGACATCGTTTGTGATGGCACGAAAAGTTGGGCTGGCGATGACCAGGCCCGTCTCTTCGTATGTCTCGCGAATAGCACACTCGTCGAACGATTCGCCATACTCTAGATGACCTCCCGGCGGTGCCCAGGTGCCATGACCATGCGAATTCTGACGCTTCATCAGCAACACCTGATCATTCTTTGCAACAATAACAGCGACACCTACCTGTGGTCGTTGTGCCATGCGCGCCTTCTCCTTTGAGTGAGAGCCGGGACTTCCAAAAGCGGCTCCTTTACGTTCTAGAAAACATTCAGAAAAATGGAGGTGGGTCTAAAAGAACGTTTACGCATTTCTTCAGGCTAAAGATTCTCTGTTACCTCATGCTATTGTACAATTTCTTATTAGCTTTGTCATCCCTCTTAAGACTCAAATATTATACAAGCTATTTTGAATCACTTCTTACATAGCCTGAGCTTCCTAAATTGATACTTGATAGGAGTAGAGAAACTTGTTATACTCCACAAGAGTATTGTGATATTTGATCTATCTAAATTTGCTTTGCTATATTCTATGTAAAATCGAAAGCGAGACACATTCTTGAATTCCTCTATAACTTACTGCTCTGACTGCGGCGCAAGCAACGAACCAGAGTCAGAACGCTGTTTTCGCTGTGGGAAAGCGTTACAGACGAAGACGTTATCGGGTGCAAGTGATCAAAAGCGCTTCTCAACACTCCAAATGCTCAAGAAACGTCCCTTCTCATCCGAAGATACGGAGCACCCAGAGTTATCAAAGGCGGCATTCTGGAAGACAATGGCAATCGGCATTGCAGTGGGAACACTATCATTCTTCGTAGCATCTGCTCCCGGCAGTAACATACTCGCATGGCTTGGGCTTGCAATCGACATACTAGCGGTAGTAGGAGCAGGATTTATCACGGGCAGAATGACCAGACTGATTGGTATGGGCTTCGCAATGGGTTTCCTCGCCGGATTGACCTTCTATACTGTAGGCACACTGTAGGCACACTTCGCTACATTACGGAGGAAAATATCAATTGGCAAGATCCCAGCAACATCATTGTTCTCGTCATCCTTGTCTTAGTTGGCGGAGTCTCTGGCCTGCTCGGCGCATGGCTTGGAACAATTGGACGGCTCCGTAGTTTTTTCTAAAGTACTGCTTGCGAAAGTGAGGCACACACTTGAATTCCTCAATGATTTACTGTTCTCATTGCGGTGCAGGAAACCAATCGCGGGCAACGTACTGCTTTAGCTGTGGAAAAGTATTGCAAATTGGTACATTGCCCGATATAAGCAGCACAGGACGCCTCTCGCCGCGCCAAATGCTCCGGCAACGCTATAGAATTGTTACGCTCGTGGGTCAGGGTGGCATGGGCGCGGTATACAAGGCCGAAGATATCCAGTTCGGCGGACGCCCTATCGCGGTGAAAGAGATGAGCCAGAGCGGTCTCAATCCACAGGAAGCAGCCGAGGCGGCCGAGCAATTTAAGCAAGAGGCACATCTGCTGGCGGCCCTCAAGCATCCCAACCTGCCCAGCATCTACGATTATTTCGGCGAGAATGGACGCTGGTATCTCGTCATGGACTTCATCGAGGGCACAACCCTGAAGGCGCGACTTGATCAGGCACCACGACACGTTTTGCCGCTAATGGAGACACTCGACATCGGTATACAGCTCGCCAAAGTACTCGGCTACTTACATACACGCCCCACACCAATTATTTTTCGCGACCTCAAACCCCTCAACATCATGATTACGCCCGAAGACAACGTCTACCTCATCGACTTCGGCATCGCGCGCCTCTTCAAACCAGGGAAGGCGATGGACACCGTTGCATACGTCTCAGCAGGTTACGCCGCTCCGGAGCAATTTGGGCGAGCACAAACCTCTCCTCAATCTGACATCTATAGTCTGGGTGCAACACTGCACCAGCTCCTATCGGGCAACAACCCCAGTTCCAATACGCCCATGTTCACCTTCCAATCCCTCAAAATGTACAGCCCAAACATCCCCACACCCCTGGCAAACCTTATATCCACAATGCTCAATATGGACCCGACGCGCCGACCAAAAAGCATGGCAGTAGTCAGGCAAGAGCTAGAACACATACAAACAGTGCTGAAACAACCGGCTGCAATATCTGTGCCACCAACACAATATGCACCACCTCCGCCGCCACCCCCAGCAGTGCAAAGACAATATGTGCCACCCCCACCTCCTCCATTAATAGTGCAAGCGGCTCAAGGGCAGAGACAAGCATATCAGACTTCCTCACCTCAAGGAGTTGCAAAGCCAGCACTACCGAAAGGAATAGTTTGGAAAACGCTGCTAATTGGAGTTGTAATGGCAGTTTATCTAATCATTTTAGTGCCTATAACGCATTATAATTCTGGAATCTGGCTTACAACTGCTATCTTGTCTCTTCTTGTAGCAGGTTTTATTACGGGCAAGGTTGTCATACTTCGCAGAGCAGTTTTTTTTATGGGTTGTATCGCAGCAATGATATTGGCGATAGCTGCATTTTTTTCATCATCAACGAGTGCAGGCATCATTCTTTTAGTGGTGCTCATGCTAGTTAGTGGAGTAATTTGCCTGATAGGAGGATGGCTTGGAACAATCGGACATCCTTATTATAAGAAGCCATAGTTCAGAATTTTCGGGCAAAGAGTAAAGCCAGGCCGAGTAATAGGCCTGGCGCAAGGTTGCATCAGCACCCACAAAATCGACGATGCCTTGCGCACCCTCAGCGCCTGTGAGATCTTTGATGCGATGCACCGGATCTTCGTCGCAGCTATTGATGACTACATCCGCGCCAAGATCGCGCGCAATCTCAAGCTTCCGATTGTCCACATCTACAGCCACAACTGTTGTACCGGCCAGTAGCAAGAGCTTCGCGTATTGTATGCCGAACTGGCCCAGGCCGCCTGTACCGATGATCACAACGGTGCTACCAGGATAGATGGCCGGGACGAGCTTCTTGACGGCGCGATAGGGGGTGAGACCAGCGTCGGTTAAAGCGGCTGCTTCGGCCAGATCGAGACCTTGAGCAGGCAAAAGATAGCGATACGAGGGCACCAGCAAATATTCTGCGTAGCACCCGGTTGTCCAATGCCGACCCACTTAGTGACATCGCTCAATTGCTCCTGCCCGCCGTTGATGAAACGGTCGCTCTTTACGCTCCAGCCTCCGAAGACGACTACGGGATCACCAACCTGAAAGGTCTTCTCAGCATCGGGTCCTAGAGCGGCCACCGTTCCCGCGTTCTCATGTCCAAGCGTAAAGGGGAAGCTTGGAATGATTGGCACCTCACCCTCCATAAGATGTAAGTCGGAGTGACAAAGCCCTGAGCCGGCAATCCGAATCAAAACATTCTCGTCGCGAGGCTCCGGCACCAGCACCTCGCGAACCTCTAACGGCTGCTTATAAGCAACAAGCTGCACTGCACGGATCGTCTTTGCAATAGCCATGTTTCTCATCCTTTTCATGTTTCTATTCGTGAGCATCCATTCTGAAAAGAATATAACATGGACGACTTATACGCCACGTAGTTCGGCTCAATAAAATGAGTTGTCTCTTTATTCCTCTGCGCTTTCTGCCGAGGGAGAGCGCATCTGCAAGCCGAAGGTCTGCGCCCAATCGAGCAGGCCGACCAAAGGCTCCAGCAGAGTTTCTCCTAAGGGGGTTAGCGCGTATTCTACGGATGGCGGCGCAGTTGGGTAGACGGTGCGTGTGACCAGGCCCTCTTCTTCCAGTTTCCGCAGCGTTTGCGTAAGCATTTTCTGTGAGATGCCCCCGATCTGGCGTTTTAGCTGTGTGTAGCGCTGGGGACCATCGCTGAGCAGGGAGATGATGAGCGGAGTCCACTTATCGGCGATCAGATCCAGAGCGCGGCGGGAGGGACAGTCAGCATCAAAAGGGTCTGCTTGTAGAATAAATTTCTTTGTTGTTACCATGAAGTAACCATACCACTTTTTAGTGCCTTCTTGCAAGCAGAGAGTTACTCTCTTATAGTAACTATAAGCAATAAAGAGTTCATCTCCTTCGAGTGGTGAAGCTTCTACGCTGTTACATCGATAGGGATGTGTAGAGGGAGACTGAACACATCCCAGACAATAAAAACTAAGGAGCATTCTTATGTCAATAGTGATTACTGGCGCAACCGGCGCATTAGGGAGCTTGGTTGTCCAGCATCTTCTCAAGAAGATACCGGCGAGCGAGATCGTAGTGAGCGTGCGGCATCCTGAAAAGGCGTCAGCCCTGGCTGAACAAGGAATCGAGGTACGTCACGGAGATTATGATGATCCAGCCTCCCTACAAACAGCATTTGCCGGGGCCTCCAGGCTGCTACTTATCTCTTCTTCGTTACTTGACGACACCGCACGTGTCCGCCAGCATGCAACAGCGATTGAGGCGGCAAAAAAGGCTGAAGTAGGGCAAATTGTCTATACGGGAGTAGCATATGCCGAGAAAGTAGGGATGACATTGGCGCAAGTTCATCAGGCAACCGAACATGCATTGCACACTACTGGCATTCCTTACACAGTTCTACGCAACGCTTTCTACACCCATCTCTTTGTGAATCCCAGCCTCAAGGCAGCCGTCGAGCGTGGCGAGTTGGTGACTTCGACCGGAAGCGGCAAGCTTAATACGGCAACACGCAACGACTTCGCCCTCGCCGCCGCAACTGTGCTCACCGAAGAGGGACACCAGAACAAGATATACGAGCTCACTGCCTCCCAGCCCTGGAGCTTTGATGAGCTCGCCCAGCTTCTCTCGCAAACTTCAGGCAAAAGAGTAACGCACCACTCCATCTCGGAGTCTGAGATAGGTGCCGAACTGAAGCAATCTGGCATGCCAGAAGGCTTCATCCCCTTCCAGATTATGATCTATAGAGCGATTGCCAACGGCGAGTTCGCATCAACTTCAGAAGATCTACGAAAGTTGATCGGAAGCGCATTTACTTCACTCGAAGTAAGCGTTCGAGAGCTTTTCTAAAATATACAAACGTCAGAGTGTGTCCGAAGACCATCACCACTACGTTCTCGCGCCTTCGGCGCTCGTTATTGTAGTGTATAATTTTACTTTTTCTACATTTTTAAGCTTCGCTTAAAAATGTAGAAAAAGTAAAATTATACACTACAATCTCTTCAGGCAGCGAGGCTGCACTCTCTCGTCTCCTAAGAATGTGGATGCGATGAGCCTCAGACACACTCTCAGACAAATGAAGAGGAAGAGAATGTTTTCTTTCTCTTCATACATTAAAGGATTTCTTCACGACTTCGAATTTTTAATACTTCTCGTATAGATAAGGTAACAATGGCGGAAACATAGTGCTCATCATAGCCTGAAGCTCTAGAGAGGGATCGCCCCAGCCACGAATAGCAAACGTTTCAGGCTCATGAGTGCCATAGATGAGGGCAGTGAGTCCCTGAATGGTGAGATCACATTGAGCAGTGCTTACTTCACTAACGTGAAGAATGTCATCTACAGCTTCGAAGAGATAAACACTATTATTCCAGGGACAATCCGGATCGATGATGCGCGCTGAAAAACAGCCCGGTCCACAGCGCATTCCATTAATACCAGCAACGGTGACAATACGACCCATAGGAGCTTCATCGGCACTCAACGTGAAGCGAAGGTCGGGTAGCCAGGTTTCGGGCAGGGCGGAGGGTGGCAGGCGCAACTCGATCTGCTGGACCTGATCTACGTGACGTGCCAGCCAGGAGAGCAGCAGGTATTTGCCAGCGCTATCGGTGTAAGAGAAGCTGCGAACCTTCATATCCTTCCCATCTCCATTGCTCTCAATTCTGTAAAGCATCATGCCATGCTGCTCATTCTCGACCAAAGCAGTTGCCACCCAATAGGTATCCTCAGTGCTCTGTGAGGACGCGGAGTGATCGGTGGACAGAGCCATACCATGCGTCCTCCGCTGTTGCTCCTTCAAAAAGTTTCGATGGGAGCTGAAGCCTTCAGCGATTGAGACCAGCTCCACGTGACCTTTCAGCTCTTTTTGTAGCATATGAAGAGTTCGTCCCTATAAAGCTGGCGAATAGTGACCTGATCCATTGCTGGACTAAGCTCCTTTGACTATATGAAGTGAAGGGCCGGAGAATTTCCAGTAACTCGCTAGCTTGTTTACAAGCTCACGCTGCCGCCGATCGACGACATCTGGCGTCCATTTATCGGCGTGGAGCACGTGCGAGGTTAAGACGAAAGGGCAGAATCCTTTGTTGGAGAAGTAGACCATTTTCTTTTTGGCGAATTCATAGTTGTTGGCGTTATAATTCTTGTGCTGCGAGAGCAAGACGAGATTGCCCAGGCGGTGCACATAGCGATGATGCGTGCCGCCAGGAAACCAGCGCGTCCACTCGCTATTAGAAACTGGTTTCTGTGGCAATACATGCTCGACCGAGATAATAGGCAAGTCATAGGTAGCAGTCCCATCGGAGAGCAGAGTGTCCAGTCGTAAGAGAATATACTTGCATAAACTGGCATTGACGTTGGCGTAGAGGTTGCCATCCAAAGCTCTATAAATAGTGTGCTGTTCTGTCTCGCTCAACTGGAGAGGTGAAGAGTCTTCATAGACATCTTTCTCTTGTTTGATTGCCATCTGCAACTGTCGATAACGTTCAGAGCGCTTATTGTGCGATAGATTTTGCAGCAGAAGGCCCACCGATAGACGATCCAGGTCTTTCAAGAAGCGCAGCAACAGCTCTGGCTGCTTGCTGTACCTGCCCCAGTACTGGAGAGCGGCGGGGAGCCACTCGCTGTGCGTAAGCTTATTCAGCCAGCGTAAAAGTTCTTCAATTTCAGCAGTGTAGGGCGACCTCTCAACCGTTGCCGTGATAATAGTGTGCAAGTGGTAGCCATATGGATGCAGGAGGTGGTCAATCAATAGCTGCGGAGTTATTTTCCGTTGAGAGTTGGGATAGACGTGCGCGTGGAATTCTTCCAGCAGATTCTTATGCACTCGCGCATCAGTCCAGAGAATCCGAATGAGCGATAGGAGATGCTCGAAGTTTTCGTTGCCCAGCAGCACTTCGATCTCTTCCCACTTACTCGTATATTCATCCCGTTCGTCTTCAGGAATTCCACCAACGATTTGAGCTTTGAGAATGTCGGCGGGGGAAAGATTGCGGCCGCGATTATTGAGGACGGAGAAGATGCGATAGGATGTATCGAAGTCGGCAGTAGAGATCACGACCATGAAACAGTTACTGACCAGAAACTCGCCCAGCCGGATGCGCTCCTGATTTGGGATAGACTGTAAACGTTGCATAAAGGCCAGGGCATTATCGTGGATATTGCGCTGGCTCTCCGAGAGCGAGGTGAACGGCACGTCTTTCAAATCTTCAATACCGCCTTCAGCCTGAATGTAACGCTGAAAAAACTCTGCATCACGCTTGCGTAGAGTTAGACGATAGCGACTGGGCGTACGCGCAAAGGCATTGGCTCTCTCATAGAGGAAATGATCCAGGTCGCGCGCCTTCTCAGTCTGGATCGATGCTCGTAGAGTCGCTAACAGGATCGTGATAGTGGTCAGGCGCTGCTGTCCATCAATCACCTCGGCCTCTGGCTTATCGCCTTTTGTCAGCACGATACTCCCCAGAAAATAGGGCGGCACCTCTTCCATATCCTGCTTGCCTTCCCCCATCGCCGCCAGCAAATCCTCCAGCAGCACTCCCGACTCCTCCGTCGTCCAGGCATAGGGGCGCTGATAGAGAGGAATGGTGAAGACAAAATCATCGCTAAAAATCTTCTTGATCTCACATTGTTGTGTATCAATGCTTACCCGGCCCATGCACGACTCCAGTTCTAGTTCTGCCACTCCGTTGACAACTGAGGTCTGACCAACCTCAGAGCACGTTTTATCTAACAGCAAGAAGATCGCCGTTCGAGAAGGAGCAAAGGAGATTTGGCGGCAATATGCGCCCTTGCATACTTTTCCTACATACTAGTACAGGATAGCGTCATACTTCCTACTTCGTCAAGATCTATGGACTAATGGGCAGGCCAATTCGAAAGTCATTTCTGAACCAACCTCTCCCACCCGCATAGCGACAATCCCTTGCTCTTTCCCCAACACAAAAAGTGTGAAATAGTACCACACATTTTTGTTAAAACCGTATAGCTCAAACGTTCTATATAGTAGAACGTATAGAAAGGAGATAGAGCTGGTGGTCGCTAACAAGCTCTTACATATAAGTGGGTTTATAGATGCTGATAGCACATATACTGCTATCCAATATGTCCATGAAAGGAGAAATCAATGCCTCTTATTCACTTCTACTCTCACTCCATAGCCTTTTTTCGCTATGCACTAGATTGGAGTCATCGTATGGATCTGCGTGTCAACCGCTTCAAAGGCTCGTTCCGTCCGGTTGGAGACTGCTACAGCTATGATGCAGCATTATTAACAGAACCAGTAAAGGAAATAGGCTCAATCAGAACCTTTTTTCAGGCGGGCGGCTTTACCGAAATTTTTAGTGTAGACATTTGTAGTGCGAAACAAGTAAACAATAACACAAGCGTAGATCAAATCCTCTCGTAAAGGGCTCTGTCGAAATAGAACCTTCGAGTTCTACTTGGATGAGCTCTTTTTTATGTGCAAGAACGTTCTCTTATTTGTATATCTCCCTCGATCAATCTCTCACACTCTTCATCAACCACTCTACGGTTTCATTTAAAAGTGTACGTGAACGTGCCGTTCTGGCTTCACGTTGCGTCGATGCTAACACCCGCATGATCTCCTCGGTTGCTAGATGGCGTTTTATAATTGTTTGAGCGTTTTCTTCGCTATAGATGCGCAGTCCTTGTAGAGTCAGGGCCAGGATGTAGGGGCGCTGCTCGCTGAGGCTGAGTTGCAGGTACGTTGCTAGTTGCTCCTGCCGCCCGCGCATTGAAGAGAGAGCTTCAGAGAAGTCGGCTGTAGGGCGCGCGACGGCGAGTGTGCCGAGTAAAGTTGCGGCGGGGCCGATATCAGTCCTCCATGCTTGCACAAGACGTTGCTGAAGCACGGGCTCGTCGAATGTGGAGAGGTTTGACGTGGTGCTGAGGGAGATAAGATTCCATAAGAAGAGGCTAAGTTCATCCAGGGAAGCAGATTCTAGTTGAGATGGGCGCTGCTGCCCATCAACCATCCGACAATACTCCTGAGCCAGAGACGAGTCAATAGACGTATGGACATTCCACAAGAAACGCCCAATGTCTTTGAGCGTTGCCTGCTCAAGCGCGCTAGAGAGAGATACGGCCTGTAGACCTTGACGGAGAGCCTGTAAAGATCCACTCTCTGCATTCGCATCGCGCAAGGCAACATTATGGATGAGCATCTGAATTCCGTGTATATCACTGCGTGCAAGTAAAGGGTGAAGGATCTCTCCATCGGAAAGCGGCGCGAGAAGCTGTAGAGGATAGTTTCGGTCAATGGCATGTGCGTTGTGTAAGAGCAAGGCATACTGCTCCAGGTCGGCGTCGGCTACGCGTGCGAAGAGTTGTGTTGTCGCTAGCAAAGAGAGTGCACTCTGCGCCAGGCCCGCTCCCCGCCGTGGAATCGAATGCAGACGATGAAGAAACTTGCCAATCTCGTCCAGCGGCTCCGTCTCCAAGCGTTTTTTGAGAAAGAGCTTCTGGAAGAGCGCGTAGCCACGTTCCAGAAAGCTATACTCATGCTGAACGAAGGAGCCCACAGTTCCCAGAGCCGATCGATTACAGGCATGCGCAATATCATAGGCCGAGAACTTCTGTAGGAAGCGCCGCCAGACATGTTTTGGTAAGACCTTAGCGAACTGCTGGATGTCAGATAGGGCGGCATCCTTCGAGCTACAGAGAGCTGCCAGGCCGGCCACCGTCATTTTCTCGACGACTGTCAGAGTTTTAGCCGGCGAAACTTTCTGGAAGGCACGCAACAGCCAGTACAGATGCTGTAGATTCTCCGTCTCAGCCCGGCATAGAAGCTGCTCAACATCTAATGCTTCCACAAAACCTTCCAGTAAGACAGATGAGAAGCCAAATTCCTGTATGTAGCCTAGAATCTGCTCAATCGAACTCAGATTGCTCTTATTTGCCTTCTGTACCAATATATACATAGGAATGCCAGCCAGTAACGCTTTGGCCTGCTCAGGTGAGGTTGCCTTCATGACGCGTAGCAGCGCCGAGAGCCGCTGCAGGCTCATGCTCGCACGCATACTCTGCTGCACCATTTGATCCATATCCAGTGCAGCCACAAACTGCCTTCGCTGAAAGGCTGGATCAAACTTTTGCAGATTGCCCACCATCGATGCAACATTCTTTGCAGTAGCCAGACGTACCCACGTCTCCACGCGGATAGAGGCTAAAAAGGCTTGAACCCGAACGGGTGAGATCTCGCTGAAGGTCTGGACCAGCCTGAAGAGGCTTTGCAGGCTTTGGACTTCTGCCATCGCTGCCAGGTACTGAACATCTACCGTATCGACAACCCTAAGCGCCACCTCGCGATCTATCTCACACAAACAGTCAAGCATACTGCTGACATGTTGAAAAGGATAGGCTGCAATCTTCGCACACATATCCTGCAAGCCGATCTCTTGCTCTAGCAGAGAGAGCAGTTCGCGAGCGCGGGCGGAGTCAAAGCGCGCCAATCTATAGATGTAGCGCAGCGCGTCTACAATGCTCCCCGTCTCAAAGTGATAGGTGGCATAATCCTGCAACTCGCGATCCAACAACAGGCGTCTTAGCAGACCTTTTTGTTTCTGATGCCAGCTATCCGTGTAGAGTGCTTGATAGACCGCCAGATAATTCGATGGTCGAGCACTCAGATACGTCCTGAGAGCGTCCGCAATACTTTGAGAGAGCTGCTTTGAAGTAACTTGCCCATACTGGCGGTAGATATGAGCTTTAAAGATCTCGCGTGCCTCGGCCGGATGAAAGTGTAGATCATACAAGACGCCGTAATGTGGCACCGATGTGTTTGTCAGCAGCTTGTCCTGTTCAAGTAGCCTGACCTCTTCTTGTGGCAGTTTCGTCTCTACGAAAAGGTTATGCGCTGGAATCTCATATTGCCGCAGCACGCAGAGCAGAGGAAGCGCGACTTTGCTGGTGGACAAATATTTCTCTCTTAAAGCCTGATAGACTACTTCCTCTTTGACTCCACTCAGCCGCCCACCTAGCTCATGCCAGGCATCCAGCCGGCTCTTAGAGATGACAAGGTTATGAGCATGCTGTCTTTCAAGCGCCGCCGCCGAATCATCCTCCAGTGCGACGTAGCGTCCCGGATCTTGCTGCTGATAGACGGCCGCGTATCTTTCGAGCACGCCACGATAGATCTCCTGTGGATAGACCTCGATAGTCTCGTCCGCACACAACTCGAAGTAATCGCGCATCGCCTCAAAGCGGATTTCAGACTCTTCAGCCCCTGGTCGCGAGATCAAAATACACTGCGCGGATTCGGGTGCCCTGCTCTCCCACTGAAAACAAATTTCGTTCACCGCCTCACGAGCCAGGTGGCAGTTATCGAGGATATAGAGCGTTCCTGGCCGATCGTGAGCCAGGGCAAGCTCGTACCAGAGCGCGCCCTCGCCGTCCCTCGCCCTGGCAGCATTCTTGTATGCAACAGTATAGTGCTCTCCATCACGAAGATATTTTCCAAGCGCGACGGCCAGCACTGTTTTACCGGCCGCCGAGCCTCCCACCAGCAGGACACGCCGCCTCTCTTGTAACAGCGTCTGTATACGCGACGAGTAGGTCTCTGGTAGATAGACTAGATTCTGAGCAAAGTCGGACTCGACAGGGAAGTGATGTCGTCCCTGCTTAGGCAGATCTTTGAGATAGTCTTCCAGCGATGCAAAATAGCTGATCGCTTTGCCAGGGAGGCGCGTAATATCAGGAAGAGCGGAAGAAGAGGAGGAGCGCGCTGCAAGATCCTCGACGGCGCGACGGATACCAGTTGCTACATCCAGAAATGCCTTATCGCGATTGCTCCATTCAGTGATGGGCCGGGCACCACTAGGGAGCGCTTGAAGACGAGCAAACGGTGCGTGCTGCCAATCGACGGGACGGAGAATAATGGGAATCACAAGCGCGCCCCTGGACCTATGCCGCTCCATCGCCCTCTGCATCTCGATCCCATAACAATAGTCTGAGCTCATAAAGTCGGGACTCACAAGCAGGAGGATCACCGAGGCGCTATTGAGATGCGCATCAATTGTATGTTCCCAGTCCATGCCCGCCACGATCTGACGATCATGCCACTGGATAATCAAGCCCTCGTGGCGCAGGCTACTTAGATGTTGCTCTAACAGGTTGCGCAGTCGTTCATCTGCATGGGCATAAGAGTAAAAGATCTCGATCGGTCGTATTAACGTGTTGGTCATGTTTTTCTAGAGAGAAACATATATCATAAAGCTATTTCGACACTGCTATTATACAAGAATGCAGCATATTTGTATAGAGGTTGCATAACCCTTTCCCTCTCCATTAAGATTCTATTCGAAAACAAATTTTCCATAGAAAAGTGATGGCAAAAAGATTAGAGCGAACACAGGCGTCACGCCTGCATCGCCATGTCTTTTTGCTTCTCGATGGACAGCGCACTCTCCCTGATCTGGCAAGGATTACGGGTCATTCGCCTGAAGAGATCAAGCGCTGCTCAACGATCTCGAACGGCTGGGAATGATTAAGCAAGGGCAGGAAGTACGAGCGCAGTACTAGCAGAAATCAGCATGAGCCAGATTCTATTTATTTCATAGCTGATGTCTCTCTATTTCGAAGGTTGCGCCACGCGCGAAAGCGCGATAGCCAGCCTTCTCCGCCAGATGAAGAGACGCTGTATTCTCGGCAAAGGCACTGTAGAGCGGGACGAGTCCTTCTTGCAAGATGAGATGCGTCCACACAACCGTGGCGGCGAGGGCATATCCTTTGCGGCGCGCAGTCGGTAGAGTGTCTATGCCCAATTCACATGCTGCTGATGTACGCCGCGAGCTGTGAGCCAGGCAGAGCAGGCGATCTGACTCGATGACACCGACGAGAGGACGTTTGGCAGAATCAAGAAGGCCAGACGGCGCATCCGGTTGAAAAAGTTTGAGGAGAGGGTAATCCTGCAAAGTTAAAGGGCGAGCAACAAGGCGAGCAGCTTCCAGATCAAGAGTGGGGAAAGCGGTAAAGGAAAGTGCAACTTCCCGGCTGATACCTGTCGATGGTTCTAATGGTGAAGAGAAGTCCAGCGCCTCGTCCACATGCTGGCGTAACTCTTCACGTTCACTTCGAGAAACATCTGGACGCCAGATAGAGATGCGTGTGCCAGCTATATCAGCGGCATAGAGCTGCCAGGATGGTTGAAAACCTGTGAACAAAAGCTCATAATCATCATTCACAAGCAGCAGCAGTTGCACTCCCCACACAGCCTCGACATGCTGACGAAGCAAGACTCGTTCGATTGACAGCATAACGGTCCTTTCTGAGATGTCTATACGAAATAGCAAAAAGATTTCCGAAGATTGCATTCTCCATCAAAAACCTCCAATTCTCAGAAAAGCCATAAGGTATCTCTACTTCAGGTATACCCTCATCATAACACTCCCTTCTAGCTTATTTCAACTATCATCACTAATCGTTCTAAAGCTAACCTTTCAGCTCTTGCATTTTGTCAAAAAGTAATTTATAGTTTCTATAGAACGCATAGATTCTTTAGTATATCGAAGAATTCATAGTACGCTAAAGATCAGAAAGGAGCACAAAAAGATGGAAAAGCTTATGACATCGGAGGAGGTGGCGGAGATACTGCACGTCGATCCGGTGACGATTCGACGGCTGATCAGCCGGGGTGATCTCTCGGCCTATCGGATCGGGGCGGACTATCGCATCTCGCCGACGGATCTGACCAACTACTTGCAGCGACAACGGGTGGAGGCAAACGCGGAAATTAGCGATCCCAATGGGCCGGTTGAGCAATTCGTGAACTGGTTGCGGCAGAAATCATCAGTTGTCTCGCCGACAGCCGTACGCGATCGTTTTGACAAATTCACAGAACCAGCGCGACATGTAATGGCTCTGGCTCAGGAAGAGGCACGAAGTTTCCAGCACAATTATATTGGCACCGAACATCTCCTCTTAGGACTGTTACGGGAAGAAGAGGGAACGGCAGCACAGGTGCTCGACAAATTAGGGATCGAGTTAGAAAAGGTGCGTAAGGCAGTTGAATTTATTATTGGACGCGGAGATATTGTCGTCCCAAATGAGGTTGGCCTGACACCACGTGCGAAGAAAGTGATCGAACTGGCCGTTGATGAAGCGCGGCGTATGCAGCATCGCTATCTAGGGACCGAACACATCTTACTCGGACTCATTCGCGAAGGCGAGGGGATCGCGGCTGGCATTCTGTCCAGCATGGGCTTAAAGCTGGGACAGGTTCGCGAGGAGACAATAGCAACCTTGCAGAGACAGCAGCAGCAAGCGACGGAAGAGATGGAGAAGACACTACAAACTCCAACCGATCAAGAAAAAGAGACTGAAGAGCCTTCTCCACAACAAGAGCCGGACGAAACTATAAAAGGTGACGAAGATAGCCCGCCATCTTCAACTGATGATGATCCACAGACCGATAGTAAGTAGAAAAAATATGTAAAGCTAACGAAGCGAGAGCGAAATGGCAAAGAACGATCCTTCTGATCAGGCGCTAGAGGGCGGCATGCCTCTCCTACCTGGTCAGCCTCAACCTACTCAGCATAGTACGCATGGTGCCGCAGATCTGACTTCCAACATTGTTGTCAAGCAAACAATCGCCGAAGTTAGCCATGCCACAACGAACAGTAGGCCGATCATCAGCATACAGGAACTAACTAAGACATATCGCGTACACCACGGCCCCGAACTCACCGCACTCCAGAACGTTTCGCTTGAAGTGCTGCATGGCGAGTTCGTCGCCATCATAGGGCCTTCTGACTCAGACAAATCAACACTAATGAATCTGCTCGGCTGCCTGGATACACCCACCTTCGGCAAGTATATAATCGATGGACAGAAGATCGGTCCTCTCTCCGGCGATAAGCTCGCCGGCATTCGTAGCCGCACCATAGGCTTTGTCTTCCAGGACTTCAACCTGCTCGACCAGACCACCGCGCTCAAAAAGGTTGAGCACTCTATGAAGGACACAGGCTATTCCCAGCGTGAACGAGAAGAGCGAGCGCACAAACTGCTCACTCTCGTTGGCCTGGAAACGCACATGCACTCCAAGCTAAACGAACTTTCCGACGGCCAGCAGCAACGCATCGCTATCGCCTGTTCACTCGTCAACGAACCCTCCCTGCTCCTCACCGACGAGCCCAGCGGCAACCTCGACAGCAAAACCAGCATCGAGATCATGTCCGTCCTACAAGCATTAAATAAACAAGGGCTGACCATCATCCTTATCACCCACGATCACAACATCGCGGGCTATGCTGGACGCCTGGTACAGCTTCTCGACGGCTCTATCGTAAGCGACGTAACCATTGCCCAACCACATTCCGCGCTTGAAGATTGGCTCGCCCTGGAAGACAGAACGACATCCGAAAATACGGTGGAGGCGACAAATGAAAGAAAGACGGATACACTAAACGAACATCACGCATAGCGACAAAGCGGAGCGAGTGTCCTCTAAACCTAAATCACACCCTCCGCCTTGAAGCGTTCGATATCGGCAACGTCATAACCAGCTTCTTGCAGAATACTAGCAGTATGCTCACCCAATTGCGGCGGAGCATAGCGCTGCCCCTGATCAACCTCTGAAATACGGGGAAAAGTTGGCAACAAGCTCAGACCATCATAGCCAGTAACACTTACACCGCGAGTTTGAGCTTGCGGATCATTCAGGGCCTCGTCGATGCCGTAGACAGGTCCCAGACAGGTATCCAGGTCGGCCAGCTCGCTGACCCATTCGTCACGGGTTTTGGTTTTAAATATGGTCTGTAAAGCTTGCATACCCTCTTCGCGTGCAGCATCATTGGTAGGTGTGTGGAAGGGCAATAATTCAGGGTGGTCGATACGCGTACAAAAGGTGTGCCAGAACTTCGGCTCCAGAGCGGCGAGCGTGACATGTTTCCCATCGCTCGTCTCGTAGATATTGTAGCAAGGCAGACCCCCATCTAGAGCCGAGCGACCAGGTTGGGGAGCGATGCCAGTATTGAGGTAGGTTGCAGTGAAGAGGGGCAGCAGCGCCAACGCACCCTCCGTCATCGAGATATCGACCAGACGGCCCTGACCCGTCTGTGCCCGCCCAAGCAGCGCGGTCAGTATGCCGATTACCGCCATAAAACTTCCGCCCGCTAGATCGCCAAACTGGCTAGCAGGCATAACAGGTTCGCCATTGGAGCCGATATTATGAGAGAGCAGACCCGCATAGCCCACATAGTTCAAATCGTGCCCTGCCCTCAGCTTATACGGACCATCCTGCCCATAGCCACTAATCGCGCAATAAATAATTCTGGGATTGATCTCCTTAAGAGATTCATACCCCAGATTCAGACGCTCTAGCACGCCTGGCCGATAGCTCTCTAAGACAACATCTACCTGCTTGACCAGTGTACGAAAGATGTTCCGACCCTGCTCCGACTTCAAATTCAGAGTGACGCTGCGCTTGTTGCGGTTGACAGCGAGAAAGGCGATGCCGAGACCGCCAGGGCCAAGAGGCGTCATCAAGCGCGAGTAATCACCCGTCCCAGGCTCCTCTATCTTAATCACATCCGCACCAAAATCCGCCATCATCTGGGACGCATACCCACCGGGCAGCAGGCGAGACAAATCGAGAATCCGAACACCATCGAGAGGCTGGCTCATAGACATCTCCATTGAAAAATAGCGAAACAGCACTGTAACGATAGCGTAGCAGGCTCAACTATGGGTTGTCAATTTATATGTTACTCTCTTTCCTTTTGAGGAAAATGAGCCGCCCACGGCTCGTGGTCAATATGTGCAGCATTAGCAACAAAGGAAATGAGGTGATACCACCCAACAATGATGATGACTTCCAAAATCTGTGCTGTGTTCCAGATAGCTACTAGTTGCTCCCATACTTCATCAGAAATGGTCGCTGTTTCATGTAATTCGTCAACTACCCTGACCAGCACAAGTTCACGCTCTGCCCACAACGCTTTGTCTACTGTTTTACTTGCTGTATCCTTAAGCTGCGTGCGATCCAGTCCAACAGCGGTTCCAAAGGAGGCAACATGAACGCCCCATTCGTACTCGCATCCACAGCACGCGCACGTTCGATCAATCACAATCTCACGCTCTCGTGGATCAAGAGAACTTTGAGAACCAAGAATACCAGCACCTAATGGACGCATTCGATTACTGAGTTGAGGATGCTGATACAAGGTGCGAAAAAGCGCGAGTGGTTCAAGAGCGGAGCCGGGAGGCATCCACTTAGCAAGAGCAGTTGCAATATCAGGTTCGTACGGTGGTGAAAGTGGAGCAATACGAGGGGAATGGTTGAGAGACATCATCAGCTCCTTTTTCTTCGCGCTTTTTGAGACGCCTTCCAGCATTTCACTTTACTCAAACGATGGTATACTCTAAGTGCTACGAAATTCGTAGCACTTAGAGTATACCACTTCGGAAATCGAAGCGCAAGGAGCGAATGTATGACTACGCCAAAACCGGGAAAACCCGTTCGTGGATCACAGAGTGGTCGTCCTATCATGGCTCTGCTTGATTTGCTTGGCCGTCGCTGGACTCTTCGTATTCTCTGGGAGCTGCGGGAAGAAAGTCTGGGCTTCCGAGCGCTTCAAGACCACTGCGATGCGATGTCTCCCAGTGTCCTGAGCCAGCGGCTCATGGAATTGCAGGAAGCTGGGATTGTCCAGCAGGACGAGGATGCAGATTACACGTTGACCTACGAAGGCGCTACACTTTTGCAACCCCTTGCCTCTCTCAACGACTGGGCACTTCACTGGGCCGAGAGACAACGATGATACAGAACATGATTGTCATCTTCTAATGTATAAGGGTAAACCTATGCTTCACGACTATAAGAAGTAAGTGACGAATAAGAGGCTGGTCATGAATAATTTTTCCATGACCAGCTTATATAGTCAGCTAACAACTACGGCGAGACCTCGTCCAGGCGCAGTGTGCGGGTGGAGGGGCCGAACTGGGCGATTGCGGCGGCGACGACGAGGCAACCGCCGATGAGAAGGAAGGTGACGACGGGGCCGATGGTTGGGATGAGCGGGGCGATGACGATAATGCCGACGCCTCCACCGATATGGCCAACTCCATCGACCAGGGCGAAGCCGGTGGCGCGGGCACGGGTGGGATAGCACTCGGCGGTCCAGGCGTACGACACGGGTATCCATAGGTTGAAGCCGATGAATAGGATGATTGATCCGATGGCGGCGAGTGCGAAGTTATTGGCACCAGCGAAGGCGATGAACAGACCGCCCAGGAGCGTGAGGACGGCGGCAATGGGCAGCCAACGTTTGCGCTCCAGCCGTTCGCTGTAGGCGTAGTCAAAGAAGGCGACGACCAGGAAGCCGACGGTTCCAACAGCTGAGATGAGTCCAGCCTCGGGCGGCGGATAGCCCAGGCTGGCCAGGACAGAGGTGAGACCAGCGGCGATGGCGTAGACGGTGATCAGGCCAATAAACCAGACCAGGAGAAGCAAGATGGTGCGGCGCAGATAGACGGGATTGCTCAAAATTCCAATATACGAAGTCTTCGCCTCGTCCACCTGAACGTGCAGTTCTGATCCGACTGACGGCAGAGTGGGAACGCGAGTTAGCGCCCGTTGCTCCATCGCAGTCACAATCTGATCGGCCTCATCAACGCGGCCGCGTGAGATGAGCCAGCGCGGCGACTCCGGCAATCGGAAGCGTAGCAAGAGGCCAACGAGTGCCAATAGTGCGCCAACTCCATACATTAGCCGCCAGCCGATCTCGAAGCCGGGTCCTGCAACGGCAAAGGGAAGTCCGAGCGGCAAAGGCTCTGCGGAGGTTGTAAGAATAAGACCGAGCCAGATACCTAGAACGGAGCCCAGGGATGACATGATGAAGATCAGCGAGGCATATTTGGCACGACCGGCGGTGGGCGCGACCTCGTTGATATACGTATTCACCAAAGCCAGGTCGGCACCGATGCCGATACCCGTAATAGTGCGGGCAATGACGAAGTTTGTGTAATCGCCCACAAAGGCATTGTAGAGCGATCCAATACCGGTCAGGACGAGCGTGACCAGCAGAATATCCCGGCGTCCATAGCGATCACCCAACGGACTGAGGATGAGCGCACCTACGACATAGCCCAGCAGATTGAGCAAGAGCGGAAGCCCCAGATAGTTGGCAGATGCCTGCGGAGTGCAACCAGGAACCAGGGCGATGCACGACTGAATAAACGAAACATTGATGTCAAAGATGTCGAAGAATGTGAAGAGGTAGCCGATGCCAATAATGCCAATAAAGAGATAGGAAAGCGACCAGATAGGAATGCGATCCTGACGAGCAATAACGGCTGCTGCCGCACTGCGAGTCGCATTACCCGAAAGCGGAAACGAGGTATTGCCAGCTTCAGATGCCATGAGGTACTCCTTTCAACGATTCTCTGAACGTTCATTCTCAGGACAAACTGTTCTACCTTTAGAACAGTATGCAGAATGGATAGCTTACCGTCAAGTAATGTTCTTCTATTAAAGAGACGTTATTTGAGCACCTCTTGTAAATAGTCAGCAATTTGTGCTTTCAGCGCGCCATGACGCTCTTCGTTGAAGGCTTGTTCTTGAGCGTATCTATACTCAGGTGGATAGAGCCAGGTTGGTTGACGCCGAGAAGCTTCTGGTTCCCAACTGTAGCGCGGCCAGACGTGAGCATGCAGAGCATGCCAGGAATTGCCAAGTATCTCATAGTTTAAGCGGCTTGGATGACAGGCGCGATTGACTGCCATTCCAAGCAGGCTCATATCTTGTAAAAAGACGAGCTGCTGCTCTAGCGAAAGATCAATGAGCTGGTTGACCTGTGGGACGGCTATCAAGAGACAATAGCCCGGCAAGAACTGTGTATCGCCGAAGACGGCGAACCCACTCTGCATACGCGCAAGCACCATCGGATTTTCTCCTCGCTCCGCCGCTCCTATACGATCATGCTGCCATTCTTTCATATCGCCTTTCCTTTCTCAGAGTGTGTCCGAGGCTCATCGCATCCACATTCTTAGGAGACGAGAGAGTGCAGCTTCGCTGCCTGAAGAGATTGTCGTGCATAATTTTACTTTTTCTCCATTTTTAAGCTTCGCTTAAAAATGGAGAAAAAGTAAAATTATACACGAATGCAACGAGCGCCGAAGGCGCGAGAGTGCAGTGGTGATGGACTTCGGACATTCTCTCAAGAAGACAAAAAGAGTAATTTCGCTACTTCTGATATACTAACAAACTGCAAGAATCATTACACCGTAAATTATAAATCAATGAGCATGGGACGGTGCAATTCAAAAGTCGTTTTTGAACTGATTTCTGCGACTCACATCGCATGACTTGACAAACATACTCCACCACAGATACTCTATAAAAGACTGAACGGTCTTTTTTAAGAGAAAGCTGTACACGAGACAGATCGAAAGAGTTGATCAGCGAGCAAGACGAAAGGAAACGTTTATGAGTGAGCAGCAGGTGAGCCGCACGAGGACGATTAGCTGGCAAGATCCAGCGATCGCGCTGGAGAAAAGTAAGGCGATGAGCGGATTGGAATACCTCAAGGCAATGCAGTCGGGAGAGGTGCCACCACCGCCAATCACTATCCTGATGGGCTTTGGAGTCGGTGAGGTGAGCGAGGGGCGGGTCGTCTTCACGGCTGAGGCGGCTGAGTATCAATACAACCCGTTAGGTACAGTACATGGAGGAGTGACGGCGACCTTGCTGGACTCAGCGATGGGTTGCGCAGTCCAGAGCACACTTCCAGTGGGAGCGGGCTACACCACACTTGAAATAAAGGTCAATTATATACGTTCTATGACAAGCAAAACAGGAATAGTCTATTGTGAAGGAAAAGTTATTTATGTAGGTGGACGCACAGCCACCGCAGAGGCGCGCGTCACCGATGAGCAGGGCAAGCTCTACGCACACAGCACAACCACCTGTATTTTGTTCCGCCCGTAAGGCCCAATCCATCTAAAAGATGGACCGCGTAGCGACAATCCCTTGCGGTCGACCGCGATCAAGCGGTCTGGAGTTGTCCACCCGCTTGTAAAGCTCATTGAGAGGTAGTCCACCAACGACAACCGCAAGGGATTGTCGCTACGCGGGTGCCAGTAGCCAGGACGACGCAAGCGAGATATAATAGATCCGCGCATGTCTAGAAATTGAGAAGGAGAAGAGAGATGAGCAAAGGTAGACGCACACGGGAAATGATACTCGAACGATCCGCACCACTATTTAATCAACAGGGCTACTTTGGCTCATCTCTCTCCTCGATTATGGATGCAACCGGGCTGGAGAAAGGTGGCATCTATAATCACTTCGAGAGCAAAGAACAGCTCGCGCTCGAAGCCTTCGACTATACCTTCGCAAAAATTCAGCAGCATGTACAATCCTTGCTCGCCGATAAGCGACACGCCATTGAGCGGCTCATCGCTCTCACCGCCGCCTTCGAGGGATTGATCGAAGGCTTCCCCATCGCCGGCGGCTGCCCCGTGCTCAATACAGCCATCGAGGCAGACGACGCGCATCCAGTATTACGTGAACGAGCACGCAACGCGATGGATCAGTGGCGCGGCACCATTCGGCGTATTCTCACAAAAGGCATCGAGCGCTCCGAAATCCGCCCCGATGTCGATATCGAGGCATTCACAAGCGTCATGATCTCACTCTTAGAAGGTGCCGTCATGCTCAGCAAGCTCTACGGAGATTCTATGCATATGCAGCGTGCCGTCGCCCATCTTCGTCACTATATAGAGACGGAGTTACAACCGGCAACATTGAATAATGAAAGAATAGGTATCAGGTAAAATAGATGGAAGAACAGAGACCACGTGTTGTGGTGACAGGATTAGGACTTGTCACGGCCCTGGGCAATGATGTTGCGACATCATGGGAGGGTCTATGCGCAGGAAAATCGGGGACCGGCCCGATCACAGGCTTTGACACTAGCGAATACAAAGTACAATTCGGAGCCGAACTGAAAAACTTCGATCCTACACTCTATATGGATCGTAAAGAGGTCAGGCGCAACGATCCTTATACACAACTAGCCGTTGCCACAGCGAAGCAGGCGCTCGCACAATCGAAGCTGGAGATCAATGCAAACAACGCGGAAGAGATTGGCGTCTACAGCGGCAGTGGCGTGGGTGGTCTCGAAACCATGCACGATCAATTCGCCACCCTCTTTGACAAAGGACCGCAGCGCGTCAGCCCCTTCTTTATTACAATGATGATGATTGACAGTGCACCAGGACTTATTTCAATCATGACGGGCGCACAAGGGCCAAACTGGGCCGCTGTCTCAGCCTGCGCCACCAGCGGCAACACCATTGGAGAAGCCTGGGAGACCATCCGGCGCGGCGATGCAAAGGCAATGATAGCCGGCGGCTCCGAGAAGGCCATCACCCCTATTTCAATCGCCGCATTCGCCAACATGCACGCCCTCTCCCGCCGCAACGACGAGCCGGAGAGCGCCAGCCGTCCTTTTGACGCCACCCGCGACGGCTTTGTGATGGGCGAAGGATCAGGCATGCTCATTCTAGAAGAACTGGAATTTGCAAAGGCCAGAGGCGCAACAATTCTGGCCGAGATGGTCGGCTACGGCTCGACGGGAGATGCACATCATATTACTGAGCCTGCACCAGGTGGGGCGGGACTGGTACGAGCCATGCGCCAGGCGCTCAGAAAAGCGGGTATGCAGCCGCACGAGATCGATTATATTAACGCGCACGGCACCTCCACACCCTTCAACGACAAGATGGAGACACAGGCGATCAAGACATGCTTTGGCGAACACGCCTACAAGCTCGCGGTCAGCTCGACCAAATCTATGCTGGGACATACCTTTGGAGCGGCTGGAGCAGTTGAAGCCGTCATCTCCGTACTCGCGCTGCAAAGTGGCATTCTACCACCGACCATTAATCTGCATCATCCCGATCCTGACTGCGACCTCGATTATGTGCCAAACGAGGCGCGGAGGGCAGAGGTACGCACTGTGCTCTCGAATGTGATGGGCTTCGGCGGACATAATACCAGCTTGATTTTTAAGCGTTACGAGTAGCTATTTTCCATATTCTCTGAGCAGACCTGTATAATTACGACGATTGAGCTTTCAATTCTTACTAGAAGATGGAGACCTGAGGCTGATAGGTGCAGGTCTCCTTATTTATGTATAGATTCTCCCTTCTCTGTCAACATAGACAACACATCTCGATCAGATTGTCTGTTATGAACCATTGCGACGGAGGCTTCTACGCATTTTCCTGGTAAGCCGGGACCACCAGCCCCAATTTGTCGGTGGCCACGTCCCTCCTGAAACTGGGTCGGGTATCGGCCACGTCCCTCCTGAACCAGGATCGGGTATCGGCCATGTCCCTCCTGAACCAGGATCGGGTGCCGGACTTGTTCCTCCTGAACCCGACACCGATGCTGAGTATGAACTAAAAATTCCATCACTATTCCGGGCTGCTACTTGATAAAATGTAGAAGCTGCGGCCCTGTGAGAAATGGGTGTATCAAAATCGTTGTACGACGTACCCAGGTTGAACCAGGGACCAGATGAAGACGAGGCGTATTGCAACGTGTAGTGTTGCGCTCCCACAACACCGTGCCAGCTGATCATATTTGTTCCTGAAGTGCTTGTGACAGTGAGAAGAGTTGGTGTTGGAACAGGTTGCAGAGCGGCGGGGGCAGGTGATATACCTTGCATTTTGAAGCCGTGTGCACGAATTGTCTGAAACCGAGCCACCTGATCTGTATCGGGATTTTGCGCGGTGATTTTACCAACTGGATAATAGATTGAATTTACATCGCTGTCAACAAGATACCCGTACGTGGTATCATGCGGCCAGAGGTTCCATACAATATCTCCTGATACTGCTGCGTTGTTTTCTATTACGGGTAAGAACACAGAGAGATCATCACTTCCACCTGAGGTATTTGATATCCATGGCGCGATACTTGTTGTACTTGCATCAAACTGTGAGTTCTGTAAAATGTTTGAGCCGCCATCACGTAAAAGCTGAATGTCATCAAGCCATATGGTTGACGGTGCCGATCCCGTTCCTGTTCCAACATTAAAGGCAAGGAAGGCATTCCTATCATTCTTGCTCATCGTGATGGACGTTGAGTAAAATCGCCAGGTATATGCTTCCGTAATGTTGAAGCTACTTTGACTGTAGACTGGATAATTCGGCGGACTGCTTGACTGTGTTACAGCACGAAATGATCGCGGTATGCTGGCCTGTGCATAGAAAAAGAGTCTATAAGTTGTTCCAGATGTAAGTGAGAGGTTCGGCTGTTGCAGCTGAATTTGATAGTCCTGATTTCCAACGGACGTTATAGTAATTTTTACTGAGTTTGTGCTATGACCTGAGTTTGTGTTTGTATCAACCGTCATAGTTGCGGCTGGATATGCTCCTGTTTTCCAATCATACTCACCAATGATATAGGCTTTCGGCATGTTTTTCTTTCCTCGCTTCCACTTTTCTTTCACATACAGGATTGTCTGAACAGGTGGCTAAGCTCGCGTCGTTGCATTTGTGTCAGCCGTTACCTGTGAGACATAGGGAGGATAAAAGTGATTCGTATAGATGTCTACAGCAGCGATAGAGAGATTCCCTGGGAGTATACCACCAGTGGTGCCATCCATAATGAGGTGCTGCGAATCGATGCCTTTGATATAGTTTGCAATAGTTGTGAGCCAATTCGCATAAGCGACAAGATTTGTTGAGCTACTACTGAGAGGCTGCAACTCATTACCACTTTCCCACGCCATGATAGTAGGGTCATTTTTATAAGCAAGGCGAGGATTGCCATACTGATTCACATGATGAAGGATGGTGCTCACATAATTTTTAAAGTCATCAATGACCTTGCTATGCGTGTAAAAAAACACCTTTTCCGCTTCCGGTAAACTTGATGAGTTTGTTAAACCTTCCCAATCAGTAAACGTCTTCATGCCTCCATGATAATATGTGTGACTATCTACGAGTGGAATAATAAGCCGTAGCCCTAGTAGTCCAGCCTTATAAATGGCATAGTCCATCATGTTGAACGCTGCTATATTCATATTTCTTAAGGTAGGCCAAACACTCTTCGCATTCCCTACCGATATACCCAGCGTGTGTGCTCGTACAACAGTACAACCCATCTCTTTAGCCGTCGCTAATGCATCGTCAATCTGTGCTCTTGTAGGATAGTCAGGGTTTGTTGGATTGCCAGGAGAGACCTGATCGCTGAGTCCAAGCCAATAACAGTTGACTCCGGCAAAGCGAAACACATCTGAACCATTATAAAGCGTTGCTCCACTTCTTGTAATAAATTGCATCTTTTGCCTGCTTTCTTTCCCACATCAACAATAAGAGGCTGTAACGCAGTCCGATTCATTGTTTCGTCTGCCGGACTCTTTTTTACACTCTGGTGTGTGCTAGATTCGAGGGCAGGGCAACTGAGTATTGAC
>JAABUZ0100001908.1_pt1 | contig 36922 bp, 27 predicted proteins | sample 5562091 | NCBI WGS metagenome assembly JAABUZ01 (sample SAMN12813069, study PRJNA571459) | rock metagenome | isolation source: Antarctica rocks | place: Antarctica: Victoria Land, Linnaeus Terrace sud | collected 2015-12-21 | reverse complement strand
TGCAAGGTCAGCCAGAGGGGCTGACCTTGGTCCTGCCTTGCGGCGATGGCCGTCCACTTTCCTCGTCTGAGCATTCAGATGAGGCAGTATTGGCGCCGGTGGAGATCAACACGATCGCTATCAGTCCGGTCGACGCCATGTTCCATCTGCTCACTCTCGATCCCGAGGAACAGATGGGAGACGATCTGCGCTACTGGCAGATTGCCGCGCGCTTCACGCTCGAGCTGCTGGCTCGCGAACGCTATGTTCCAGCTATTAACGACCGAAACGTCGCACTGTGGCAACCAGTCCTGACTGGCCACGATCGCAACCGCTTTGTCCGTCTGGCGCGTGCCATTCCACCGGTGTGCAGGGGAGTGAAAGCTAACGGCAATGGCGCGCCGCCTTCCGGCACGGTCATGCTGGAGACCTTTCTGCAGGCTACCATCGATGCCCTGTGCCGGCAGTCGCTGCAGCGCTGGGAGCCGAGCGTGCCGGCGCGAGTCAGCCAAGGTAACCGGGCACAAGCCTATATATGGTTGCTCAGCCTGGCGCGGCCACGGGATGAACATACCACGATCAAGATCGACCAGCGGCTGCGCGGCGCCATCAAGAAATGGCTGGAGCCGCTCCAGATCGTGGCCAACGAAACTTTTAAGACGACTTTCCGCCTTGAATCGCCAACCAATCCACGTTCGCCCTGGCTCTTGCGCTTCTTCCTGCAATCGGTTGACGACCCAACGCAACTCATTCCGGTGGGACAAATCTGGAAGCAACGGGGACACGGTTGGAATCAGGTGCGCGCGAAACAGGGGCGTCCGCAGGAAAAATTGCTGGCTGATCTGGGTGTGGCGATGCGCGTATTTGCCCCGCTCGAAAAGGCACTGAAGACGGCGGCGCCGGAGGTGGCACACCTCTCGGTGCAACAAGCGCACCAGTTCCTGCGCGAGGCTGCACCCATTCTGGAAGAGACCGGCATGGGCGTGATTGTGCCCAACTGGTGGACGAAGCGGCGACGGGGTCTAGCGGCGCGTATTCGGCTGCGCCCCGAGGACGCGCAACGTAACGGCCATAGCAGCACGCTGGGCCTGGACACGCTGGTTCGCTACGACTGGCAGTTATCACTCGGTGGCAAGGGAATCAACCCAGAGGAGTTTGCCCGCCTCGCAGCTTTGAAAGCGCCCCTGGTACGGGTTCGTGGCGAATGGGTAGAGCTGGTCCCTGAGGATGTGCGGAAGGCACAGGAGTTCTGGGAGCAGAACAACGGGGACACGATTTCACTCTCCAAGGCTCTGTCGTTGGCGGCTGGAACGAGCGATCTGGAGGGCGACATGCCGATTGAGTCGGTGGAGACCGAAGGGTGGCTCAATTCCCTGTTTGAAAAGGATGGCGCCATCACTGAACAGCCTCAGCCCGCCACCTTTGTCGGAGAGTTACGACCCTACCAGCGGCGTGGTGTATCGTGGATGCAGTTCCTGGTGGAGCGCGGCCTCGGGCCCTGTTTGGCCGATGATATGGGACTGGGCAAGACGGTTGAGCTCACCAGCATGTTGCTAAACAAGAAAGAAGCCGGCACTCTAACCGGTCCAGTACTACTGATCTGTCCCATGTCTGTGGTGGGTAACTGGGAGCACGAACTACGGCGCTTTGCGCCGTCATTAACCGTGCTGATCCACCACGGCGCCGGCCGCTTATCGGGGGACGCCTTCCGCCAGGAGGCAGCTAAGTTTGATCTGGTCATCAGTACGTACGCGCTAACGGCCCGTGACAGAGAGCTGTTCGAGTCGATGACCTGGCTGGGCGTCGTGCTCGACGAGGCACAGAACATCAAAAATGCCAGCACCAAGCAAGCCCAGGCCGCACGCGCCATTCCCACCGGCTTCCGGGTAGCGCTGACCGGCACACCGGTGGAAAATCGACTCAGCGACCTGTGGTCAATCATGGAGTTTCTTAACCCCGGTTACCTGGGGCCCGCTGACCGTTTCCGCAAGAACTTCGCTTTGCCCATCGAACGCGGCAACGATGCCGGAACCAAAGCACAATTGCGGACGCTGGTTCAGCCATTTATTCTTCGCCGCCTGAAAACAGACCCCACGATTATTTCCGATCTGCCCGAAAAGCTTGAGATGAAGGTGTATTGTTCCCTCATGCCAGAGCAGGCATCGCTCTATGAAGCAGTCGTGCGCGACATGCTAGAGCAAATCGAGTCTGCGGAAGGGATCCAACGTAAGGGTCTCGTGCTCTCCAGCCTGACCAAGCTCAAGCAGATTTGCAACCACCCGGCGCACTTTATGGGTGACCACACGTTCCTGGCCGGTCGTTCGGGCAAGCTGGCGCGCCTAGAAGAAATGCTGGACGAGGTGGTCGCGGCCGATGACCGCGCGCTGGTTTTCACCCAGTACGCGGAGTGGGGCCGCGAGTTACAGACGTATCTGCGCGAGCGCCTCGGCAAAGAGGTGCTCTATCTACACGGCGGCACGCCCCGCCACCTGCGTGATCGGCTGGTGCACCGCTTCCAGACCGATCGCCGTGGTCCACCAATCTTTCTACTGTCTCTTAAGGCGGGCGGCATCGGCTTGAACCTCACGCGCGCCACCCATGTGTTCCACTACGACCGCTGGTGGAATCCGGCGGTTGAGCAGCAGGCCACTGACCGCGCGTTCCGTATTGGCCAGACCCGCAATGTGCAGGTCCACAAGCTAATCTCCTCCGGCACCCTGGAAGAGCGGATCGACGACATGATCGAAAGCAAGCGACAGCTAGCCGAGCAAATCGTCGGCACGGGCGAGTCATGGCTGACCGAGCTTTCCACCGGCGAGCTGAAAGACCTGTTTGCCCTGCGACGCGAAGCCGTGATGATGGAGTAAAGATGACGCGTAAGACAGAGTTCGCCAGTACCTGGTGGGCGCAACGCTGGATACGCCTGCTGGAGCGATTCGGCTGGAGCGCCCGGTTGAACCGCGGTCGTGCCTACGCCCGACACGGCAACGTCCTAGATATTGACGTGCAGCAAGGCCTGGTTCGCGCCAAAGTGCAGGGCTCGCGCAAGCAGCCGTATCGGGTCGAGATCGGCCTCAAGCCCCTCAGCCGTCAGGATTGGGACAAGGTTCTCTCGCTTCTGCGTCGCAAGGCGATTTACGGCGCACGTCTACTGTCCGGCGAAATGCCTCGCGACATCGAAGAGATCTTCAAGGCAGCGGAGGTGCCGCTCTTTCCGCGCACCGGTGAGGATTTAATCATGTCCTGCACCTGCCCGGACTGGGCCAGTCCCTGCAAGCACGTGGCTGCGGCGTATTATGTGCTTGGCGCCGAATTCGATCGTGATCCGTTCCTGCTCTTTGAGCTGCGCGGCAAGAGCAAAGAGCAACTGATGACATCCCTGCGCGGCGGTGGCCGCCGCCAGGAGCGACCGCAGAGCGCTCGCACCCCGCGAGTCTCCTCCGAGCCGCTCGAACAACATCTCACCGATTTCTGGGAGGCGAGTGAAGACCTGGACGATATAACAATTCGGGTCACCCCGCCGCCGGTGGCACAGGCTATCCTCAAGCGTCTCGGACCCGTACCGCTGCGCGATCTACCGGACGAGTGGTACGGAGACCTGGAGCGTATGTATGAGGTCGTGAGCAACGATGCACTCGCCTTTGTTAACGTCACCGGCTCGATACCACGCGCTCCTACCCTGAACGCGCCGGCCAGGGAGGAGGGCGGCGACGATGCCGCTGCCGGCAATGGCTATATCGAGAGCGAGGCAGTCCAGGTCGAGCTCCCGTAAGACGAGGCCGTCCCTCTATACGCGACTAGCAATTCTGGCATTGGTTACAACGTGCAGTTGGTGGAAGGAAGTGGTTCTATGGTGGAGACCGTAAAGACCAGCATCGGCATTTGGGCGTTTGGCAGCCTTGGCACTCGCTTCCTACTGGCGGGCTATCATCCCGATGTGGGCGCCGAGGAGCCGGTTGAGCGCGCGACAAGGGCAGCAGCCGGGCTTTCCGACCTGTACGACGGACTGGAACTTCACTATCCGGGTGAGATAGCTGAAGACAACGCGGCGGCCATCGTGGAGGCGATCCGCCCCATGGACGTCTACTGCCTGTGCTCCGGCGCCCATACCATGCCCAAACATGGCCGGGGCGCGCTTACCAACCCGGACGCCGGGGTTCGAGAGGAAGCGCGTGCCGCCAACCGGCGGGCGATCGATCTCTGCGCCCAGCTCGGCGCGCACATGGTAATCTGGCCCGGCATCGAGGGCTACAACTACCCCTTCCAGGCCGACTACACCAGTCAATGGACCTTCTTTCTGGAGGGTATGGCCGACGCCGTGGAACATGCAAACCAACGGCAGGTCACCGTATTCCTGGAGCACAAGAACAGCGAGCCCCAGATGAAGATTTACATGCGCGACATGGGCATGTCCATCTTTGTGATCCGCAAGCTGGCCGCCGAAGGGCTTGATACCAGTCGCTGCAAGATCAATATGGACTGGCAGCATCTGATTATGAACGGTGAGAACCTGGCGGAGTACGTCGAGATTTTGGCCATGGAGGGACTGCTGGGACACCAGCACGCCAACTCTGGCTGGGGCAACTTCGACGACGACAATATCGTGGGCGCCACACGGTTTATGGAGACGCTCGAGATCGCGCGGAGCCTGCGCAAGGTTGGATACGGCGAGCACGGCGAGCGGCTGGGCATGGACCTCTACCCGTACACCGAGGATGCCGTGCAGGCGGCTCGGCAGAGCCTGCTCCAATGGCGCTTCATCGACGGCATTGCCGGAAGGCTAGATGAAGATGCAATGCGCCAAGCGCAAGCTATGAAGGATGCCCTGGCCGCTCAACGCGCGGTATTTCAAGCACTGGGCATGAGCTCCGAGATGGCCCAACAAGCGATTCCATCACAGGTCCCCTCCACCCGGTCGTGACCTATCTGCTCGGCCTGGACCTTGGCACCTCGGGAGTGAAGGCGCTGCTCCTTCCGCTAACGGAGGGATCCGAAGCGCGTACCCACTGCGCCACGGCGGAGCTAACGCTGAGCACACCGTACCCCGGATGGAGTGAGCAGAACCCCGTCGACTGGTGGCACGCGGTGACGCGCGCTATACGCGCGGTGCTGGAGACCAGCGGCGTGGAGCCGAGCGAGATCGCTGGGCTGGCGACGTCCGGGCAGATGCACGGCGCGACACTGCTTGATGGCGCGGGAGGGGTGGTGCGACCGTGCATTCTCTGGAATGATCAGCGCAGCGCCACAGAGTGCGTGGAGATTACCGAGCAAGTCGGGCTGGATCGCCTTCTCGCGTGGGTCGGGAATCCAGCGTTAGCCGGCTTTACCGCGCCCAAGCTGCTCTGGATTCGCAGCCATGAACCAGAGGCATGGTCACGCGCCCGCACTATTCTGCTCCCCAAGGACTACATCAATTACCGGCTGACCGGTAATCGCACAACCGAGATGTCGGATGCGTCGGGAACGCTCCTGTTCGACGTGGCACAGCGTTGTTGGTCCGGTCCGATGCTGGAGTCACTGGGGCTGTCGCCCGATCTCTTGCCCTCGGTTCACGTGTCCACGGACCACGTAGGCCAGGTGACGGTGCAGGCGGCCAGCGATACCGGGCTGCAGCAGGGCACCCCGGTGGTGGCAGGTGGGGCTGATAATGCGTGCGCGGCGGTGGGCATGGGGGTGGTGCGGCCCGGTGACGTCATGGCGAGTCTGGGCACCTCCGGGACGCTGCTGGCGCCGACCACTCGGGCGGAGGTCGATCCGGCAGGTCGCTTGCACACCTTCTGCCACGCGGTCGTCGATACCTGGTATGTCATGGGGGTGGTGCTGTCGGCCGGTGGCAGCCTCCGCTGGTTCCGGGATACCCTGGCGCAACCTGAACGGCAGATTGCCTTGAGCGAGGGGCGTGATCCGTACCAGATCATGCTGGAAGCGTGCGCAGCTGTGCCGGCTGGGAGTGAAGGTCTTCTCTTTCTGCCCTATCTGACCGGAGAGCGGACTCCTCACGGCGATCCTCACGCACGCGGCGTCTTTTTTGGGTTATCCCTGCGCCACACGCGGGCACACCTGACTCGAAGTGTGATCGAGGGAGTGGCGTACGCGCTGGCCGATTCCATGGAACTCATGCGGCGGCTGGGCTTGGATGTTGCGCTCGTCCGCGCCACCGGCGGGGGGGCGCGCAGTGCCCTTTGGATGCAGATACTGGCCGACGTTCTGGAGACTCGGGTTGCGACCGCGTTGACCGATACCGGCCCTTCCCTTGGCGCGGCGATCCTTGCCGGCGTGGGAACGGGGGTGTATCCTGACGTTCCCACTGCAACGGAGAGTCTAGTGAACATGCACACGGCACGTGAACCGGGCGACCAGGTTGGCCTGTACCGCGGGTATCGAACGCTGCACCAGCGACTCTATCCTGCTCTGCAGGAGCACTTCGGTGCGTTAGCCGCCCTGGCGGAGCAACAACCTCGTCTATAGCCTGGACACATTGGTTCGTTTACTGAGGGACCACCCGCATACCTTGGGAACGCGTTTACTGAAGGCCGATTCGACGGAATGAGTGGTACTTTCAGGGTGAACCGGTGGATTCTTTACGCGCCTGCTTTCTCGATCCGGCGGCCGCGAGTCAAGGCCTGCTTGATTACCTCAACGGAAAGCAGCGCGCACTTCAGCCGGGCGGGGGAGATGGAGGGTATGCCCATTTCTTCGAGCACGGTGTCGCGGTTTAGAGTACTTACCTGGTCGACGTTCGAGCCTCGGAGCAGGTCACACATCAGTTCAGCCGAGGCCTGACTGATCGCACAGCCGCGTCCCTGATAGGCAACCTCGACAATTTGGCCGTTCTCCACGCGCAACTCCACGCGAAGCATATCTCCACAAAGTGGGTTCTCGTCCTCTGCAGAGTGCGTGTGTCCCGTCACTGAGCCGCGATGCTCGGGGTACTTGTAGGCATGTTGAATGATGTCCGTATAGAGGCTGCTCACGACGCCATCACTCGCTGCGCGGCCTCGATTCCCTCGGCCAGGAGATCGATCTCGTGCTCCTGGTTATAAACGTAAAAACTCGCGCGCGTGGTGGCGGAAACGCCGAGCAAGTCGTGCAGTGGCTGCGCGCAATGGTGCCCGGCGCGCACAGCGATGCCACGCTCGTCGAGCAGCGAGGCCAGATCGTGGGGGTGAATACCCTCGACGGAGAAGGCCACCAGGGCCCCTCGCTCCTCAGGGCCGTGTACCGTGACCCCCTGCAGCACGCGCAGCCGTTCCATCGCGTAGGCCGCGAGCCGTCGATCGTGCGCCGCCACCACCTCCATGTCCAGCCTCTGGAGATAGTCGACGGCCACGCCCAGTCCCACTGCGTCGCCCACGCTGGGTGTCCCGGCTTCGAACTTCCAGGGAAGCTGATTCCAGGTGGAAGTGAATAGGTCGACCCGACGGATCATTTCGCCGCCACCCATAAATGGCGGCATCTCTTCCAGAATTGAGCGACGGCCGTAGAGCACGCCGATGCCCATTGGCCCCAACATCTTATGACCGGTGAAGGCCAGAAAATCGACGTCCAGGCGGCGCACGTCGATGGCGAGGTGTGGCACGGCCTGAGAGCCGTCCACCAGATACACTGCGCCGGCCGCGTGGGCTCTGCGGGCAATCTCCTGGACGGGCACGATGGTGCCCAGGACGTTCGAGATGTAGGTCGTGGCGACCAACTTCACCCGGCCTCCGGCGAGATGCTGATCCAGGCTCTCCAGATCGAGCCTGCCGTCCGGGAGAAGATCGATATGTGCCACCTCGGCACCGGTTTGGGCGGCCAGCATGTGCCAGGGCACCAGGTTACTGTGGTGCTCCATGGGTGTCAGCAGAACCACATCCCCCGACTGGAGATGCTCCCGGCCCCACGTGTAGGCCACAAGGTTGATAGCCTCGGTGGCGTTGCGGGTGAAGATCGTCTCCTCGGTACTCGCGTTAATCCAGGTCGCGATGGTGGCGCGGGCTGCCTCGTACAGCGCGGTGGCTTCCTCGGCCAGGGCGTAGATGCCACGGTGCACGTTCGCATTCGACTGGCTGTAGTAGGCGTTGACGGCATCAATCACCGCTCGCGGTTTCTGCGAGGTGGCCCCGCTATCCAGATAGACAAGCGGCTGATCCTGCATGCTGCCGGCGAGGATCGGAAAATCCAGACGCACGGCCTGGACGTCCAACTCGCGAGCAACGGATGGTGCTGTAGCGGTCATCTTGGATCCTTTATATGTAAACCTCACACGAGGGCCTTATCTGAGCGTAGCAGGAGAGTTCGCGGGTTCCATAACTCATATAAGCATTCACGCAGGCTTGAGGCACATGTCGGCCGAGCGTCTGGATCGCTGAACTGCGGTCTAGGGGCTGGAAGTACGGCTCTCAGTGAGTTGCCGGAGTCGCTGGTTACGGCTAGCCAGCAAGCCGGTGAGATACCGATGCAGAACAACGGCATCGAAGAGCGTTCCAAGGATGCCGAGCGGCGCCACATAGGTGACAGAGTCGTGGATCAGCGTGCCGGTAGGCAGCGGTTCAAATCGGTGCGTGTGTCTCCAGGATGCGAAGGGGCCTCGTTGCATGGCATCGACAAAGCACCTGGGCCGTTCCACCTCCATGATTTTCGAGGTCATCCGCCAGGGAAGTCCAAAGTGTACCGCTCGCCAGGTGACACAGTCGCCGAGATGGAGGGGACCGGACGTCACGCCTTCCACCACCCGTGTGGTGGAATCCAACTGCACCTGGACATCGACGTTCAACACCAGGTCGAAGCAGGTCTCCTGCGGGGCCTGCACGTGCGTGGTTAACTGAATGATTGGCAAGCATCTTTCCTTTATCTCTCATCTCGGTGCCGCTCCCTGTACTCTATGCTATGACGATCTCGGATGGACCCGTTCTGGTGACGGGCGCCTCTGGTTACATTGGCGGAGAGCTCATCTCCGCCCTACTGGCACGAGGTGTCGCTGTGCGCGCGCTTTCCCGCCATCCGGAACAGTTATCCGGACTGCAGCATCGAGGCGTGGAAGTTGTGTCAGGGGATTTACTCGATCGGTCATCCCTGCGCGCTGCGCTCCGCGGTGTCGAGATGGCGTACTACCTGGTGCATTCCATGGGCGGTGGTCGTTCGGAGCAGGCCTTTGCAGAGTTGGACCGGTACGCTGCCCAGAACTTCGCTCACGAAGGAGCCCACTTGGAGCGAATCGTGTACCTTGGCGGATTGGGGAGGTCCGACGACTCGCTGTCGCCACATCTCAAGAGCAGATGGGAGGTAGGCGAGATTCTGCTGGCGGGCAAGTCGTCGGCCAGCGTGTTGCAAGCAGGGATGGTAATCGGCCGGGGCAGCGTTTCGTTTCAAATGCTCCGGTCTCTGGCCAATCGTCTCCCGATCATGGTGTGCCCGCGCTGGGTGGAAACACGCACACAACCTATAGCGGAAGCTGACGCGCTCGCCTACCTGGTGGCGGCACTGGGCACGCCTGCCGCCGCCGGACGAACGTTCGAGATCGGCGGCCCAGACGTGCTGACGTACCGCGAGATGCTAGAGCGCACCGCGCGAAGTCTGGGGAAGCGGCCGGTCATCGTCACGGTACCGGTCCTGACGCCAAGACTTTCGGCCTACTGGGTCGACCTGGTCACCTCCATTCCTGCGTCCATCGCCCATCCTCTGATCGAAGGTTTAAAGAACGAGGCAATCGTCCACGACGAAACGGCACGTGAGGTGATGCCGGTTCCACTGACTCCATTTGATTCCGCGGTGAGACAGGCATTGTAGCGCTGCGCCCGCGTGCGGTCCCGTCGGCACGGGGTGGTTCTAGCTATTGCGAAAGTTAACGAGAGCGGAGAGCGGGGCGGGAGACTTGATTCAGTACAGTAAACAGTGAGCACATGAATCACTTAGACATGCGGTTCGTGTCCGCTCGGGATGTCGAGCTGCTACACCTGACGGCGCAGGACATCTTCGAGGCGGTTGAAGAGGCGGTTCGCGCGCAGGGCAACGGGCAGGTGGTGCTCGAACCTCGCATGCACCTGGTACCTCCCAACGGCGGCCGTGGCCACTTTAACGTCCTGCGCGGTCATCTCGGGCCGCAGAACGTGAGCGGCATCAAGGTGGTTGGGGATTTTGTCGACAACCATGTGCACGACCTGCCCAGCGAACTGGCCCTGATCACCCTGTACAGTCCGGACACCGGGGCTCCCCTGGCGATTGTTGATGGCACCATGATTACCGCCGCTCGCACTGGGGCCGTCACTGCCCTGGGAGCGCGATACCTGGCGCGTCCCGACAGCACCGTGCTGGGCCACGTCGGCTCTCGTGGCACCGCATGGTGGAATGTCACCATGCTCGATCACCTATTTAATTTCGAGGAGATCAGAGTCACCAGCCAGCGGCCGGAATCGCGCCAGGCGTTCGCCACGCAGTTGAGTGAGCATTTAGGAAAACCGGTGAGAGCGGTGGCGACCTCGGAAGAGGCGCTGCGCGGCGCCGACATCATGGTCGAGGCATCGCGGCTGACATCGCCCACCGTTCTCCTGCGGACGGAGTGGGTCACGCCTGGGACTCTGGTTATTCCCTACGGCACCATCAGCGCGGTTGAGCTGTCGCTGACCAAAGTGATGGATAAGGTGGTGGTTGACGATTGGGGGCAGGCCACCGTCGGACCGTTTGGCGCCTTACGCCGGCACGTCGATCAGGGGCTGCTGACCAGGGACTCGTTACATGCTGAGTTGGGTGAGATCGCGGCTGGTTTGCGCCCCGGGCGAGAAGGCCCGGACGAACGGATTCTGTTCTGGCACCGTGGACTGGCAACCACCGATCTGGCCGTGGCCCATCTCATCTGGCGCCGCGCTGAGGCCCTCGACCTCGGCACAGTTCTGCCCTACTGGTAGCAACGCAGTGAACAGCCATACATCGATAGAGTTGCGGCAGCCGGCAGACCTGACGCTCGAGGTCTTCGAACAGATCGTGTGGGACGGCAACCGGGTGGTTCTCGCCCCTGCCCTCCTGGACCACGTGGCCGCACGTCGTGCCAGCATGATGGAGGTCCTGGCGGACGGCCGCGACGTGTACGGCGTGACGACCGGGATGGGCTATCTGGCCAGCGTGCGGCTCAGTCTGGAAGAGCAGCAGAATCATCAGGCCAACCTGTTGCTGGGACGCGCGGTAGGCGGCCCCCCCTTTCTGGAACGCGATGAAGGTCGGGCGGTGCTGCTGGCCCGATTGGCCGGTTTCCTGAGCGGCCACGCCGGCGTGACCGCCGAGCTATGTCAGGTACTGGCGGAGCGCTTGAACGACAACTTTGTTCCGGCTATCCCGCGTGACGGTATGGGCTGCGCCGGGGAGATCATCCCGCTTTCGCACGCGTTTCAAACCTTCATCGGGGTTGGCCAGGTTCTCCGCGCTGACGGCGACGTGCGGAGGGCTGCAGACGCGCTAGCCGATCGCGGCCTGGCGCCGTATCGGCCAGCCATCAAGGAGGGAATCGCATTGCTGGCCGGCGCGCCGGGAGCGCTGGCGCTCACTGCGTCCCATCGACGCACTGCCGCTGTCCTCAGCCACCAGTTACTGGTAGCCGCCGCGTGCGCAATCGATGCGATGCGTGCGCCCCTGAGTCCCTACGACTCGGCAGTCGCGCAGCTTGCCAGTGATCCGGTTATGGGGCAACTGCTCGAACAGCTCAGCGCTCTGCTTGCCGGCTCGGACCTGGAACGTCCCGTCAAGCAGGCCCCGATATCATTTCGCGTGATCCCGCAGGTGCTGACGCATCTAGAGCGGGTGCGGAGCCGGGTTGACGAGAGCGTTCGTCGCGCCCTGGCCGCGGTCACGGACTCCCCTGCCTTCGTGGACGATCGTTTCGTTACCAGCGGCGGATTTCACGCCATCGAGCTGGCGGCAGCCATGGACTCGCTGTGTATCGTGCTGGTGCAGGCCGCGGAGTTGGCGAGCCAGCACATGCATCGCTTGCTCGACCGTCGATTCACGGGTTTACCGGATCAGCTAACGCCGCTTCCCGGCCTACACGCTGGACTGGTGGTGGTGCACAAGCGGGTGGTCGGCACAGTCAATGAGCTACGTCGCCTGGCCGCACCCGCGACCGTTGGGCTGATGGACACCTCGCTGGGCCAAGAGGATGCCATGACCTTTTCGTTCGAGGCCGCGGAAAAGCTGCGCCGGGTGGAATCACTGGTTCGGGAAGTCATTGCCTGCGAGCTGCTGGTTATTCGCCAGGCGTGGGCACTGCGTGGCTCGCCGGTGGCAACGGGTCTTCACGCCCATTACGTCCAGCTTTCTTCCTCTATCCCGCCAGTCGAGCAGGACCGACCCCTTGGCCCAGATATCAGTGTACTGGTGGCGCTTTTGCGCTCCGGCGCCTTTCAGTGAGACAACGAAACACTACGCTCCGGTGTGCGATGATGGGCACGAGAGGTCCGTATTGACTAAGTTACAGACCGATGTTGCGGTGGTTGGCTTGGGCGCCATGGGCAGCGCCGCCCTCTGGCGACTGGCCGAGCGAGGCGTGGCCGCCATGGGCTTCGAGCGCTTCGCGCCGGGACACGACCGAGGGTCATCGCACGGCGAGTCTCGCATCTTTCGCACCGCGTATCTGGAGGGGCCCGGCTACGTGCCGCTGGCACAGCGGGCGGTGCGCCTCTGGCGGGAGTTGGAGCGAGTGACCGGCGCGGACCTGGTGATTCAGAATGGCGCACTGACGTTAGGGGCGCGGGACAGCTCCGCGATTACCGCCACCATGCGAAGCATACGGGTCTACGATCTAGAACACGAGCTGCTCGATGAAGATGAATTGCGCACTCGCTATCCGGCACATTGCATAGCAGCGGGAGAGGTTGGTATCCGCGAGGCACAGGGCGGCCTGGTGCGCCCGGAATGGGGCGTTCTCGCCGCGGTGGCTCGAGCCGAAGACCTTGGCGCCCGAGTCCATTCAAGAATCAAGATCGATCGGATTGAACTCGAACCCGACGGAGTCCAGTTGATTGCGGAGGACTTGACGTGCAAGGCGCGCCACGCCGTGATCTCGGTGGGGAGCTGGCTCGGTGGGCTCCTACCGGAGCTCGGGGTACCGCTGCGCGTCACGCGGCAGATTCCCGGGTGGTATCCCATCGAGCACCCGGAACTATTTGCACCTGAGCGGTTTCCGGTCTTCATTCGCGATCTTGGAGGGATCGCCGGTTTGAGTGGCAGCGTCGCTGACGACAGCTCTTTTTACGGTTTCCCAACTCTCGACGGAAAGACTATCAAGGCATCGATCCATCGCGAAGGACCGCTTACCGACCCTGACAAGTTAGACCTCACTGTCACGCCGGAAGACATTGCGCAAGTGAAGGAGTGCATCGAGCTCTTTCTGAACGGCGTGGCCACCGAGCCGGTCCAGACGCAGGTCTGCATGTACACCAACACCGCCGATCACGACTTCCTGATTGGGTCGCCGGCAGGGATGCCGCAGCTTACCGTGCTTGGTGGCTTCTCCGGTCACGGATTTAAGTTTGCCCCGGTCATAGGTGATGTCGCAGCCGACCTTGCTACCCACGGTGAAACCGACCAGCCGGTCGGCTTTCTCTCGCCAAATCGTTTCTTGGAGAATGCGGCGGTCAGTTAGCGGACTTCGCGCTGGGACGCTCATCCGGTCCCTCGCGCAAGCGTAATTCGGAAGCGCGAAGCTCCTCCGGTGGAATGTGACACCGATACTGATTCCCCCCCGGCCCCTTGTGCCATGGTGGCTCCTGATCGCGGCAGATGTCTCCCAGATAGAGCGGGCAACGAGTGTGAAAACGGCATCCAGACGGGGGATTACTTGGGCTGGGCATAATGCCACGCAGTTTGATCCGAGCATGAGCGCCATTTGCCGAGCCCAGCGTCGGTACCGACGAGAGCAACGACTCGGTATAGGGATGGTGTGGGACATCGAACACGGCGTCTGCTGGGCCAACTTCCACCAGCCATCCAAGATACATCACCCCGATCCAGTCTGAAATGTAGCGGACCACGGCGAGGTCGTGCGATATGAACACGTAGGAGACGCCGGTCTTCTGGAGATCTACCAGCAGGTTCAGGATGGCAGCCTGCACGGACACGTCCAGCGCGGAAACGGGCTCATCACACAGGACCAATGACGGCGTACCGGCGAAGGCGCGCGCGATGGAGGCGCGTTGCTTCTGCCCGCCAGAAAGGCCGGTGGGACGCGCATCGAGATGACGCTGTTCGAGCTTGACCGAGTGGGCCAGTTCGTTGGCACGAACACTGAGTTCGGAGCGCGAGTGAAGACCGGAGAGACGTTGCAGGGCTCGCTCCAGAATTCTCCTGACGGAAAAGCTCGGATTGAGCGCGCTGTCAGGGTTCTGAAACACCATCTGTAGGCTTCGCCGGAGCCCCAGGCCACGCCGGCCGGCAACGCCGAGTTTGGCTCCCTCGAATTCCAGCCCGCCATGGGATGTGCTGGTAAGTCCCACGATGCATTTGGCCAGTGAACTCTTACCGCTACCCGATTCGCCAACCAAGCCAAACACTTCGCCACGATGGACCTCAAGGGAGATGCCGTCCACCGCGTTCACGTCGTAGCCTCCGGAGTGGTAGGTCTTGATCAGGTCGTCGACCCTGAGCAAGACCTCATCGCTGGGCGGAGGCAAGGGAGTCATTTCCGCCGCCACACTCAGGGGGATGCTGCTCACTTCGTCGTGGTAGAAGCAGCGACTAGAGCGCTCGGAGGTCACCGGAATGAGCGGCGGCTGTTCGGCACGACACCGCTCGCGCACGATGGGACAGCGGTCGGCGTACTCACAGCCAACCGGGTGCGCACCCAGAGGTGGCAAGGAGCCAGGAATTGGGTCGAGCCGGCCCTGATGTTTGCTCATCCCCATGCGCGGCACGCAGCGTAGCAGCCCCAGGCTGTACGGGTGACGCGGTTCGGCAAAGAGTTGCTGGGCCGGACCTTCTTCAATCACCTGTCCCGCATAGAGCACTCCCACTCGTTCGCAGAGGCGGGACACGATTCCAAGATTATGACTGATAAAGAGGATCGCGGTATTGAATTCAGTGCGCAACTGCTCAACCAGATCCAGGATTTCCGCTTCCACCGTCGCATCCAAACCGGTGGTGGGTTCGTCGAGCACCAGCAACTCGGGGTCGGTAGCCAGCGCCATGGCGAACATGACACGCTGCTGCTGTCCCCCGGATAACTCGTGGGCATAGCGTTGGAGGACTCGCTGTGGGTCGGTGATCTGGACCTTTTCCAGCATTCCGGACGCGGCCTCCATGCCTTGCTGCTTACTCATACCACGGTGATATCGGAAGACTTCGGCAATCTGGTTGCCGATGCGGATCGACGGATTGAGGGCGCTGCCTGGATCTTGATACACCATGGCCATGCGGTTACCACGCAGGCGACGTAGCGCCGGTTCCGACAGAGTGAGCAAATCCTCTCCATTAAAGAGAATCTGTCCTCCCTCCACCACGGCGTTCGGTGGCAAATAGCGCATCAGCGCCATGGCGACAGTGGTTTTTCCGCACCCGGACTCGCCGACCAAACCGTATGCCTCACCGCGTTTGATCTTCAGCGAGACATCGTCGGTGACGCGCAAAAGTTTCCCGCGTCGACGGTAGCTAATGGTTAGACGCTCGATCTCCACCGAGTATGCGGTGGTCGTGGCCGTACTCAATCTGCCAGTACCTCTCTCAGGCCATCGGCCAGTAGATTCAATCCCACCACCAGGGTGGCCAGAGCCAGCGCCGGGAACAGGACGATCCAGGGCGCGACTTGAAGAAAACTCCGTCCCAGCGAGATAGTAAGGCCCCAGTCGGGAGATGGTTGCTGCACGCCGAGCCCGAGGAAGGACAGCGTCGCCGCGGTAAAGATCGCGTATCCCAGGCGCACGGTGGCCTCCACCACCACTGGCCCCATGACATTGGGCAAGATCTCGCGCGCCATGATGAAGACTCCCGGCGCCCCCAGCAACTTCGCGGCTGCCACGTATTCCCGATCTCGCTCCACCAGTACAGCGGACCGCACGGTACGAGCGATGAGTGGGGTAAAGACAATCGCGATCACCACGATGACGTTCAATGTGGATGACCCCAGCACTGCCAACACCAACACCGCGATGATGATCAGCGGAAAAGCAAGCAGCGCATCGACCAAACGCATGGCCACATCGTCGACCAGCCCTCGATAATACCCGGTGATCAAACCGATCGTGATGCCGCCGAGCAGGCCAAGGGCCGTAGCAGCCGGCGCAATCGTCAACACCGACCTGGCTCCGGCCAGCACGCGGGAAAAAATGTCCCGTCCCAGGTCGTCAGTGCCGAACCAGTGGTGGCCTGAGGGACCGGTCAAAGTATTGATCGGATCCAGCGCAAATGGGTCATGCGGTGTGAATAACGGCCAGAAGATAGCGTCCAGGATCCAGAAGAGGAGGATGCCGGCGCCCACCACAAACGTTTTGGAGTGGAGCAAGCCTATTGCGATCATCCGCGCGCGCTGGCGCAGCGACGCTTGGGCCGGTATCGGAGACACTGCGCCCGCCGCCGGCACCGCGGGGGGTGGAACAAAAGCCGGCTCCGGATATCCTGCCGTCATCAGTCGGTCAGCCTAATTCGCGGGTTGAGCATGGCGAGCAGAAGATCGGCGACCAGGTTCGACACCATGTAGATGACCGCCACCGTGAGCACTGTGGCCTCCAGCATGGGCAGGTCGTGGCCCACCGCCGAATCGAGTACGAGCTTGCCGATGCCGGGATAGTTGAACAGGGTCTCGGTGACGACCAGTCCGCCCACGAGATAGCCAACCTGAACGCTGATCACACTGATGGTAGGTAGCAATGAATTGCGCAGGACATGGCGCCAGATGACGACGCCGCGGGGTAACCCCTTCAATACCGCGGTGCGCACGTAATTGGACTGCAGCGCGACCACGGTACCGGCTCTCGCCATCCGGGAGATGTAGCCGAAGAGCACCAACATGAGCGGAATAGAAGGCAACAGAAACTGTCGCAGGATGTCGAGCGGGTTCCAGGATGGGACGCTCGATGACGAGGGAAACCAGTGCACCTGCACGGCGAAGATAACGAGCAAGAGAACACCGACGACGAACTCGGGAAGGGCGATCAGTGAGAGGCCGACAATCGAGATCACGCGGTCAACCGTTTTGCCATATCCCAGGGCAGCGACCACACCCAGCCCGATCGAGACCGGCACGATGAGGATTAGCGCAAACGCGCCCAGGGCCAACGAACTCAAGAGGCGCCGGCCCACGATAGGGCGCACCGGAACATTGAGCAGGTAAGACTGCCCCCAATCACCGCGGAAGAAGCCGGAAATCCAAGTCCAGTAGCGAACCGGCATGGGGCGATCCACACCCAGTTGATGGTCGAGATGGGTCACCTGGGCGTTGGTAGCAAACGGACCCAGGATGGTCCGGCCCACATCGCCCGGCAATACCTGCCCCACGGCGAAGACAGCAACGGAGATAAGGACCAGGGTGATCAGGGCCAGCCCCACTCGCTTTAAAAAAAAGCGTCCCATGAACAGCCTTTCAGCGGCCCTCTGCCGAGCCTGTCAAATGGGACTCCCGCTGTCTGACCGCCCATGAGACAAGATAACGCGGGAATGAGCTGTAGGTTTGGATGCTGCTGACCGGGCGATGGATCATCTGCTCCCTATGGTTCGAAACCACGCTTACGGTGAAGTATAAGTGGTAGCGGACATAAGGTCAAAGCGAGTAGGGAGCGGACTTGCGGCATCCAGTTATCACCGTCGAACATGGGGCTACATACATGTGTACAATTTTATGTTGACGGGATGTGAGCGGCCACATATAATGACCGCGTCGCTGCTACACACTATCAGCGGCGATACGTACCCTTCAAGCCGGGCATAATGGCTTGTTGCAGATGATTGCGTAGTGTCGGGGCGCCGCCGGACTCTCGCAACCAACCTGAAGCGCCCGACGGAAAACCTATCTGGAGAAGACAGGAGATCGACGATGAGTAAGCAAGAACACCGTCTAGTCGAGGAGTTCCTGACCGGGCAGATGAGTCGCCGCGAGTTGATCAGGGGGCTAATGGCAGCCGGGCTCTCGGTATCGGCCATAGGCGGGCTCCTCGCATCCACCGGGATCAGCACCAGGGCGGAAGCGGAGTCACTGGTTGAGGCACAGCACGCCACGGTAAAAAAGGGGGGCACGCCACGCTTAACGACCCTCGTTCCCGCCGCCGACGTCGACCCGGTGACACTGTTCAACGAGGGAGCAATCTTCACCGCGCAGATCTGCCTGGAGTATCTGTGCTTCCCGCGAAAAGACTATACGCTGGAACCAAAGCTGGCCACATCGTGGCACTCCAAGCAGCCGAATCAGTGGACCTTCAATCTCCGTAAAGGCGTGAAGTGGCACGATGGCACGAGCTTTACCGCGGATGATGTCGTGGCGACCTTCGATCGGCTCACTGACCCGAAGGTTAACTCCGCGGCACTTTCCGCCTTCAAGGGCATCCTGTCCAAAGGGCACATTAGAAAAAACAGCTCCCATCAGGTGACTTTCCACCTCGATCGGCCGTACGTGGATTTCCCGTACCTGGTTTCCGCCTTTACCTATAACTCGTTCATTTTGCCCAAGACTTACAAAGCCGGCTCCTTTACCAACGGTAGGATCGGAACCGGCCCCTTCGTGCTCACCAAGTACACGCCGAAGGTGGGCGCGAAGTACGTGGCCAACAAGCACTACTGGGCCAAGGGGCTGCCGCACGTCGATGGCATTGAGTTGAAGTACTACAGCGACAACACGGCCCAGGTGCTGGCCCTCCAAGCGGGCGCGGCCGATGTCTTACTTGACATGCCGTACCAGGGTTCGCAGGCCATCTTTTCGAGTTCCGATATAAACGTGCTGTCCATCCCATCGAGTGCGTATCGTGAGTTCCACCTGCGCGTCGATCAAAAGCCCTTTAACGACAAGCGAGTGCGCCAGGCAGTAGCCCACTGCATGGACCGGGGTGCGCTGGTCCAGGGATTATGGCACGGCTTCGCGTTGCCGGCTAACGATCATCCATTTGCGCCCATCTACCCCACCTCCGTGCTGCCGATCGCGCATCTGCCGCAGCGACATCAGAATTACGCCATGGCGAAGAAGTTGTTGGCGGAGGCAGGCTACCCGCATGGCTTTAAGACAACCCTGACGACGGAAAACTTTCTCGAGATACCGCAGTACGCGGTCTTCATCCAGCAACAGTTGAAGCCTGCCGGTATCGACGTGTCGCTCAACGTTGAGGCTCAGAATACCTACTACGGCGCGGGTGCGAACCAGCCCTGGCTCGACGTGCCGGTGGGCATCGTCGACTGGGCGCCGCGAGGAACGGCCAGCCAGTTGATCGGTCCTGCCTATCTCTGCAAGGGCATCTGGAACAGCGCCCATTGGTGCAACGCAGCCTTCAATTCCCACATGGCCGCGTACGATAAGGAACTAAATCTTGGCAAGCGCAAGCAGATCGCTTTGCAAGCTGCCAAGGTCATGTACGACGAAACGCCGGCCATCATCGCCTACTGGATCAAAGAGTTGCGCGCCGTTCGAAAGAATGTGCATGGCCTGGCAATCAGCAGCTTTGCTCTCGTCGATCCGACTGGAATTTCACTCTCATAGCCTTCTAGCCACTCTATAGCACGAGACTTTAACGGGGCAGCAACCCTGCATGGTTGCTGCCCCTCTGTTTGTGCTGATGTGATAACAACCGTGTCCGGAGACCGCTCGTTCCACGATGAAGATTACCGCCATCCGCCTTCGACGCTTGCATCTCCCCCTGGACCCTTCTTTTCACGCCGCCTGGGATCCGATACCGCGGCGTTCCTTCGCGGCAACGCTTGTCGTCGTTGAAACCAACGAAGGTATTACAGGGTGTGGTTCCGGAGACAGCATGGACGGTTTCGAGCCATTCATCGAACTTTTCCTGGGCCAGGATCCGCTGACCATCGCCCGGCATGTACGGACGCTGGAGAGCATCAGTTTCCATGCGGGCCGCTACTGGCCGCTGGAGACTGCCCTGTGGGACATCATCGGTCAGGTCTGTGGCCAGACGGTGGCCACGCTCTTTGGTGGCGCCCTCGACAGACTCCCTGCCTACGCGTCCTGCGGCGAACTCAAGGAGCCTGCCGCACGAGCCGATTCGGCTCTGGCCCTGCGGGAGGAAGGCTTCCGAGCTTTGAAGATTCGTATCCAGCCGCGGGCCCTGGCCGCCGGCATCACGGCGGTTGCCGCGGTGCGAGAGGCTGTGGGAAGCTCCATGGAAATCCTGGTGGATCTCAACCAAGCCTGGCGGATGGCGGGCGACATCTCGCTCGCTCTCGATCGGGCCACCGTGCGCCAGGTGGCCGAGGAGTTGCGCCGGCTGGATGTGCTCTGGTTGGAGGAACCCATGCCGCTTTCGGATCAACAGGGAATCAATGAGCTGCGAATCAGTACCGGAATCCGGGTGGCCGGCGGCGAAATGACGCGCACCTTCGACGAGCTGCTCGACTATCTCGCGGCCGACGCGCTCGATGTCTATCAGCCAGACGTGGTTCTGGCGGCCGGCATGTCTCGAGCCAGAATCGTAGCCGAACTGGCGCTGATGCGTAACCGATGGTTCAGCCCGCATACCTGGACCAACGGCCTCGGCTTGCTCGCCAATCTCCATGTTGCCGCCGGAGTTGGCGGCGGCCCGTACCTGGAGTTTCCATACGACCCGCCCGGCTGGACAGTTGAACGCCGGGACTTCTTCCTGGCAGAGCCGATTCGTATTGATCGGGACGGCTGTGTGGTGGTTCCCGACCGACCGGGTTTGGGCGCCATGATCGACCACCAAATGGTGGGTCGCCTGGAAATTCGCTAAACGGAGATAGTTTTCATCCATGACTCCGACTTTCACTATTGACCCGCAGGGCGCCACGCTCTTTGGCGCCGGCGCCATTCAGCACCTACCGGAACTGGTCGCCTCTCTCGCCCAGGATCGTGTGTTCCTGGTGACCGATCCCGGCGTGGTCTCCGCCGGCGTCGGTGGAACAGTCGAGTCGATCCTGACGCGAAGCGGGGTTGATGTGAGGACCTTTGCCGAGGTACACCCGAATCCCGGTACCGACAGCCTTGATGCTGGTGGCCAGGCCATCCGCGACTTCGGCCAGGGCGCGGTGGTGGCCCTAGGAGGTGGCGCTGTCCTGGACGTCGCCAAGGGGCTGGCCCTGATGGCGGTCAATGACGGCTCGGCGCGCGACTTCGACTACAGCCGGGAGCCGGAGCGTGATGGGCTGCCGCTGATCGCCGTGCCCACCACCGCCGGTACCGGCTCGGAAACCAATGCCTGGGGAGTGATCGACGATCACCAGGCGGGCCGCAAGTTCTACATCGGCCACCGCAGCGTGGTTCCGCGCTTGGTCCTGCTCGATCCGGAGTTGACCGTAGAGCTCCCCGCCGCGCCCACCGCGTCGGCCGGCATGGATGCGCTGACCCATGCACTGGAATCGTTGTCTTCAGCGCGGAGTAACCCATACGCGGACGGACTCAACGTGCAAGTGGTACGGATGGTTACGCTGTACCTGCCGCGAGCGGTCCGCGACGGCCGCGATTTAGAGGCTCGCTCGCAACTGCTCCTGGCAGCCAACATGGCGGGACGAGCGTTCGGCACCACCGGGCTGGGTCTTGCCCACGCCCTCGGGCACGCGCTGAGTGCGCGGCTGGGCTCACCCCATGGCGTGGTCCTGGCGATACTACTGCCCCACGTGCTTTCCTTCAATCTCCCCGTGTGTGAGGGGGTCTACGCCCGCCTGGCTGGCGCGCTAAATATTGACGACCACGGAACGGATCAAGCTGCGCGGGCACAGGCGTGCATCCTGACAGTACAGCGCCTGGCGGCGCAGGTCGGGATACCCCGTTCGTTGAGCGACCTGGGCTGTACCGATGCACATCTTGAGGTCATCACCGCCGATGCTCTCTCCGACGAAGCACTGTCTAACACTCCCCGACCGCCGACACGAGACGATCTCATCGCCCTCCTCAAGGCAGCGCTCTAAGAAAGAGACCGGCAGCGTGCGTTGTCGCTCACACTGCCGGTCCAGCTATCTACAGTTGCTTGGAGAACTCTTTGTACTCTTTCTTGATCCGATCATCGCCAAAGTAGGCATGTTTGGACATGTCAACCGAGAAGCGGCTGGCCGGAGGAGTGCGCCCCAACGCCTCCGCCATGGCACGAATATGATGTGGACCCGCGCCGCAGCAGACCCCCAGATAGTGGACGCCCAGTTCGTATGTGTCGCGGGTGAAGTCCGCGATCTCGTATCGGTTGCAGGTAAAGGGGTCGAGGGCAACGGGGAAGGGCCGGCCATCGGGGAAATTGGCGTAGGCCGGATCAGTCAGCGATTGGAACGTGGGCTCGTCGTCGGTCGTGCGATAGGGAACGGGGAGCGCCGCCACGTGGCAACTTACGGCGGCCCGAATCTCCCGCAGCAAGGGGAGCATAGTCTGGGGACCCCGCGCGCAGTTCAGCCCGACGACATCGGCGCCGGCATCCTCCAGGCGCTTACAGGCGTCCGCGGCGGAGATCCCTTCCGGCGTCTGTCCCAGTCGGTGAATAGCCATCGTGATCACGGACGGCACGCCGGCCGCACTGATCACCTCCAGAGCGACCAGTGCTTCATCGAGCAGAGAGAAGGTTTCACCCACCACGAAGTCGACGCCCGCCTCCATGGCCCATTGCACCTGCTCCTCGAAGATACCGCGAGCAGCGCGAAAGGTGGCCTCGTCTCCCGGGACACAGATATTGGTGTTGGCAAGATCACCGGCAAAGAGCGTGCCGGTCTCGTCCGCCACCTCCTTGGCAATCTGTAGCGCTTGCCGGTTCATCGGCTCCAGCAGGTGTTCCTTCTCGATCACCCGGAGTTTCTCTCGGTGGGCGTAGTACGTGAACGCTTCCACCACGTCGGAGCCGGCATGGACAAACTCGCGATGGAGATTGGCGACTAATTGCGGCTCCTCCAGCACGACCTCCGGGACAAAGGCGCCGGCCTGCAGATATCCTCGGCGCTCGAATTCAAAGAGGTAACCCTCCGCGCAAATTACCGCGCCCTGCTCCAGCCGCTCCAATAATCCGAGTTTGGTTTGCGTGTCTCGTTCAGTCATCGATACTCTCCTGTTCGTTCTGCTGTGGGGGCTACTGAGGTGAAGGGCACGGCCGACGCGACGACCGGCTGACGCCGGGTGGAAGCGGGGGCGGGAGCATGATCAAGCAACGGAATTGGCCGGCGGCGCCTCGCGGCGCAGCAAGAAATTCTTTGGGGGGTTCGCCATCTGCAGAATCGGACGCTGAAAGGCGAAGTGGGAAATGTCGTACTGAGTCGTGCCATCGATGGCCAAGTCGCTGAGCACCCGTCCAATGAACCCGGCGAACTTAAAAGCGTGACCGGCGCCCAGAGCCAGCGTGATTTGAGGATACGCCGGGAGCGAGTCGATCACGAAGTCGCGATCCGGGGTGAGCGTATAGATGCACGTCTTGCTATACAGCACCGGGCCGTATGCCCTGGGAAGATGGCATTGGAGAAAGCTGCTGACGCGTTCCAGAATCACAGGATCTGGTTCACGGGTGCGGGTCTCCAGGGTCACCTCCACGCCGGAGCTGTCCTGCGCCGCCTTGACTCCCGCCATTTCGCCATACAACGGAATCCCATAGAAGTTAGGATTGTCGGCGTAGATCCAGACCGGGAACCGCTCGGGCGTGAACTCGTCGAGATATGGAGACGCAAAGTAGGTAACCTGCTCCTCGGTCATGGTCAAGGGCAGGGCGAGACCCAGGGGGGCAAGTAGACGGTTGGTCCAGGCGTCTGCCGCCAGAACCAGGCGCCGGCAACAGTACGTCGCATCAGCAGTGCGGACCTCCACGCCTCCGTCAATCGGCGTGATGGCGAGGACCGGCGTGTTATCGAGCAAGGTGGCCCCGTGTGCCCGCGCCTGCTGAGCATGCAGTAACGTAGCTCGGCCCGCCGGCACCAGTCCTCCCTGTGGCTGAAAGGAGGCGTGAACATCGATGTCGAGCCGCCACTGGGGCCAGCGGTGCATGATCTCGTCAGCGTCGAGCATCTCGAACGGCACCTTGGCAGCCGCGAGGCTCTCCACATAGTCGGTGACCGGCATCTCGCTCTCACGCGGACCCAGCAGCAGATCACCGGTAATGATCAGAAGTCGCTCCCCGGTTTCTTGCTCCAACGCGTGCCAATGGGTGTAGGCGTAATGGGCCAGAGCTACGTATTCCGGTGTGTGGTACGTCAGTCGGATGATTCGTGAGTGATCTTCCGATGCGCCCTGGTCGTGTCCCAGCGCGAATTGCTCCAGACCCAGCACGTTGCCGCCTGCGCGGCGAGCGAGCCAGAAGGCAGCCGCGCTGCCGATGCCTCCCAGGCCCACCACGATATATTCAAAATCAACCCTCTGAGCCATTGAACTCCTCTATGATCACCATTGACGCCCGGTTTGCGTCGCTAACTTTGTGCCACAGTATCGCAGTTTTTTCTCCAGACCCGCGATGGTACCGAGTGGCGTGAGTGCTCGGAAAGCGGGGGTCTGTCAGCGGCGTATCATTAGGCCATGGTGGGTGCCGGCATGACGGCGCCTCCCTCGCCGGATAGAGTCCACCACAGGTGTTCATCCTCGAAAGGAGCAGGCATGTCTGAGACGAATCCGTCCGTCCAGGAGGCCGTGGCGCGGTTGGCACAAATTGGCTCCTGCTTCTCTCCTTCGTTTTCCGCCGATGGCTGCGAGGTTGCCTTTCTCTCCGATCTCTCCGGCGTGTCCCAGGTATGGATCGTTCCCGTGGACGGCGGCTTTCCCCGCCGGGTAACGCCCTTCAACGATCCGATCTACCGTCTCTCCTGGTCGCCGGACGGGCAGTGGATCGCCTTCCTGATGGCGCTCGGTGGCGGCATGAACGCGCAGGTATACCTTGCACGGCCCGATGGCAGCGGTGAACGGTTGCTCACCGATGGTGGTCAGGACAACAATACCCTTGGACCCTGGATGCACGACAGCCATTCGCTCTCCATCGCCTCGAACCGCGACGATCCACAGGCGATGGATGTCTACCTCATAGACATTGAGAGTGGTGGGAAACGCCTCGCGCTGAAGAACCAGGGAATTGGCTCGCTGACGGATGTTTCTCGGGACGGACGGCGAGCCATCCTCTACCGCAAGGTGCAGCGTGGCGACTCGGATCTCTTCATGGTGGGGTTGGACACGGGCGAGGAACACCGTCTCACGCCGCACGAGGGGCCGGGGAACTTCGATGTAGGCAAGTTCTCCCCTGATGGCCGGGCGATCTATCTGACAACCGACGCGGCGGGTGATCGGGTGGCCTTTGGGCGGGTAGACATCTCCCAGGATGGCATCCCCGGGCCGATCGAGGTATTGGTGGCCCGTGAGGATGCGGATCTGGAGCCCTCGGATACATCGCTGGTGGTGTCGCCGGATGGCCGCGAGGTGGGGCTGGTGTGGAACGTGGCGGGGCAGAGTGAGCTGACGTTTTGGGACACGGAGCGGGAAGAGATGCTGCCGGCGGTGTCCCTTCCGGCGGAGGTGATCACGGAACTCACCTACTCGCCGGATGGCCGGTTTATCGCCTTCACGGGGATGGGCGCCGCCGCGCCGCGCGATATATGGCTCATTGACCGCGCGACCGGAGAGCAACGATGCCTGACCGAAAGCCCTCACCCGGGCGTCGATCTCGCCCTCTTGGCGCGGCCCGAGCTCGTGCGGTTCTCCGCACACGACGGGCTCGAGCTTACCGGCTGGCTCTTCGCACCGCGCAACTTTGTCCGTCCCGGCCCGCTGGTACTGATCTTTCATGGCGGCCCGGAGGGGCAGGCGCGGCCGGTCTTTAATGCGACAATTCAGGCGTTGGTAGCGGTGGGGATCGCCGTCTTCTCGCCGAATGTACGCGGTTCCACCGGGTTTGGGAAGCGCTTTGTGAACCTTGATAACGGGGCGCTGCGCTTCAATGCGGTGCGCGATATCGAGGCCTGCGTCCGCTATGTTAGCGACAGCGGCCTGGCGAATCCCCAGAGGATCGGCATTATGGGTGGATCGTACGGTGGCTATATGACGATGGCCGGTCTGGCGGAGTATCCGCAGTCCTTTGCCGCTGGCGCCAACCTCTTCGGCGTCGTAAACTTCGAGACTTTTTTTCAGCACACAGAGCCCTGGATGGCGGCAATCTCAAAGTTGGAGTACGGGGACCCGGAGACGCAGGCTGACCTATTACGGAAACTTTCGCCCATCCATCGCATCGATCAGGTGCGGGCGCCGACACTCGTGCTCCACGGAGCGAATGACACGAACGTCCCCGTGGTTGAGGCTGAGCAGGTAGTGGCAGGCTTGCAGGACCGCGGAGTGCCGGTGAAATATGTGCTGTTTCCCGATGAATGGCTTCGTGAAGGAGTCCAACCGCATCCAGAGCGCCACCGCCATTGTCGATTGGTTTAGACGGTACCTCTGAGGTTGTTCGGTCAACGGGCTCGCTCGTGAGGACCGCTTCGACGCCAATCACCACGTTCTGCGAGCTAACCCCGTGGGGATCCTGTCCACCTTTAGGGGTGCTATCCATGGTGAGAGCTCGGAAACGGACCGTCTCATCACCGGCACGGACGATCAGCGCCTCACAGCGCCGCCCCCTCTCGTCTCGTGTCCTGGCTGCCTCCGGCGTCGGTCCCTGCTCTCTCTATCTCCGTGGGGCGCCCTCCCAAAATTTGAGTGGGTACTGCGTGACGAGTTCGAGATCAATGCCGTCGTGCGGCAGACAAGCGACCCCGGGCAGGTTACACTATCCGTGGAGAGAGGTCACCCGCCCATGTCCGGTCCCAACACGGAGGAATTGGCTCGTCGCGGCCGCCTGCTGATCTCCTGTCCAGATCGACAGGGCATCGTCGCGGCTGTATCGCAGTTTCTCTTCGAGCACCGGGCCAATATCGTGCACTCCGATCAGCATAGTACGGCGGCCGAGGGCGGCGTTTTTTTCATGCGGGTCGAGTTCTCCCTGTCGAATTCGCCGGCGCTATCGGCTGATCTACAACGCGCCTTCGCGCCTATTGCAGACCGATTCTCCATGGATTGGCACCTGACCCATGCGAACCGACGGGAGCGGCTCGCCATCTTTGTATCGAAGGAAAAGCACTGTCTACTGGAGTTGCTCTGGCAGCGTGAGGCGGGGGATCTACGTGCTGAGATAGCGATGGTCGTGAGCAATCATCCGGACCTGGAACCCATCGCCGTGTCGTGGGGAATCCCGTTTCACTATGTGCCGGTGCCGGGCGGCGACAAGTGGGCAGCTGAACAGAAACAACTCCAGCTCCTGGACGGTCATGCCGACGTGATCGTGCTCGCCCGCTACATGCAGATTCTCTCTGCTCGATTCCTGGGTTGCTGGCCCGGGCGAGTTATCAACATCCACCACAGCTTCCTGCCCGCCTTTGTCGGGGCACGACCGTATGAGCAAGCACATCGGCATGGCGTTAAACTCATCGGCGCCACAGCGCACTATGTCACCGAGGAGTTAGACGCCGGGCCGATCATCGAGCAGGACGTGGCGCGAGTCGACCATCGTCAGTCGCCAGGAGATCTCAGGCGAATTGGTCGCCTAATTGAACGAGAAGTTCTGGGACGCGCGGTGTCCTGGCACGTCGACGACCGCGTGTTGATCCACGAGAACAAGACCGTCGTGTTCGCCTGAATCAGCAGCGACAGATCTGAACGAAGGGAAGTGGTCAACCGACCTGGACCGATGGACTCCCTCACCGGCTGCCGGCCAGCAGCATCGAGTCAGAGCGGAGTCAGGTCCACCTGCGGGCGATCTTTCACTTTTCGGACGGTGTAGCGCTCCAGCGCATACCACTCATACTTCTCTTCGACCATGGTCATGGCGACGCGGTGAAGGGGAAGTTGGGCAGCTCGTACCGCCTCCTGCCGGCTGTTCCAGAGGCAGAAGGAGAGGCACTCGCGCTGCTCGTTGGTCGTCCCGCGGAAGTAGAACACCAAGCCGAGCGCGCGTCGCTGGGCCTCGATGTAGGCGCCGTAGTCGTGCATCTCCAGCGTGAGATCGTCGACTGCCTGGCGACGGATGGAGCGAAATACCACCAGATACCACTCGCCGGGCACGAGCTGAGTGGTGCATTCCGACCAGTTAAAGCCTTCCATGATAGGTAGCGCGGCATACCGAGCCGTAACCGGCGCCAGATTTTGGAAGGCGTCCACCGCCGGCAGCAATTGCTCGCGCGCCGAGGAGATCGGGCGGCGCCGGCGGTTGACCACGGCGCGCCGTCCAGCGGCGGCGCGCTGCGACGCCTCTGGCAGCGGAAGACGATTCGCTTCCAGGCTTTCGATGCGAGCCCGCTGCTCCTGAATAAGACCCCAGAGCGTCTCCACGTTGGGAGGAACCGGGTGATGGAGCGCCTCGGCTGTGGCGGGTGTGGTCTGGGCGTTCAAATCCACGGGTCCTCCTCATAAAATACAAAAATACCCCATCCATCACGGATGGGGTTCATCTATAGCTCGACGCGATCCATGTGCCCGAAGATCGCGTGTCGACGCCGTACGCTCTGCGCGTGAATGGCTGTTACCACCACCATAGCATTTATTTTTCAAAAGTCAAGACAGCAAAATAACTAAATCTGGAAGCAGCGCGACCTGTACCATGGCAGCTATGACCCTTCTCCCTTCCTCACCTCGAAGGTCCCAACGCGAGGGACTGCTCTTCTCTCTGGTCGCGGCCGGCGGCTTCAGTACCACCGGTATCTTCGCCAAGCTGGCGTACGCCGCTCACGTGCAGATCGCAACTCTGCTCTCGGTGCGCTTCTTGATTGCCTCGGTGCTGCTGTGGCTGGTGATAGCGGGCACGCGCCGGAAACTCCCGCCGAAACGCATTCTCATTGCCGGACTTCTCCTGGGGCTCGCCGGCTACGGACTGCAGGTGACCTTGCTGTTCCTCTCGCTACAGCGGATCGACGCGGCGCTGTCCTCGCTCCTGTTCTACTCCTATCCCGCGATGGTCATAGTGGGCGCTGTGCTCGTGGGCCGCGAGCGGCTGACGGGGCGGCGCGCCATCGCGCTGGCGGTCGCCATGGCCGGTGTACTCCTGGTCTTCTCAACTGCCGCAGGCTCGCCGCGGGACACCACCGGCGTGCTGCTTTCGCTGGCCTCGGCTCTGATGTACGCGGCACTCATTCTCATCGCAGATCGGCTAGGGCAAGAAGTGGGTCCATTGGTGCTATCCGCGCTGGTTCCCACCGGTGCCGCTGTCACCTTTGTGATCGGCGGACTGCTGTTGGGAGATCTCCGGTTGGACGTCACTCTATCGGGATGGGAAGCCATGCTCGGATTGGCTTTGGTGGCCACGGTGGTTCCGCTTGCCGCCTTCTACGCCGGCATCGCGCGGGTTGGTCCCTCCACAGCCAGCATCCTGCTGACGGTGGAACCTGCCCTCACGGTGCTCCTGGCTGCGGTGGTGTTGAATGAACGGCTTGGTCCCCCGCAAGTCTTGGGCGGAGCACTGGTTCTAGCAGCCGTCCTCGTGCTCCAGCTACAACGACGTGGGAGCGCGATTTCAACGGCCGCCAGGTGATGGTGAACGGCGCGCTACATTCTGACAGGGTGGCTCATCTCGGGACCACGCCGCCGTCCATGGATATGAGTAAACTTGGCAAAGGAACGGAGGGGCGCGATGGACACGGACAGTAAGATCGTCATTATCGGAGCCGGCATCGTGGGCACCGCGTTGGCGGATCAACTCACCCAGGTCGGATGTCGAAATGTGGTGGTCCTCGAACAAGGTCCGCTCTTTGCCACCGGAGGCTCCACCTCGCACGCCCCCGGCGGAGTATTCCAGACCAACCTGTCGCAGGCTATGACGCAATTTGCCCAGTACGCGGTTCAGCGCTACTCCGAACTGGATCTGGATGGCGAACCCTGCTTCCTGCCAGTGGGAAGCATTGAAGTCGCTGTCACTCCCGCCCGCTGGGAGGACCTGAAGCGCAAACATGGAGTGGCCACCGCCTGGGGCGTCGAGTCCGCGCTGCTCCATCCAGACGAGGTGCAGCAGAAAATACCGCTGCTCGATCCAGGCAAGATTTATGGGGGGCTCTTCGTGCCGACTGATGGCGTGGCCAAACCGGTGCGCGCCGCTGAGGCCATGGCGCGCTGTGCCATGACCCGTGGCGCCGTCTTCCACGGTGGCGCCGAGGTGACCGATATAGAAGTGGCTGGTAGGCAGGTCCAGGCAGTGACCAGCACGCTCGGTCGTTTTGAGGCCGATGTGGTGGTGAGCTGCGCCGGAATCTGGGGGCCGCGCATCGGGCGCATGGTGGGCGTGCCGATGCCATTGGTGCCCATGCAGCATCAGTACATCGTCAGCTCATCGCTGGCGGAACTGCGCGGCGAGACCCGGGAAGTGGCCTACCCGCTGTTGCGCCATCAGGATCGCGATATGTACTTTCGGCCGCATCTGGATCGCTTTGGCGCCGGCTCCTATCAGAACCGACCGCTCCCGGTGTCCGCAGACGATCTGGTGGCGTACGCGGACGCCGAGGTCATGCCGTCGATCGTCCCCTTCACGCCGGAGGACTTCGCGCCGGCCTGGGCGGATACCATCGATCTGCTGCCGGCTCTGGCCAACAGCACTATCGAAGAGGCGATCAACGGCATCTTCTCGTTCACCACCGATGGTTTCCCCTTACTGGGCGAATCGCGTCAGGTCGCCGGCTTCTGGATGGCGGAAGCGGTGTGGATCACCCATGCCGCGGGCGTCGCCAGGGCGCTAGCGGAGTGGATGGTCCAGAAGGCACCGAGCATCGACCTACGGCAGTGCGATATTCACCGCTTCGAGCCGTACGCGCTTAGCCCGACGTATGTGGAGCAGCGGTCGCTGCAGGGGTATGTCGAGGTATACGACATCAAGCACCCGCTGGAACCGATGGAGGAGCCGCGCCCGCTGCGGGTCAGCCCCTTCTATGAGCGCGAGAAAGCGTTGGGCGGCTACTTCCTGGAGGCGGCCGGCTGGGAGCGGCCGCAATGGTACGAGTCCAACGCTTCGTTGGTCGAGGACCGCCCCATCCCGCCGCGTAATGGCTGGGAAGCTCGCTACTGGTCGCCGATCGTGGGAGCTGAACACCTGGCTACGCGGGAGCGAGTGGCTCTGTACGACATGAACTCCCTCTCCAAGGTAGAGGTGACGGGACCCGGCGCCTGCTCTTTTCTGCAAGGGCTCACCACCGGAGACATGGACAAGCGAGTGGGCGCCGTTACCTACACCCTGATGCTGGATTATCAGGCGGGAATCAAGAGCGATATTACCGTGGCCCGGCTAGGAGTAAATCGCTTTCAGATCGGCTGCAACGGACCGCGTGACCTCGATTGGTTCGGGTACCATCTGCCCGCAGATGGCTCGGCCCAACTGCACAATATCTCGGGAGGCACCTGCTGCATAGGCGTGTGGGGACCTCTAGCCCGAGAGCTGGTGCAGTCCTTGTCGAATGACGATTTCTCGGAGACCGGCCATAAGTTTTTCAACGCCAAGCAGGTGTACCTACGCGAGGTGCCGGTAACCGCCATGCGGCTGTCCTATGTGGGAGAGCTGGGCTGGGAGCTGTACACCACTGCCGACTACGGTCCTCGGCTCTGGGATCTGCTGTGGGCAGCCGGCCAATCGTTGGGCGTCATCGCGGGTGGCCGCGGGGCCTTTGATAGTCTGCGAATAGAGAAGGGGTACCGGTTCTGGGGCCGAGATATGTGGACCGACCACGACCCCTATGAGGCCGGGGTGGGATTCGCGGTACACCCCAAAAAGGGTGACTTCATTGGGCGGGACGCGCTGCTACGCCGCCAGACAGAGGGGCCTCGCCGTCGCTTGATCACCATCACGCTGGACGATCCGTCGAGAGTCGTGATGGGCGGCGAGCCGGTCTATGCCGGAGAGCAGCCCGTCGGCTTCGTCACCAGCGCGGCTTACGGCTACAGCGTGGGGCGAGGCGTGATGTACGCCTGGGTATGGCCGCCATGCGCTGAAATGGGTACGCCGCTGTTCGTCGAATACTTCGGTGAGCGCCTGGCGGCCACCGTCGCACCCGAGCCGCTGTTCGATCCCGAGATGACCCGCATGCGCGTTCGCGCCAAGACTGTAGCTGCTGCCGGTGTTGCTCCGTAATTGCAGTCCTTGCTTCACACGCCTGGCCAGCCTATGATGTCGGATAACGAACAGTGAATTACCAAGTCGATTTGGCGGGATGGATGAGGGAATCGACATGCACCTGGTCTCGATTCGCGACGCTGTGACGTCTCTCTCTGAAACGAGGTATAGGAAACGATGAGCGAATCAACCCTTTCGCAGGTGGGAACTGATGAGACGGCCAGAGCCGACACGAGGGCCAGTGCCAACGGCGGCATAAACCGACGCATCGTGCCGGGGGCCGAGTGGGAAACCCTGTATGCGCAGCTTCGTCGCACCGTGCCCGAGGCATTTGATGGGGACGGGCAACCGCTCAACCTGGCGGAGGGCGAATGGGCGCAGCCTGGCGACCCCAAGCCGTTTTCCTCTCCGTGCGACGGGACACTGCTCTGTAGCTATCCCATGCTCGATCACGACGCCGCACGCCTGGCGGTTCAATTTGCCGCACGCGAGCATTCCGCGTGGTCGAAGACCGACCTGGACGAGCGCCGAGCACGAGTCACCGACTGCGTGTCCCAACTCAAGGAACACCGTGAACTTTTGGCGTATCTGTTGGTCTGGGAGATCGGCAAGCCCTATTCTCAGTCTCTGGTCAGCGTGGATCGATGTATTTCCGGGGTCGAGTGGTACGTCGAACAGATCGAAGGCATGATGACCGGGCGTACGCCGCTGGGTCTTATTTCCAACATCGCCTCGTGGAACTACCCACTTTCCGTCTTGATGCACGCGGTGCTGATACAGGTACTGGCCGGCAACGCTGTTATCGCCAAGACACCTACCGATGGTGGGTTGTGTACGCTCACTCTGGCCTTTGGCATTGCCCGTCGTTGCGGCCTGCCCGTTTCTTTGCTCAGTGGCTCGGGCAGCGTGCTCAGTGAGGCCCTGGTCCGAGACGCGCAGGTCTCCTGCCTGGCGTTTGTTGGCGGTCGGTCGAGCGGTCGCGATATTGCCGCCGGTCTGGTCGACCAGGAGGGGCGGTACATGATGGAGATGGAGGGCATCAACGCCTACGGCATCTGGGAGTTCTCGGATTGGGAAGAGCTGGCCAAACAGACCAAGAAGGGGTTTGAGTACGGCAAACAACGCTGCACCGCATACACCCGCTTCGTGGTGCAGCGCCGGCTGTTCCCCCGCTTCCTGGCAACCTATCTCCCCGTGCTCAACTCGATTCGATTTGGCCACCCCCTTCTGACCACCGATGGCCAGGACGAACCGCCGGCATTGGCCTTTGGTCCCTTGATCAATTCGAGATCGGCGGACGACGTGCGAGAACTGTACGAGGAGGCGCTCAATCAGGGCGCGATCAGCATCTTCGAGGGCGAGCCCGACGAGTCCCTCTTCTTTTCCGGTCAGGACCGATCCGCCTATGTCGCGCCCGCCGCCCTGCTCAACGTGCCGCGCAACTGCGCCCTGTACCACCGGGAGCCGTTCGGTCCGCTGGACTCAATCGTCGTGGTGGATAGGATCGAGGAACTGATCAGTGAGATGAACGTATCCAACGGCAGTTTGGTAGCCTCCATCGGCTGTGATGACCCGACGACCGCGCAGCGGATCGCCGGGGAGTTGCGCACCTTCAAGGTCGGTATTAATAAGGTGCGCTCCCGCGGCGACCGCGAGGAGCCGTTTGGCGGCATCGGAGAGTCGTGGAAAGGCTGTTTCGTTGGCGGCGAGTACGTGGTACGCGCTGTGACGCAGGGGGAGCCGAACGAGCAGTTGTACGGGAACTTCCCGGAATACACGCTCGTTCCGGAGAAGCGGTAAGGGCGGCCCTGGCGAGATATCTCCCCTGACATCGATGCGGACCACCGCTCAGTGGGTGAGTGCCGGTGCGAGTGGCTCCAGTGCGATAGGACGCAGTCCCCGCTCAATGGTGGCGCGCCGCGACTCGAGGAACGGTGGTAGCGAGAGATGCTCCCCGAGATGGCGCACGTCCTCGTCACCCGCGAAACCGGGACCATCGGTAGCGATTTCGAACAGGGCGCCCCCGGGCTCGCGGAAGTAGATAGCGCGGAAGTAAAACCGGTCGATCACCGGCGTTACCCCGGTGCCCGCCTCAGCTAGCTCCTGCTGCCAGGCCGCGTGCTGCTCCGCGGTCGGGGTGCGGAACGCGACATGGTGAACTCCACCGATTCCGACTCGCGCCTGCGCTCCCTCGCGGTCTTCCTGCACATGCAGTTCCGTCCCAGTGCCGCCGGCCCCGGTTTCAAAGACCACTACCCGCCCAGATGAGGCGCTGGGTGATCGATACTCAGATAGCTGCCGAAAATGAAGCAGCTCGGTCAGCAACCGCGCAGTCGGCTCCAGCCGAGCAACTACCAGCTTGACGGCTGCGAAGCCCCGAATCGCTACCTCTTGCGGTACGGGGCTCTCGCGCCACGGGGTGACCTCCTCACGATTACCGACCACTAACTCAAGTCGCTGGCCCTCCGGATCGGCAAATAGAAGGGTTGCTCGGCCTCCGCGGTCCTCGATGGACCCGTGCGCCACGCGCTGTTGGTCGAATCGCCCTGCCCACCACTCCAGCGCGGCATGGTCCGGTACGGCAAAAACGGTGGCAGAGAAGTCACCGGCGCCCGGTCGGTGCTGGCCGGCATTCGGCCACTCAAAGAAGGTCATCTCGGTACCGGGATGACCAGCCTCGTCACCGTAAAACAGGTGATAGGTGTTGATAACGTCCTGATTTACTGTCTTCTTGACCAGCCGAAGGCCCAACACGCGTCGATAAAAGTCCAGGTTGGCCAGAGCGTCGCCGGACACCGCCGTCACATGGTGGATGCCACTGAGTTCCATAGGTTGTTCCCTTCAAGGTGTGACGAGCGCGGCCACATGGAGCACGCTCCGCCTGTTTTGTCCGGCTTCTGTACGGTAGGCATTTCACCGGAAGCCTCCCAAGTTTATCTCTAAACTTACAGCGATGCAAGGGATACGGCAGAGTCCTCATAGAGCGATTACCCACTTGATAGCTCGGCGATCAGTATCCGGTCGCAGCCAGGTGTGGAGCTGCTCACCCTCGTGCTCAATCTCAGCGCGGTCATCATCCGCGATCGGCGCGAGTGGCGAGAGCGTTAAAACGGCGGGGCCGCGCAGCGGCGCCGCCCACGTTCCGGCGACCAGTCCGTCGACCAGGAAGGTGGGCAACACGTCGCCGTTTTTGCGGATGACGATTTTCCGATAGGGCTCCGGCAACACGCGCTCGCGGCGAGCGTAGGCCAGCAGCAGGTTATCCCATTTGGGGAGGAAGCGGACCGGCGCGGGGATGTCGCTCTCGGAACGTGGGGCGGTGGGGAGGTCGAGGAGCGTGCGGCCGTCTTCGGCAAGCAGAGACACCAGACCCAATTCATCGAGCGACGCTGCGAAACTGCTCACCGACTGACCGCTCCACTGTGCGAGGTCTGCTCGCGTGGCCGGGCCATGGGCCGCGAAGTACGCGGCTGCGACGTAGCGCCGTGCACCGTCAGCCTCGGGCTCGTCGTCCGGCGCCACACGATACCGACTGCCGCCGAAGTAGCCAAATCGAGCGTCATCCTGCACATTAATAAGATCGCCGGAGAGAGCGACCGTGCTCCACGCTGCCCATTCCGGCATATCGTCGGGGACGCGGTGTCTGGCAATGGTGCGGATCTCCATCCGTTTTAAGGGCCGCTGGCGCACAGCCGCCACGATCTCCTCCCGGACAGCATCCACATCAATGCCACGTTCCCGCAACTGCTGCACCATCTGCGTATAGACGTGGTACGGGCTCCGCGAGGCAACTCGATAGCGGCCAAAATCCTGGCCCGACACCAGGTGGAGCGTTCCCCGCATCAGCGTGGCCTTCAACACTCGGTCCTCCAGAACCGCGGCCTCCAGTTCCTCCCGATTGAAGTCGCTCAGTCGCGACCAGAGCCCAATGTAGGGCGATGGGGAATACTGCGCTTGCATCCCCGCCAGTCGCTCAATCGCCGTCACGGCATCCATCTCAACGCGCTGGAGCAGCATCTGTCGCGCGAGCGTCCAGCGATTCAGCTGCCGCTGGGAGACGCGGGATCCATCATGGGTGGGCATCGGTCATGGTACCAGAGGAAGAGTGCGGTTCACGTTCTCCCACGTAAAAAAGCCGAACCTGGCCCTGGACGACCACAGCCACCGATAGACGGCTGCCTGAAAGGTGGTGAGTCCGCGTGCGCCCGATTCCACGTGAACGATATCGGGCCAAAACGTCCTGATGGTCAGATCAAGGCTGCGGTGTACATAGTTGCCGCCGCGTCGCGTGAGATGGGTTGGTAGCGGTACAAAGGAATACGCCGGGCAGCTCGGGTGCTCCACGGGTATTATGCCATGCAGCGAGCCCTGAATCCATTGTGGTACTACGATTCGGAGGTCGATGTCGTGAAGTGACGCAAGCGCGTCAAGCTTCCGCTGATTTTGATGGATCATGTAGGTATGACTAGAGAGAAGTACGCGCACGCCTGATCCTCGGCGAGGGATGAACTGGTGCGTCATTAGGTTACCCTAAGTCGAGCCGGCGCACTGCCTGTGACCGGATAGCAGGGAAATCACGGTGTCGTCAACCAGTTCATTGCGTATTCTCTATGTTTCTAGCGCCTATGAACCTGCCTGGCGTTTGGGGCGGGCCTCCGCGCAGCGCTTCGGCGCTCTGTCGAGCTTTGGTCGCGGCCGGTGTGCAGGTTTCGGTTTACACTACGGACTACGACGCGTCAGAACGGTTGCATGTCTCTCCGGGTGCTCGT
>JAABUZ0100001906.1_pt1 | contig 36939 bp, 30 predicted proteins | sample 5562091 | NCBI WGS metagenome assembly JAABUZ01 (sample SAMN12813069, study PRJNA571459) | rock metagenome | isolation source: Antarctica rocks | place: Antarctica: Victoria Land, Linnaeus Terrace sud | collected 2015-12-21 | reverse complement strand
GGGCCGCTCGGCCCGTGGGGTCAGATCGGCCCCGGGGCCAGCGGGCGCTGGAGCGAGTAGCCCCGCAGGGCCAACGCCACTCGGGCGAGTGGCCCCCGGCCGAAGCAAGCCACTGGGGCGAGTGGGGTCCAGGCCGAAGCAAGCCACTGGGGCGAGTGGGCTCCAGGTCGAGGCAATCCTCCACTCTGATACAGAAAGTGGTGCCCAGCCGCGCGTTTTGCATCAGAGTCGTGCCGAGCACGCACCCGCGGGCGAGATCCGCAGACGACACGCCGACCGGCCGGCCGGCCGGCGCAACCGCCGTCCTGAGCTCACCCCTTGTCGCCGAGCTCGAGCACGGCCAGGAATGCCTCCTGGGGCACCTCGATCCGGCCGACCTGCTTCATCCGCTGCTTGCCCTTCTTCTGCTGCTCGAGCAGCTTGCGCTTGCGGCTGATGTCGCCCCCGTAGCACTTGGCGATCACGTCCTTGCGGTAGGCCTTGATCGTCTCGCGGGCGACGATCCTCGCGCCGATCGCCGCCTGGATCGGAACGTCGTACTGCTGGCGGGGGATCTTCTCGCGCAGCTTCTCGACCAGCGTGCGGCCGGCCGCCTGGGCCTTGGCGCGGTGCACGAGCATCGACAACGCGTCGATCGGATCCCCGGCGAGCAGGATGTCGAGCTTGACCAGGTCCGAGTGGCGCAGACCGATCAGGTCGTAGTCCAGCGAGGCGTAGCCGCGGGTGCGTGATTTGAGCTGATCGAAGAAGTCGAGCACGATCTCGGCCAGCGGCAGGTCGTAGTGGATCTGGATGCGCTCGGCCGACAGGTAGTGCATCCCGGCGTGCTCGCCGCGCCGGTCCTGGCAGAGCTCCATGATCTGACCGACGAACTCCTTGGGGGTGAGGATCGAGGCGCGGATGAACGGCTCGCGAACCTCGGCCACGCGGGCCGGGTCGGGCATGTCGTTCGGGCTGTGGACGGGCAGCACGCTGCCGTCGGTGAGGGTCACCTCGTACTCGACGCTGGGCATCGTGGCCATCAGCTCAAGGTCGTACTCGCGCTCCAGGCGCTCGCGGACGATGTCCATGTGCAGCAGGCCGAGAAAGCCACAGCGAAAGCCGAACCCGAGCGCCTCGGAGGTCTCGGGCTCCCAGCTCAACGCCGCGTCGTTGAGGGTCAGCTTCTCCAGGGCGTCGCGCAGGTCCGGGTAGTCGTCGGAGACGATCGGGAACAGGCCGCAGAACACCATCGGCTTGACCTCGCGGTAGCCGGGCAGCGGCTCGGAAGCCGATCCCGTCCGGGCTCCGGGCTTGGCGGTGAGGGTGTCACCAACCCGCAGCTGGGTGACGTCCTTGATGCCGGTGATCAGAAAGCCGACCTCGCCCGCCGCCAGCTCGGGCGCCGAGATCATCTGGGGAGAGAAGAAGCCGATGTCGTCGATCTCGGCCTCGGTGGCGCCCTGCATGGCGCGGATCGCGTCACCCTTGCGGAAGATCCCGTCGACCACGCGGATGTAGGCGATCACGCCCCGGTACTGGTCATATTCGGAGTCGAAGATGAGCGCCCGGGGCGGGGCATCGGGATCCCCGTCGGGTGGCGGCACGCGGGCGATCAACTCGTCGAGCACCGCGGTCACGCCCTCGCCGGTCTTGGCGCTGATCCGCCGGACCGTCTCGGCCGGCTCGCCGAGCAGGTCCGCCACCTCACCGGCCACCCGCTCGGGCTCGGCCCCGGGGAGGTCCACCTTGTTCAGGCAGGGGATCAGCTCCAGCCCCGCCTCCACGGCGAGATACGTGTTGGCGACCGTCTGGGCCTCGACGCCCTGCGACGCGTCGACGACGAGCAGGGCACCCTCGCACGCCGCCAGTGAACGCGAGACCTCGTAGGTGAAGTCCACGTGGCCCGGGGTGTCGATCAGCTGCAGCTGGTAGGTATCGCCGTCGACCGGAGACTCGTAGAAGACGCGCACGGCCTGGGCCTTGATGGTGATCCCGCGCTCACGCTCGAGGTCCATCGAGTCCAGCACCTGAGCGCGCATCGACCGGGGATCCACGGTGTGGGTGAGCTCGAGGATGCGATCGGCCAGCGTCGACTTACCGTGGTCGATGTGGGCGATGATCGAGAAGTTGCGAATGTGAGCTTGGTCAGCCATCGGGAGGCGCTGCGGGACGGGGCCGGTCGACGAGCCTGTCTAAGGGTAGGAAGGCGTGGCGCGGTCAGGCCGGCGCGGGCCGCCGGCGCAAGCGGCCCATGATCAGGGACTCGATCTGGCCGGCCTCGGGGACCCGCATCAGCAGCACCAGCCGCGCGTAGATCAGCCCGGCAGCGGTCAGCGAGATCCCCATGGCGACGATCTGGGCGACGAGGGATCGGCCCAGCACAGCGTCCGTCCCCTTCCACAGCAGCCAGCCGACCGCGGTGCTGATCGCCGTCGCGACGAGGATCCGGACCGTGATCATCGCCGTCTGACCGAGCTCGAGCCGCCCGTTGAAGCCGGTGCGCAGCCGCTGGATCTGCAGCCAGGCCATCACCACGTTGGCCGCCAGGGTGCCGATCACCAGACCCGCCACCCCGAACGGCTGGTAGAGCGCGAGCGAGACGATCACGTCCACGATCACGTTGATGGCGGCAAGCTTGGTCGGGATCCAGGGCCGCTTGAGCGCGAAGAAGGTCCGCGACAGCAGCAGGTTGACCCCGGCGAAGGGCAGGCTGAAGGCGAACCAGAACAGGGCCAGAGCCACCCGCCCGGTGTCGGCTGAGTGAAAGCTGCCGTGCTGATAGACGAGTCGTACGATCGGGGTGGCCAACACGGCCAGCAGCGCCGCCGAGGGAACGAGCAGCAGGTTGATCTGGCGGATCCCGTTGCCGACCGTGTGGCGCATCTCGGCAACACTGCGCCTGGTGGCCTGCCGGCTCAGGGTCGGGAACAGGACGGTGGCGACGGCGACGCTGAACACTCCCTGAGGCAGCATGTAGATCCGGAACGCGTCATTGATCGCCCCCGGGGCGTGGCCAGAGACCAGCGCCCCGAGACCAGCGTTGAGGAAGATGTCGATGTTGATGATCCCGATGCTGACCGTCACCGGGAAGAACAGGATCAGCACTTGGCGCACACGCGGATCGCGCCAGTCGATCCGCATCTCGAGGCGGAAGTCGATCTTGCGCAACGCCGATGCGATCAGCAGCAGTTGCACGACGGTCGCGACCAGCCACGCGATCGCGTAGGCGTAGATCGCGTTCTGGCCGTGGTACTGGCTGTGCAGGACGACCAGCAGGACGATGATGACCACGTTCCACACCGCCGGTGCCAGGGCCGACATCGTGAATTCGTCGTAGGACTGCAGGATGCCCACGAACAGGCCAGTCAGGCTCAGCAGCAAGACGACGGGGAACAGAACACGAGACAGGCCCACGGTCAGATCGACAGTCGCGCCGTGCAGCGTCCCGGTGAACAATGGCATGATCAATCCGGCGGCGAGCATCCACACCGCAGTCAAAGCTCCCAGCCCGACCAGGATCAGCCAGAACAACTCGGAGGCGAGCTTGAACGCCTCCTTCTTGCGTCCCTGCTGGATGAGGTCGGTGAAGATGGGCACGAACGCACCCGACAGCGCGGCCTGCGAGAACAGGTTGGAGAACAGGTTCGGGATCTGGGAGGCGATGACGAACGCCGAGAAGGCCTGGCCAGTCGCGAAGAACGATGCTTGAACGATCTCGCGGGCGAGCCCGGCGATCCGCGACAGCGCGGTCGAAAGCGCGAAGATCGCCGTGGTGAAGGCGATCCGGCGCCGGGGCGGCCCGGGCGGCGAAACTGGCGGCGGCGGACCCTCGGCGAAGCTCTCGATGGACACCAGCGCGCTATAGTACGCGCCGCGCCGCAGGCCGACTGCGGCCGTCCGACTATGGCCAACATTCACTCCCAGAAGAAGCGGATCCTCCGCGCCGAGCGCGAGCGCACGGAGAACCGCCGCTACACCTCGGCGGTCAAGACCTACTTCCGGCGGCTCGAGAGCGCTGTCGCCGGCGGTGACGATGCCCTGGCCGAAACCGAGCACCGCACGCTGGTCCAGACGATTGACAAGGCCGTCAAGCGGGGCGCGCTGCACCGCAACAACGGCGCGCGCAAGAAGTCCCGCGCCGCCCGTCTGCGCCGCGGCGTCTGAGGACCCGCGGCCCGTCGCACCCCGCGTGGAGCGGCTCGTGCACGGGTAGACGCGTGAAGCTGCGAGTGAAACCCTCTGCGCGATGACTGCTGAGGATGGCGGCATTGCCTTCGACGTCGACCGGCTGACCCTGGGCTCCGAGGGCCAGATCGAGGTCACCGGCCGCTGGTACGGCGTCCGCGGCCGGCGCTTCGTGCGGCCCAGTCTCACCCTGACCCTCAAAGACGAGGGCGGCGAGCGGCGGGTGCTCGCCGACCTCGAGCACAAGCCGTGGGCGGCGCAGGACGGCGATGCGTGGTTCGCCGCGTTCCCGTTCGATGGTGCGCTCGAGGTGGCCGAGCGGATCGAGCTCGCGGTCGCGCCCGACATCACGGTGGAGCTGGCCGGCGGCAGCGGGCGGAGTGTCAACACCGGTCGTGCCGCCGATCTTCGTCCCGCCGGGTCGACCCGCTCCCCGGTCGTCCCCGATGACCCGGCCCGTCCACGCCCCCGCCCCCCCCGGTCGCCGGAGATCGTGCGGCTGCGCGAACGCCTCGCGGCCGCCGAGAGCGTGATCACCCGGGAGCGCACCCGCCGGCAGGCCACCGACCAGGCGCTGGAGGGCGAGCGCCAGTCGGCCCGGACTTTGCAGGCCGAGGTCGGGCGCCTGCGCGCGGAGCTGGATCTGGCCGGCGCGGTGGCGCGTGAGCTCGACACCGCCTCCACGGGGCTGGATGATCTGCGCGGTCAGACCCGCGAGCTGCACCACGAACGCGACCAGATCGCCGCCGAGCGCGACGAGGCCCAGCGCGAGCTCGCACAGGAACGGGCCGAGACCCAGCGGCTGGCCGGCCAGCTCGCCGACGCCGAGGCAGCCGTCCGTCGTCTCACGCAGGCGGGCCGCGAGGCCCGGACCTCCGAGCCGCCGTCCGGCCCGATCCCGGCGCGGGTCGAGAGCCGGCCCGCGGGCGGCGCTGCGTCATCCGGTGACGCCGAGCAGGGGTCAGGCGCATCTCGCGGCAGCAGTTCGTTCCGGGGAGGTGGCGAGGCCGATCGGGAGCCCGACCGACCGGTCTCGAATCCGCTCCCCCGTAGCGAGCGGCCGCTGAACCCGGCTCTGCGCAGCAGCAACTGGCTCGGGCGGGGGATCGCGCTCGTATTCATCGCGATCGTGGTCCTGGCGATCATCGTCGTGATCAACTCGACGATCTCCTGACCCGCGGCGGCTGAGGGGCATGGCATGGCCGAAGCACACGGCACGGCCGAAGCACACGCCACGCCGACGCACCCCTCCGCGCGGGTCAGCCCGCGATCCGCTCGATCGCCAGCAGTGCGGCGGTGTCCTCGGACGTTCCGCCGCGGGTCCCCCCTCCCCGCGATGCGAACTCGAGGTCCGCGATCTCGGCGGTCGCGTCGCGCAGCGCATCGGCTCCGGCTCGGCGGGCGTCGGCGATCAGCTGGTCGGCGGCACGCCCGGGCATCCGCAGAGTGCGCTTGATCTGAGCCGGAGGCTCGCCGGCGTCCAGCGCCGCGGCCACGCCGTGGGCGGAGCGCACCCGAGCCGACAGCCAGTAGATCAAACCGGGAAGCCGCTCCCCCTGTGCGCGGAGCGCGAGGTAGGTGCGGATCGCCGCGGGCCCGTCGCCGGCCACGAGCGCGTCGGCGACCACCCATGCCTTGCGCTCGGCCGACGCCGCGGTCAGACGATCGACTGCGGCGACGTCCAGCGTCGTCCCCGGTTCGGTGCCGAGCGCCAGCTTCTCGAGCTCGCGCAACAACCGCTGCTGACGATCACCGACGTGGCTGACGAGCGCCCGGGCGGCCTCGGTGTCGAGCTCGAGTCCGAGCGCCCCCGCCTGCGCCACCACCCACTTGGGCAGCTCCCAGGGCTTGACGCTGCTCTCGGCGCTGATGTCGCCGCCGGCAGACCGGACTATCTCGTGCAACCGTGAGGGTGCCGCGGTGCGGGCCGCCTCGCGTGCGAAGAAGGCGACTGTGGTCTCGGGCGCGATCGCCTTCACCGAGGCGGCCAGACCGTCGAGGTCCTTGTCCTTCCAGCGCTCGGCGCCGTCCACGATGACAAAGCGCCGCCCGAGCGCGAGGGTCATCGCGTCCAGCGCGGCCGCGACCACGTCCGGGTGTGAGTCCTCGTCCTCGAACAGCTCCACGCCCTCGGTGCCGCTCAGGGACTCGGCCAGCGAGCGCAGCCGCACGCGGCGCTCGGCGATGCGGCCGTGATCGTCGCCGTGGATCAGGTAGGCGGCTCGGAAGCTCGGCACCGACACCGAGTCTAGGCATCCAGGCGGCGGGCCAGTTCCAGGGCCCGGACCACCGCGGCCGCCGGCGACGCCGCCAGCTCGATCCCCTCGATCGTCCAGGTCTTCAAGCCGATCACCGGGGTTCCGGCGGCGAGCGCGAGGGCGATCTCCGAGAGGGTTCCGTACGCCCCACCGACGGCGATGACCACGTCGGCGCTGCGCACGATCAGCCCGTTTCGCAACTCCCCCAGGCCGGTGGCCAGGGCGATCTCGACCCACGGATTAGCCGCCCGCCGGTCCATACCGGGGAGGATGCCGACCACGCGGCCGCCCGCCTCCCGGGCCCCCTGCGAGGCCGCGGCCATGACCCCACCGCCACCGCCGGTGATCACGATGGCGCCCGCCTGAGAGAGCTCGCTCCCCACCCGATGTGCGACCGCCGCCTGATCCTCGCTTGCGACCGAGGCGCCGACGACCGCGACGTGGACCGTCACGACTCAGCCGGTGACGACGTTGACCAGCTTGTCGGGCACCACGATCACCTTGACGACCGGCCGCCCGTCGGCGTGGCCCCTGACGCCCCGGGAGGCCATCGCCAGGCGCTCTAGCTCCTCGCGCGGAGCGCCCGACGGCGCCGGCACCCGGTCACGGACCTTGCCGTTGACCATGCACACCAGCTCGAAGCTGTCGGCGACGAGCATGGCCGGGTCCGCCTCGGGCCACGGCTGCTCCCAGACCCGCTGCCCGGTCAGCCGCTCATACACCTCAGAGCCGAGGTGGGGCGCGAACGGAAACAGCAGCGAGGCGGCGGTGGCGGTGGCAAACCGCCGCGCGGCCCGGTCGGCCTCGCGGTGTCGGTACAGCTCGTTGACGAGTTCCATCACCGCAGCGATCGCGGTGTTGAAGGCAAAGCGACCCGACAGATCATCGGTGACCTTGTCGATCGCCCAGTTGGCCTTGCGCACGAGCGTGAGCGCATCCCCGGCGGCGTCGGGCGGAGGCTCGGGGAAGCCCGGCGCCTGCGCGCCGGCCGCCAGCTCCTCCCCCAGTCGCCACAGCCGTGAGAGGAAGCGGTGCACACCCTCCAGCGAGGTCTCCGACCAGGCGGCGTCCTGATCGGGGGGGCCGATGAACAGCACGTAACAGCGGGCGGCGTCGATCCCGAATCGCTCGACGATCGGCTGGGGACTGATCACGTTGCCACGTGACTTGGACATCTTCTGACCGTCGGGGCCGAGGATCATCCCCTGCGTGAACAGGGCCGAGAACGGCTCCTGCACGTCGACCAACTCCATGTCGGCGAGCGCCTTGACGAAGAAGCGCGCGTACAGCAGATGCAGGATCGCGTGCTCGACCCCGCCGATGTACTGGTCCACCGGCATCCACTCGGCCAGCACCGCCGGATCCCACGGCGCCGTGTCGTTGCCGGCGTCGCAGTAGCGCAGGAAGTACCAGCTGGAGTCCACGAAGGTGTCCATCGTGTCCGTCTCGCGCCGGCCCGGCCCCCCGCACGCGGGGCACGTGGTGCTGACCCAGTCCTCAGCGGCGGCGAGCGGCGAGCGACCACGGGGACGGTAGTCCTCGACCTCGGGCAGCTCGACGGGCAGCTGGTCCTCGGGGACCGGGACCGGACCGCAGCTCTGGCAGTAGATGACCGGGATCGGGCAGCCCCAGTAGCGCTGGCGGGAGAGCAACCAATCGCGCAGGCGGAAGTTGACCGACGCGTGGCCGATGCCCTCGCGCTGCAGCCAGGCGACGATCGCGGTCTTCGCCTCGGTCGTGCTCAGCCCGGTGAAGTCGTGAGAGTTGATCAGCTGCTCGTCGTCGCCGTGGGCAACGAAGGCAGCGTCGGCGGCGACCTCCGCGCCATCGGCGGGGGCGACCACCTGACGGATGGGCAGGCCGTAGGCCCGGGCGAAGTCGAAGTCGCGTTGATCGTGGGCGGGGACCGCCATCACGGCTCCGGTCCCGTACTCCATCAGCACGTAATCGGCTACGTACATGGGAATCTGCTCTCCGGTCACCGGGTTGGTCACGGTCCGTCCCAGGGCAACGCCCGTCTTGGGCTTATCCGCCGCGCCTCGGTCCTCGTGGGACTCGGTCAGCACCCGGTTGACGTAGCGCTGGACCTCGGCCTCTTGCTCGGAGCCCGCGGCCAGGCGCTCGATGTCCGGGTGCTCGGGGGCGATCACGAAGAAGGTGGCGCCGAACAGGGTGTCGGGGCGCGTGGTGAACACCGTGTAGTCGATCCCCAGCTCCTCGCAGCGGAAGCTGACCTGCGCCCCCTCGCTGCGGCCGATCCAGTTGCGCTGCATCGCCTTGACGTGCTCGGGCCAGCGGATCGCGTCCAGGTCATCGAGCAGCCGGTCGGCGTAGTCGGTGATCCGGAAGAACCACTGCTCGAGCTGGCGGATCTCGACCGGGTGACCGCAGCGCTCGCAGTGCCCGTCGATGACCTGCTCGTTGGCCAGCACCGTCGCGTCGTGCGGGCACCAGTTGACCGCCGCCTGCTTGCGGTAGGCGAGGCCGCGCTGCAGCAGCTTGAGGAAGATCCACTGCGTCCAGCGGTAGTAGGACGGCTCGTGGGTGGAGAACTCCCGCGTCCAATCGATCGAGATGCCCCAGCGCCGGAAGGCCCGCTGAAACGAGGCGATCGACTCGTCGGTGGACTGCCGGGGATGCACGCCAGTGCGGATCGCGTGGTTCTCGGCCGGCAGCCCAAACGCGTCGTAGCCCATCGGGTGCAGCACGCGATGGCCGGTGCGCCGGTGAAAGTGTGCGACCGCGTCACCGATCGCGTAGTTCTTGAGGTGCCCGATGTGCGGCTCGCCGCTGGGGTACGGGAGCATCTCCAGCACGTAGGACGCGGGCCGGCCGTCGGGTTGGTTGGAGACCTCCCAGGTTCCCTCCCGCGCCCACACGGCCTGCCAGCGGGGCTCGATCTGATCGGGTTGGTAGCGCGGCGCGGCCATCGCGTTCTGAGGTTACTTGCGTGCGACGCACACGAGCGGCGTGGCGCCACGCCGTCCGGTGCTCCTCGTTCCCTGGCCGCGGGGGAACGTCGCGGAGCTCGAAATCGCGACGGCGGCGGCCAAGCTCGGGATCCCGGTGCTCACACCGCTCACCGAGCATGCTCGCTTCGATCTGGCCTTCGAGATCGCCGACCGCCTGTGGCGCGTGCAATGCAAGTGGGGGCGACTGGCGCCTGAGGGAGACACCGTGATCGTTCGGATCGGCGGTTCTCGTTGCTCTCCGAATGGTTACGTGCGCACCACCTACGCTGTTGAGGACGTCGATCTCTTCGGCATCTACTGCGGCGAGCTGGATCGATCGTTCCTGCTTCCGTCAGACACTGTCGCGGGGAAGACCGACCTCCGGCTTCGCCTACGGCCGGCGCGCAACGGTCAGCGTGCTTGTACTACCCTAGGATCCGACGTTGACTTCGAAGGGGCTATAGCTCAGCTGGGAGAGCGCTGCCGTGGCACGGCAGAGGTCGTCGGTTCGAGCCCGACTAGCTCCATCCGTCACGAGCCGACCGTCATCGGCGCCAACGCATTCCGTGACAAGTTCGGCTTCTGGATGGACAGGGTCGCCGCCGGCGAGGAGGTGATGATCACTCGCCGCGGTCGGCCGCGAATGCGCCTGAGCCCAGCCGCCGGACCGGCTCAGGATCTGCTCGCGGCCGGGCCCGATGTCGATCGACTCGGCCGCCTCGAGCACCTTTCGAACACGTTGCCGTACCCGTGGACCCGGCAGCCGGGAACTGGTGCTCGCGCACGACGATGCCGTGGCCGCCCCGCAGGTGCAGGGCGGCGATGTGGCCGGGGGCTTCACGGCTGAAGGCGATCGCCCGCAGACTGGGCCTCGATCAGCCAGTCACGAGCGGCCCAACACGCGCCCCCCCGGTTGCCGCGCCCAAGCTAACGCGCGACGCCCGTGCACGCGAGCGAGACTCCGCTGCGCGGCCCTCCGGCGGGCACCAGCGCCCGCCGGTGCGGCTCGCCAGGCCTCATAATCGCCGCCGTGGCCCCGATCTACGTCACCGGACACCGTAACCCGGACACGGACTCGATCGCGTCGGCAATCGGCTACGCCGAGCTCAAGCGGCGCCTGGATTCCACCACCGAATACGTGGCGGTCCGCCTCGGAGACTGCAATGCCCAGACTCGCTGGCTGCTGGAACGCTCGGGCGCCTCCACGCCGGCGCTGCTGTCCCACGTCATGCCGCGCGCCCAGGACGTCATGCAGACGAGCTTTCCGATGGCGCGTCAGGACGAGCCGATCCGCGAGGCGGGACTGGCGATGGGCAAGGCCGACCTCGAGCTGGTCCCGATCGTCGACGAGAACGGCGCGCTGACCGGGGTGCTGACCGAGCGCGCGCTGGCCCACCGGTACATCCGGGAGTCGCGCCGGACCTCCACCCTGGAGGAGACACCGACATACATCTCGGCGATCGTGTCCGTGCTCGAGGCCGAGCTGCTGCTCGGCGAGGATCGCCAGATGTCGGGCCGAGTCTGGGTGCACTCGATGGAGAGCAGCACCGAGAGCGGCATCTCCGAAGGGGACGTGGTCGTGGTCGGAGACCGCGACCACGCTCAGGCGCTCGCGATCAACCTCGGTGCCGGACTGCTGATCATCTCCAACTCGGCTCGGCCCTCCAAGGCGATCCTCGAGCTGGCCGCCGAGAAGGGTACGGCGGTCGCCGTCTCGCCGCTTGACAGCTACATCTCCGGCCGCATGATCACCCTGGCCGCCCCGTGCCGGGCACTGATGGACTCAGAGCCGCTGACCGTCAATCCGGACTTCCTGCTCGATGACATGTCAGAGCAGATCAAGGAGCTGCACTACGGCGCGGCGGTGGCGATCGACGGCCGCCGGCGCCCGGTCGGCCTGATCACCCGCTCGGACATCGTCGTCCCGCCGCGCCGCCGGGTGATCCTCGTCGACCACGCCGAGCAGGCGCAGGCGGTGATCGGGATCGACGAGGCGGAGATCATCGAGATCCTCGATCACCATCACATCGGCTCGATCGAGACCCGGATCCCGGTCACCGCCACCTTCGACCCCGTCGGCTCGACCGCCACGCTCGTCGTCGAGCGCTTCCGCCAGAACGGACTTGAGCCGAGCCCGACCAGCGCGCTGATGCTGCTCGGAGCGGTGCTCTCCGACACGGTGATCCTCAACTCGCCCACCACCACCGAGCGCGACCATGCGGTGGTGACCTACCTCGAGCAGGCCCTCGACGTCGACGCCCACGAGCTCGGACGCGACATGTTCGAGTCCACCGCCGACGTATCGGAGGTGAGTGCCGAGGAGATCGTCAGCCGTGACGCCAAGCAGTATCAGGTCGGCGGCGACCGGACGATCTGCATCGCTCAGGTCGAGGTTGTCGGGCACGGTCTGCTCGAGCGCAAGCAGGAGCTGCTGCAGGTGCTGCGCCGCGAGCGGGAGCGCAAGGAGCTCGCGCTCTACGCGCTGATGGTCACCGATGTGCTCGAGCACGGCACCGAGCTGCTGATCGCCGGCGACATCGCGGCGGTGGCGAGGACATTCGGCGTCGAGGCGGAGGATTCGACGATCATCCTGCCGGGGGTGATGAGCCGCAAGAAGGAGGTCGCGCCGAAGCTGATGACCGCGCTGTGACCGCGGGGCTGACCGGGCTGTGACCGCGGGCCTGACCGGGCTGTGACCGCGGGCCAGCCTTCAGCCGCGAGCCGGGTCAGGCCGGCGTGGCCAGCGCGGGCGCTTCGCCCCAGAGCTGCTCGAGGCGATAGAACTGGCGCGTCTCGGGGGTGAAGATGTGCACGACCACGTCGAGGTAGTCCAGCAGGATCCACCTGCCCTCGGTGACGCCCTCGGCGTGGCGCGGGAGCAGGCCGTGTTCGGTCTTCAGCCCGTAATGGATGCCGTCATGGATGGCCCGCGTCTGACGGTCGGTGCGCCCGGTGCAGATCACGAAGTAGTCCGCGAAGCCGGCCATGCCCCGCAGGTCGAGCGATACGATGTCCAGCGCCTTGCGATCCGAGGCCAGCTCGGCCACGATCGCGGCCACCGCCTCGGGGGCCAGCTCGTGGGTCTGGGTCGTCGTCATGCAACCTCCGCGTAGAGCCGGCGCTCGGCGATGTAGCCGGCCACGGCATCGGGTACGAGATAGCGGATCGGCTGGCCGCTGCGCACGCGGCGCCGCACCAGGGTCGAGGACACTCCGATCCGGGGCATCGAGAAGAACCGGGCACGCTCACCGCCGGGCAGCGACCTGAGCGCCGCGTCCACCGAGGAACGCGCCGTTCCCCGCCGCTTGGCGACCGCCACCGTGGCCAGCTCCAGCACCCGGGCCGGCTCGCGCCAGCGGGGCAGCCCGGCGGCGATGTCGCCGCCGACGATCAGATAGAGCTCACTCTGGGGGTCGTTCGCAGTCAGCTCTGTGAGGGTATCGACCGTGTACGACGGCCCTGCCCGAGACAGCTCCAGCGCCGACACCTCGAAGCGCTCGTCGTCCTCGATCGCCAGCCGGCAGAGCTCGAGCCGATGCTCTGCGCCGGGCTCATGCTCAACGGGCTTGTGGGGCGGAATCCGAGCCGGGATCATCAACACGCGGTCGAGTCCAAGCTCGCGGTGGGCCTCCTGGGCGCAGATCAGATGTCCCAGGTGTGGTGGGTTGAACGTGCCGCCGAGGATTCCGAGCTTCACGGCTGCCCGACCGGTCGGCGATTAGCTTCGGATATGGCCGTCGCCCTGCACCAGATACTTGACCGTGCACAGCTCGGAAAGGCCGATCGGTCCCCGGGCGTGGAGCTTCTGGGTCGAGTTGCCGATCTCGGCCCCCTTGCCGAACTCGCCGCCGTCGGTGAAGCGAGTAGAGGCGTTGACGTACACGCAGGCGGCATCGACCTCGAGCTCGAACGCGGTCGCCGCGGCCAGATCCCGGGTCACGATCGCCTCCGAATGACCGCTGCCGTGGCGGTTGACATGCTCAATCGCGTCCTGGACTGAGTCGACGACCCCAACCGCCAGCTCGAGCGCCAGGTACTCCGTGTCCCAGTCAGCGTCCTGCGCGGGCTCCAGCTCGACGCCGCCGGCGGCGCGGGCACGCGCATCGCCGTGCAGGCGCACGCCGGCATCGCGCAGGGCCTCGAGCGCCACCGGCAGGAACGTCGCGGCCTCGTTGGCATGCACGAGCAGCGTCTCGGCGGCATTGCACGTACCCGGCCGCTGCAGCTTGGCGTTGAGCACGATCTCCAGCGCCGCGGCCAGGTCGGCTCCGGCGTCGACGTAAACGTGGTTGTTGCCCGACGCCGCGTAGATGACCGGCACGGTGGCCACGTCCTTGAGCGCGGCCTTCAGCCCCTCGCCGCCGCGCGGGATGATCAGGTCAACGACACCGGTCTGGGTCGCCAGCTCGGCCAGCTCGCGCCGATCCCCGCTGCCGAGCAGGGCCAGCGCCCCGGTGGGCAACCCGGCGGCGCCGGCAGCCTGCACGGCGACGGCGCCGAGCACGGCGTTGGAGTGCATCGCCGAGCTCGAGCCACGCAGGACCACGGCGTTGCCGGACTTCAGGCACAGCGCGGCGGCATCGATGGTGACGTTGGGACGGGCCTCGTAGACGACCGCGATCACCCCGAGCGGCACCCGGACCCGGCGCATGCGCAGCCCATTGGGCAGCGTGCAGCCGTCGAGCACCTCACCGACCGGATCGGGCAACGCGGCGATCGCCCGTACGCCGGCGGCCATCGCGGCCACCCGCTCGGGGTTCAGCGCGAGCCGGTCCAGCAGCGCCGGCGACAGACCGTCGGCCTCGCCGCGCTCGAGATCGCGGACGTTGGCCTGCAGGATCTCGGGAGTGCGCCCGATCAGCGCGACCGCGATCGCCTCCAGCGCCGCGTTCTTGACCTCGGTGCTGGTCGCCGCCAGCGTACGCGCGGCCCGGCGGGCGGCGGCGCACACATCGGCGGTCGACACGACGGCGCTGGCCATTCTCACAGGGTAGGGCCTGTGAGCGCCCCGGCGACGCTCATCCGAGCACGAAGTAATCACGGTGGATCGCCTCCTCGCTGGCGCGGGGCAGCCGCGCCCGGACCTCGGGAGACTTCATGCCGCTGACCTCGCGCAGCTCGGCCGCGGAGTAATTGCAGATGCCCTTGCCGACCGCCTGCTCGCCGGTCAGCACCTCGACGGCGTCGCCGGCGGCGAAGGTCCCCGAGACCGCGACGACCCCGACCGGCAGCAGGCTCGTTCCCCCCTCGCGCAGCGCGCGGGCCGCGCCGGGATCGACGAGCACCCGCCCTCGCGTGGGCTTGGCGTACTTCAGCCAGAGCTTGAAGCTCGAGAAGCGCCCCTCCCGGGCCTCGAAGCGCGTTCCCACATCCTGGCCCGCCACCGCGGACGGGATCATCCCCGCCTGCAGACCGCTCGCGATCACGGTCTCGATCCCCGCCGCGGTCGCCATCTCGGCCGCGACCACCTTGGACCGCATCCCGCCCGAGCCCAGCGCCGAGGTCGCGTGGCCGATGTCGAGCCCGTCGAGCTGCGAGAACTCCTGCACCCGGGCGACCCGTCGCGCACCGGGATGGGTTCGCGGGTCGGCCTCGAACACGCCGCCGGAGTCGGTCAGCAGGATCAGCAGCTCGGCGCCGAGCAGGATCGCGACCTGCGCGGCCAGGAAGTCGTTGTTTCCGAACGAGATCTCGTCGGTGGTCGTGGTGTCGTTCTCGTTGATGACCGGCACGACCCGCCATTCCAGGAGCTTGCGCAGCGTCTGGCGCGCGTTGAGGTAATGGGTGCGGGCGCTCATGTCAAAGAACGTGAGCAGCACCTGGGCGGTGGGCAGGCCGCGCGCGCGGAACAGGTCGTCGTAGACCTGATACAGCTTGCCCTGCCCGACGGCGCTGGCGGCCTGCAGCTCGTCGATCGCGCGGGGGCGCAGCGCCAAGTTCATCACGCCCATGCCCCGGGCGATCGCCCCGCTGGTCACGAGGATCACGTCGCGGCCCGAGCGGTGCTCGGCGGTCAGCTCGTCACAGACGCGTCCCAGCACGTCGGCGCGCACGGCGCCGCGATCGTCGGCGACGATGCTCGAGCCGAGCTTGACGACCAGACAGCCCACCGGCCAGAGCTTAGGGTTCTGCGACGAAGCAGGTGATGGGATGGGTGGACCCGTGGTCGGTCCCGAGGAGCAGCACGCGCGCGGAGCCGCCGCTCGCCGTTGCCAGCGGCGGCGATCCTAGACGTCAGGGTCCAGTTCGAACACGGTCCCGGCGATCTGGACCTCGTCCCCGGGTTGGAACCCCGCTGCCTCCAGCGCCCGGATCACCCCGATCCCGCGCAGCCGGCGCTCGACGTGGGCCAGCGCTTCCTCGTTCTCCAGGTCATAGCGTGCCATCAGCCGCTCGATTCCGGCGCCCGTAACCGCGAAGGCCTTGTCGCCGGTCTTGTCCACCTGGAAGCTGCGCCGGGCCGCGGGCCGGTACACGCGATGCTCGGCCAGCTCGCCGCCGGTCGGTTCCACGCCCGCCCCCGCGCCAGCGCCCGCGCCGGCGCCGGCGCCGGCGAGCGGATCGTGTAGCGCGGGGACGCGCCGCAGCAGCTCGGCGCCGAGCTCGGGCAGTCCCGCGCGCGAGACCGCAGAGGTGAGGAGGACCGGAACACCGGGCCCGGCGCGCTGCTGCCACTGCGCCCTGGCGGCCGCCGCCCGCTCCGGGTCCACGAGGTCGGCCTTGGACAGGGCGATCATCCGCGGCAGGGCAGCGAGGCGCGGATCGTGATCGGAGAGCTCGCGCTCGACGATCGCGTGGTTGGCAACCGGATCAGAGCCGTCCAACGGGCTGAGATCGAGCACGTGGACGAGCACGCGGGTGCGCTCGACGTGGGCGAGGAACTCGTGCCCGAGGCCGGCGCCGTCACTGGCTCCCTCGATCAGGCCGGGGATGTCGGCGATCACCAGCTGGCGCGATTCCCCCTCCAGGGTGCCCAGGTTCGGCTCCAGCGTGGTGAACGGGTAGCCGGCGACCTTGGGGTGCGCGCGGGTCAGCCGCGCGAGCAATGAGGACTTGCCCGCGTTGGGCAGGCCGATCAGCCCCACGTCGGCCAGCAGCTTGAGCTGCATCACGATCCAGCTCTCCTCGCCGGGCAGGCCGCGCTCGGCAAAGCGCGGTGTCTGATGAGTGGGTCCGGCGAAGCGCTTGTTGCCTCGCCCACCGGGGCCTCCGCGGGCGGCCAGCGCGCGCTGGCCGGGGACCACGAGATCATGCCGGGTGCCGTCGCGCTCGATCGTCAGCTCCGTCCCGGGCGGAACGTGAATCTCCAGGGCGCCTCCATCGGCGCCGTGGCGCAGCGCGCCCTCGCCGTTGCCGCCCCGCCGAGCGGTGTACCGCGTCCGCCGGCGGTAGCTGGCCAGGTCGCGCAGGGAGTCGTTGCAGACCAGCACGACGTCACCCCCCCGGCCACCGTCGCCACCGTCGGGGCCGCCCTTGGGGACGTGGGCCTCGCGCCGGAAGCTCAGACAGCCGTCACCACCGGCGCCGGCCGCGACATGGATGCGCGCGCGGTCCTGCATGTCAGCGAGCTCGCGCGTGCAGCGGTGCGCGTCGGTGCACGTACGGTGCGCGTCGGTGCACGTACGGTGCGCGCCGGTGCACGTACCCTCCGCGTCGGTGCACGCGCCCGGCGGCGGATCGGCTCGGGAGCCTCAGGCGGGGTCGGGGGCCGGCGCGGCCGTGGCGTCAGGGGCCGGCGCGGCCGTGGCGTCAGGGGCCGGCGCGGCCGTGGCCTCGCCGGCCACCGTGATGACCCGGCCGCGGCGGCCACGGTTGAACTGCACGATCCCGGCCGAACGCGCGTAGATCGTGTCGTCCTTGCCGATGCCGGCGCCGTCACCGGGCTTGAAGCGGGTGCCGCGCTGGCGGACGATGATCTCGCCGCCGGTCACGTTCTGGCCCGCGAAGATCTTGACGCCGAGGCGCTTGGCGCTGGAATCACGGCCGTTGCGACTGGATCCGAGTCCCTTCTTATGAGCCACTGCTGACCTCCGTCTGATCGGCCGGTTGATCGTCCGCGCGTACCGGCCCTGGGGCGGCGGCCCGTGAGCGCTGCTTCTCAGCGTCGCCGCCGAGCGGGCCGATCTCGATCCGCGTCAGCTCCTGACGGTGCCCGGCGCGGCGCTTGTAGCCGCGCTTGGGCTTGAACTTGACCACCCGGAGCTTGGGACCGCGCTCGTGGCTGAGGATCCGAGCGGGAACGGTGACGCCGCTCAGCGCATCACCGTCGCGCAGCTCTTCGCCGTCCACGATCAGCAGCGGCGTCAGCTGCACTGTGTCGCCGTCGGCATCGGGCAGCCGCTCGATCAGCAGGGACTGACCCTCCTGGACGCGGTACTGCTTGCCGCCTGTCTTGATGATCGCGTACATGGTTATTCCGAGCTTGGCGCCGGGGAGGCCGGCGGGGCCGTGGCACCCAATCGGCCACGGCCACCTCTGCGGCCACGACGTCGCGGCTTGGATTCTAGCTCGTCATCGTCGGAGGCCGGATCCGCGCCGGGGCGCGCGCCGCGAACGTCGACCAGTGAGGCGATCGCCGCCGTACGCCCGACCTCGTCGATCCGGACCATGTGCTTCTCGCCGACGTAGCGGGTGCCGCCCTTGACCTGGATGATGTAGCCGTCGATCTTCGCCACCGCGTCGCCGGCGCTGTACATGTGCGGCTCGATGATCTCGACGTGGACCTCCTCGCCCTCGCGGAAAGGCAATGCGCGCTCGAGCACCTCCTCGCGGTCGGCCTCCAGCAGCACCGCGAAGTGATCCAGCGGCAGGCCCTCGGAGCCCTCGAAGTGAAACCACTTGCCGGTCTCCTCCTCGACGGCGTGCAGCACGCGGGCGCCGTTGCCGGTGAACTCGGCGCTGACCCGAGGGTTCATCTGGATCAGGATCGCCTCGGCCTGGGTTTCCTTGACGAGGTCGCGCATCCGGCGCTCGAACGCGATCGCGATCGTCTCCTCGGAGCGGATCACCCCTTCGCCGTCGCAGGTCGGGCACGGCCGGGTCATGATCTCCCGGACGCCTTCGGTCACGTTCTGGCGGGTCATCTCGACCAGCCCGAGCGGCGAGATCTCGACCACGAAGGTCTTGGTGCGGTCTTCGTCCAGCGCCTTGCGCAGGACCTTGAGCACCGCCTCGCGGTTGCGGGCCCGCGCCATGTCGATGAAGTCGATGACGATGATGCCGCCGATGTCGCGCAGCCGCAGCTGGCGCACGACCTCGTCCGCGGCCTCGAGGTTGGTCTTGGTGATCGTGTCCTCCAGACGCGCGCCCTTGCCGCGGCCGATGAACGAGCCCGAGTTGACGTCGATCACCGTCAGCGCCTCGGCGTAATCGATGATCAGGTAGCCACCGGAGGGCAGATCGACCCGGCGCGAGAGAGTGGAGGCGAGCACGTCCTCGACGCCGAAGTCCTGCAGCAGCGGGGTCTCCTCCTCCCAGAGCTCGACCTGGTCCACCAGCTCGGGGGCGGTGCGCGAGAAGAACGAGGTGAGCCGCCGGTGCTGCTTGGGGTCGTCGACCACCGCGCGCTCGAACTCGGCCGAGAAGATGTCGCGCACCACGCGGACCGAGAGGTCGGCCTCCTGGAAGACCAGGGCCGGAGCGGCGGTCTCCTCAACGCGCTTGGAGAGCACCTCGCCGAGCTTGAACAGGTAGAGCAGCTCGCGCTCGAGGTCGGCCCGCTTGGCGCCCTGCGCCGAGGTGCGGATGATCGCGCCGGCACCCTTGAGATCGAGCTTGGCGGCCTCCTTGCGCAGACGCTCGCGCTCCTTGTCATCCAGGCGCCGCGAGACCCCCACGCCTTCGCCGTAGGGGGCGTACACCATGTAGCGCCCGGCGATCGTGAGGTCCATCGAGAGCCTGGCGCCCTTGGTCTTCAGGGGATCCTTGACGACCTGGACGACGATCTCCTGCCCGGGCTTGATCATGTCCGTGATCTGGCGCCCGTCGCGACCCGATCCGCGCCCGCGGCGCGGGGCCTCGACCCCGGGGAGCACGATCTCGTCGACGTGCAGGAAGCCGTTCTTCTCCAACCCGATGTCGACGAACGCGGCCTCCAGTCCGGCGAGCACGTTGTCGACGCGACCCTTGTAGATGTTGCCGACGATCGAGCGGTTGCCGCGGCGCTCCAGGTAGAGCTCGGCGACGTGGTACTCGGCGGTGCGCCCGGCGGGCTTGCGGCGCCGCCGGGACGGGCTTGCGGCGGGGGTGCGCGGCGTGACCGCGCCCGTCGCCTCGAGCAGCGCAACGCGGGTTTCTCCGCGATCAACGCTGACCAGCACTTGCTTCTTCAATTTTCGTCCTTTGAAAGTTGTGGGCCGCGCGCGGAGGATCGCGCGCAGCGTCGGTTAGGAAAGTAGCGCGCGGGCCTTGCCCGCGGTGGCGATCCGCGCCTGGACGTGGATCGACTGCAGCAGGCCGACCGCGATGAAGGTGACGATCACCGAGGACCCGCCGTAGCTCATCAGCGGCAACGGGACGCCGGTGATCGGCATGATCCCGATCGTCATGCCGATGTTCACGAAGACCTGGAACATGAGCATCGCGAGGATGCCGCCGGCGATCAGGCTGCCGAACAGGTTCTTGGCCATGGTGAGGATCCGCAACGTGCGCCAGATGAGCAGCGCGTAGAGCGAGAGCAGGATCGCCCCGCCGACGAACCCGTAGGTCTCCCCGACTGACGCGAACACGAAATCGGTGTCGTTGGCCGAGAGGAAGCCCTGGGTGGTCTGGGTGGCCAGGACGCCGCGGCCCGTCTTCTCGCCCGAGCCGATCGCGATCAGCGATTGGTGGATGTTGTAGGTCGCCTTCTGGGGGTCCGAGGAAGGGTTGAGAAAGCCGAACAGACGCTGCTCCTGATAGTGGCTCAGGGGGTGGACACCGAGCGCCGGCCCGACCACCAGCGCGAAGGTCAGCGCAGCGATGAACAGCACGGCCAGGCTGGTGAGGTGCTTCCAGGAGGTGCCGGCGAAGAACAGCACGCTGAAGCCGATGGCCACGTAGACCATCCCGGTGCCGAGGTCGGGCTGGGGGATCACGAACATCGCCGCCACCAGGGCCAGCAGCATGATCCGGGCCGTCGTGCGCCGCTCGTCCAGGCGCCGCGCCCGGTCCACTGCGAACGCCGACAGGGCGACGATCACGAGGATCTTGCCGAACTCCGAGCTCTGGAAAAGAATTACGGGCAGCGGGATCCAGCGGCGAGCATTCTGGATCGGGGGCATCGCGTAGACGACCAGGTTGAGCGCGATCATCACGCCGAAGAGGCCGTACTTGTACTCGCGCAGCCGCGAGTAGTCCAGCCGGCTGAGGACCAGCACGATGATCAGGCCAAGCCCGGCGTAGACGGCCTGGCGGTTGGCGAGGTTGGTGTCATGGATCGCGTTGTGCAGGGTGAGAACCGAGCAGCTGACCAGCCCGACCGCGGCGAGCAGCAGCAGCGGATCCAGGCGCAGCATCATCCGCGGCCGCCTGGTCGCCTGCACCTCCTCCCCGGGCTCGATCACGCTCATACGGGCTTTGCTCGCCGTCCGGGCTCGCCGAGTGCGAACCCCGTATGAGTCATCCGGCTGCTCATCGGGTATGGGAGGTCCCCGCCACGTAGGGGCCCGGCTTGCCGAAGAACCACTGGTTGAGGATCTCGCGCGCCACCGGGGCGGCGGCGACGGCCCCGAAGCCGCCCTGCTCGACGTGCACGACCACGACGATCGGCTTGGTCGTCACCGAGGCGGGCACGAAGCACGCGTACCACGAATAGTCGTTCTGGCCCGTGTACTGGGCGGTGCCGGTCTTGCCGTACACGGGCTCCGGGAACTTGGCGAACACCGCCGCCGAGGTTCCGCCCGGCAGCGAGGCGGCGTCACGCAGACCCTGGCGGATCGTGTCCAGGTAGATCGGGTTGATCGCGATGTGGCGCGACGCCGGCGGGTTGATGTTCTGCAGGACCGTCCCGTCCTGGTTCTGGATCGACTCCCCGACGTGCGGGCGGACGATCGTGCCGCCGTTGGCCAGCGCCGCGTAGGCGACGGCGAGCTGCAGCGGCGTGGCCTGCACGTCACCCTGGCCGACCGCGAGGTTGACGTTGTCGCCGATCGCCCACGGGCGGTTTGTCCCGTCCGCGATCCCGCAGCCGCCCGGGAGCAGCTTGTGATGGGGATGGTTGGGGAACTGCTGCGTCGGATGGGTGAGGTTGTCACAGTCCGCCTCGACCCGGTTCTGGTGTTCGCGCCACGTCGGCGACGGCAGCGTCCCGGACGCCTCCCCGGGAATGTCGACCCCGGTCAGGCTGCCGATCCCGAAGCGCCGGGCCCAGGCCTGCAGCGGACCGCCCTGCGGCGTGGCCAGCGGATTGGCGACGTTGGTGCGAGCGCCGAGGTTGTAGAAGAACGTGTCCGAGGAGACCCGGAGCGCGTTGACGAGGTCCAGCGGGCCGTTGGCGACATGGCCGGCGTTGAAGATGTTCACCCCCGCCTGCAACGGGAAGGAACCGGTGTCGTCATAGGTCGAGCCCACCGTCCAAGCGCCGGACTCCAGCGCCGCGGTCGCCGTGATCGGCTTGAAGGTCGAGCCGGTCGGCCCGGTGCTGGCGATCGCCCGGTTGAGCAGCGGCTCATGGGAAGCCGGGCTGTTGAGCTGGTCATAGGTGCGCTGAGATAGGTTGCCGGTGAACACCTTCGGGTCGTAGGTCGGCAGCGAGCCCATCGCGTAGATCGAGCCGTCCTGCGGGTTCATCGCGATGAACGAGCCGCCGGTGGCCGGATAGTTGGAGGTGATCGATTGCTGCATAGCGTTCTGGCCCGCCCGCTGCAGCGGCTCGGAGAGCGAGAGGCTCAAGTTGTGGCCCGAGACGGGCGGGGTGAGCGTGGCCCGGCCCGTCGGGCGCCCGAGCGAATCGACGGTCACCCGCTCCTGGCCGTCGGTGCCGCGCAGGAACTGGTCGTAGGCCGCCTCCACCCCGGACTGCCCGATGACCGCGTTCTGGGAGATCCCCCGGTAGGCCTTGGAGGCGATCTCCTGGGCGTTGATCGGGCCCACGGTCCCGAACAGCTGGGCGGCGAGGCCGGAGAGCGGGTAGTTGCGCACGAAGATCTTCTGCACCACGACCGCCGGGAAGGACTGCTGGCGCTCGGCCAGGTAGTACTGCACCTGGCGGGGCACATCCGTCTTCAGGGTGACGTTGGCGTAGGGCAGGATCGCCAGCTGCCTAGTCACGTCGCACGCGATCCGGGCGAGGCGGGGGTATGCGAAGTGAAGGACGAGCTTGCCCGCGGGCGTGACCGACGTCGATGTCAGCACCTTGCAGAGTCGGGGGCGGGTGGAGAACTGCAGGACACCCGCTAGCCGCCGGTACAGGGCATCGCGCCCGGTCCGGGACGCCGGAAGATCGGCTGGGGAGATCTGCACCGCCAGCGCCTGGCGGCTGTCGACCAGGACGCTGCCGGACTTGTCCAGGATCTCGCCGCGCTGTGCGGGCACCGCGACCGTTCGCACGCGATTGACCGTCGCTGCGCGCACGTACTGCTCCCCGGAGAGCACCTGCAGGAACCACAGGCGAAAGAAGATGATCGCGAACAGGGCCAGCGCGACGCTGCCGACGATCGCCACCCGCAGCGCGAGCTGGGGCGTCATCGGGGGCCGGCGATCCTCGGGCGTCGGGATCATCGCGTGCCCCGCGGGATCTGACCGCCCAGGCGCTGGGAGGGGCTCTGCAGCGGGCTCAGACCGCCCGTCGTGTACGCACGGCGGCGCCGGCGGCGCGGATCGTCGGGCAGCGCCGGTCCGACGATCCGGCGCACGAAGGCGTAGACCGGGAGGGCGATCAGCGTGTTGACCAGCACGGTGATGAAGATCTGCTGCGCCAGCAGCAGGCTGACCGGGGCGTCGACGCCGAGCAGGAACTGCATGATCGTCATCCCGATTCCGGACACCGCGGTCGCCACCGCCCCGGCGGCCAGCGGGATCAGGCCGTGGGCGGGATCGCGCACCTCGCGCAGGCGCCCGGCCCAGTACCCGATCGCGATGTACAGCAGCGAGGTGATGCCGAGCGTCTGCACGAGGACCGTGTCGACCAGCAGGCCGGTCCCGAACCCCATGATCGCGCCCGCCATCGACCCGGCCTGGAGCCCGACGGCCATCACCACCAGCGGGGTCAGGTCGGCGCTGACGCCGAAGATCGAGATCTGCGAGACCGCCGACGCCTGGACCACGACGGTCAGCAGGGCGAGCGCCAGCAGGCGCAGCCCCAGCTTCAGCTCGGGCTTCATCCGGCCCGCCATCATCCGCCCGACCCCGCCTGCGCCCGCGCGGTCCCGGCATGCGGCGCGGTGAGGATCTGCACGACCGACAGGTGGCGCAGGTTCGCCCCGGGGGTCACGGTCACCTGCTGGTTGTTGAGCAGCTCGTTCTGGCTGGCGTTGGACACCTGCCCGATCGGGAGACCGGGCGGGTACAGCGAGTTGAGCTTCGGGTTGGCGGGATCCCTGAAGCCCGCCGTGACGACCTGATCCTGGGTCTGGACGGTGGCGTGGGGCGGCAGGTTCTGCAGCAACATCTGCCCGGGGGTGCCGACCGCCGGGACCAGGATCCCGGTGTCGCCGCCGCCGCCCAGCACCTCGGCGGTAACCGCGTAGCTGGGATCGGTGACGAGGGTGACAAGCGACACCGAGGCGTCGACCGTGGTCACCCGGCCGACCAGGTATCCGTCTCCGGTGACCGGATCGTTCAGGCTGATCCCATCATCGGAGCCCTTGTTCACAGTGACGGTCTGGTACCACAGGGACGGATCGCGGCCCTGCACGCTCGCCGCGACCGGGTGATAGGAGTTGATCGAGTTGCTCCGGTCCAGACCCACCTGGCGCTCGAGCTGCTGGGCGAGGATCGCCTGCTGGTGGTAGGCATCCACCTGCTTGGTCAGGCTGGCGACCTGCAGGCGCAGGCGGTCACGCTGGCCCTTGGCCGAGAGGGTGTCCGAGAACCAGCCGGCGACGTCCTTGACCGGCGAGAGAACCGTGCTGGCTCCGGACTGGACGGGCGAGATCACCTCGACGATCCTGCGCTGCACGCTGTGCAGGGGGCTGCTCGGGGATTCCCCGAAATACGCGGTCAGCAGGATCAGGGAGAGGGCGACCAGCAGCCCGAGGACTGCGCGGCGGCGGCGGACCTGTTTGTCATGCACGGGCTACTGGTCTCCAGACATGGCGCTGAGGGCGCCGGCATCGTGGTTCTCAGAGAACCTAGTACCGGCGACGGCGGTTGCGCGAATTCTTACTCGAACGGTGGATCGCTTCGAACTCCTCGAGCGAACGTCCCGACCCGACCGCGACGCACGTCAGCGGAGATTCCGCCAGATGTGCCGGCATCTGCGTCTCATGACGCAGACGCTCTTCGATTCCCTGCAGCAGCGAACCGCCTCCCGCCAGCATGATGCCACGATCCATGATGTCGGAGGCGAGCTCGGGCGGGGTGCGGTCCAGCGTCTGCTTGACCGCATCGATGATCTGCGAGACGGGCTCCTCCAGCGCGCCGCGGATCTCCTCGCTGGTGAGGATCACCGTTTTGGGCAAACCGGAGACCATGTCGCGCCCGCGGATCTCGGCCTGGACCTCCTCGGGCAGCACGTACGCCGAGCCGATCTCGAGCTTGAGCTCCTCCGCGGTCTGCTGACCGATGAGCAGCTTGTACTCGCGCTTGACGTAGTTGATGATCGCCTCGTCGAGCTCGTCCCCCCCGACACGGATCGACTGCGAGACGACGATCCCGCCGAGCGAGATCACCGCGACCTCACTGGTGCCGCCGCCGATGTCCACGACCATCGAGCCGGTCGGCTCGCCGACCGGCAACCCCGCGCCGATCGCCGCCGCCATCGGCTCCTCGATCAGGTACGCCTGCCGGGCCCCGGCCGACAGGCAGGCCTCCTCGACGGCGCGCTTCTCCACGCCGGTGACGCCGCTGGGCACGCAGACCACCACGCGGGGATGCGCCCAGCGGTTCTGATGGACCTTCTGGATGAAGTGGCGCAGCATCTCCTCGGTCACCTCGAAGTCGGCGATCACGCCGTCCTTGAGCGGGCGGATGGCCGAGATAGTGCCCGGGGTGCGTCCGAGCATGCGCTTGGCCTCGATGCCGACCGCGTGGACCTCGCCGGTGCGCGAATCGACGGCGACGACGCTCGGCTCGGAGAGCACGATGCCGCGTCCGCGGACGTACACCAGCGTGTTGGCGGTGCCGAGGTCAACCGCCATGTCGCGGCCACCGAATCCGGTCAGGTACGTGAAGAAGCCCATCTCTGCATTCAGGTAGAGGAAAGCGTCGGCGGCCCGGCAGAGCAGAATCCAGTCGCACCTCGCTGCCGCGTCCGTCCGAGGCCGAGTGTATCGAAGGAATCGGGACCCGCACCGCCCGCGCCGCCTCCGTTACCGCAAAAAACCCTGGAAATCCAGTTTCCGGCCCGCCCGGAGGCCAGCCTGCACGCCAGCCTGCATTCGGGGCGTCATAACCGTCCCGAACCGCGGGGTGGTCGACGAAACGTTGCGTGATGAATCGTTTCCATCCACACCCCCGCTCAGGGCTCGATCAACCCCGGCAGCAACTCCAGCAGCGTGCTCACCGGCAACCCGACGACATTGAGGTAATCACCCTCGATGCTCTGCACGAGCACGGCCCCCGCGCCCTGGATCGCGTAGCCGCCCGCCCGCCCGCGCCATTCCCCGGTCGCCAGGTACCAGCGCAGCCGAGCCTCGTCGATCGTCCCGAACTGCACCGTGGTCACCGCGGCGGCGCTGCGCACGCGCCCGGCGGCGATCACGCACATCCCGGACAGCACCCGGTGGCGCTCGGAGCCCAGCGCGCGCAGCATCCCCGCGGCGTCGGCCTCGTCACGCGGCTGGCCGTAGATCCGCGGTCCGAGGCTGACCACCGTGTCGACCCCGAGCACGGGCGGATCCTCCGGGCCGGTGCCCCGGGCGACCCGGATCGCCTTGCGATACGCGTTCTCGAGCACCACCTCCTCGGGCGGTCCGGCATCGAGCTCGTCCACGTCAGCCGGGCGGACCGCGAAGCGAACCCCGATCTGCTCAAGGATGGCTCGCCGCTGCGGCGAGCGCGAGGCCAGGATCAGCGACGGCGCGGCGGGCGCCTCACCCGGGCCCGGCAAGCCCGGTCAGCCGAGATCGCCGAAGAACAGCGCAACCTCGCGGGCCGCGGACTCCGGGGCGTCGGAGCCGTGGACCATGTTCTGCCCCACCTCGAGCGCATAGTCGCCGCGGATCGAGCCCGGCGCCGCCTCCAGCGGATTGGTCGCGCCGATCACCTGCCGGGCGGCGCTGATCGCGTGCTCGCCCTCGAGCACCATCGCCACCAGCGGACCGGAGGTGATGAAGTCGACCAGCTCGCCGTAGAAGGGCTTGCCCTCGTGCTCGGCGTAGTGCCGGCAGGCAAGCTCGCGGCTGATCGTCATCTGCTGCATGGCGGCGAGCCGCAGACCCTTGCGCTCAAAGCGGGCGATGATCTCCCCGCTGAGGTTGCGGGCAAACGCGTCGGGCTTGACAAGGATCAGCGTGCGCTCCATGGCGGCGGGACCTCCGGGGAAGGGGAATGACGATCAGGTGGTCGAAGGCTGCTCGGCGGCAGTCTCCGACGGCGCGGCTTCGCGCGGGCGCCGGCGCTGGCGGCGCGGCGCGGGTGCGGCCACCCCGACATCGGCCTCACAGAAGGGACACACCTTCCACGCCGGGTCCAGCGGCCGTCCACACGACTGGCACGGGTCCTTGAGCTTGCGCATGCAGTTGGGGCAGCGCAGAAAGTCCTTCTCGACCTCGAAGTCACAGTGCGGACACAGGTGATAGCCGAGCTCGGCCAGCCGGGCCTCGGCAGCCTGCATCTCGAGCTCGCGCTCGCGAACGTCATCCAGGAACTCGGGGGGACGGACGATCATGTAGACGATCGTCCCCACGAGCGGGAACAGCGAGGCCGCGGTCGCGCAGCCGACCAGCAGCGGGTCGGCGATCCGCCGCCGGGCGTCGGCGTAAGTCCAGTAGACCAGCGCCAGCCAGATCACGACGAGGAACAGAACGACAAGCTCAACCGCGAGGTTGATCGCGCTGTTGTGGATACCAAAGATGGCGTAGGGCAGCATTGAGGACGCGAGTGTAGTGGTCACTGCAACCGTGTCACCCGTATAAGTACGCCGTCGGACCGCGGGTTCCTCTGGGGCGAGCGGCGCGGTGCCCGGGCGCTTTACGCGGAGCACTACAGGAACACCCGGCCAAACAGGTAGCCGAGCCCGAAGAACACGAGGATCACGATCGCCACGATCAGGGCGACCAGCCCCATCATGGTCAGCAGTCGCGGCTGGTCGTCCCCGCCGTCGTCGTTCATAGGATCGATGCCCGCCGGTCACCGGCCGCAGTCAGCAGATCCGCGATCAGGTAGATCGAGCCGGTGGCCACGACCAGGCCGGCCGGCCCGGCGAGCTCGCGCCCGCGCTGCAGGGCCCGCCCCGGGTCAGAGACGATCTCCGCGTCGGGGCCGCGCAGCTGGGAGACGAGCGACCGCAGGGTCGGCGGCGGCAGCGCGCGCGGGTTGCGGCTGGCGGTCAGGACAAGCGCGTCGCAGGCTGAGCCGAGCGTGGCCAGCATCCCCGCCGCGTCCTTGTCATCGAGGATCGAGACAACTGCGACCACCCGCCCGCAGCCGGCTCCGAGCTCGGCCAGCGCCTCGACCAGCGCCCTGATCCCGTCCGGATTGTGGGCGCCGTCAAGCAGCGTCAGCGGCTCGGAGGAGACCTGCTGAAGCCGACCGGGAACGCGCACCGATGCGGCGGCGGCGCGCACGGCGCCATCCTCGACGTGGCCGAGGTAGGCCCGGGCCGCGGTCAGGGCGAGCGCGAAGTTGCGCCGCTGGTAGGCGCCGGGCGCACCCACCTCGACCCCCGGTTCGGTGCCCGCCTGAACGATCCGGGCGCCTCGCTGCTCCGCGACGCGGTCGGCCACCACCCGCACCTCGGGATCAAGGCCGGCGCCGAGCACGAGCGTGGCCCCCGGCCGGACGATGTCGAGCTTCTCGGTGGCGATGTCGGTCAGCGTCGGGCCCAGCCATCGCGTGTGCTCCAGGCCGACGGTGGTCAGCACCTGCACCCGGGACGGGATCACGTTGGTCGCGTCATAGCGGCCCCCCAGGCCGGCCTCGATCACCGCCACCTGGGCTCCCGCCCGGGCGAGCTCGGAATAGGCGGCGGCGGTCAGGGCCTCGAATTGCGTAACTCGGTCCTCACCGCCCGCGGTGCGGTCCACGAGCTCGGCCGCGCGGGCCGCGCGGGCGACGGCGGCGGCGAAGCGCTCGGGTCCCAGGTCGCAATCCTCGATCCGGATCCGCTCCCCGAACGAGACCAGATGCGGAGACAGGTAGGAGCCCGTGCGCAGCCCGTGGTGCGCGAGGATCGCCGCGATCATCCTGACCGTCGATGACTTGCCGTTGGTGCCGACGACGTGAATCGAGGCGAACTGCTGCTCGGGGCTGCCGAGCGCGGTCATCAGCCGCCGCATCCTGTCCAGGCCGAAGTTCATTCCGAACAGCTCGAGCGACAGCAGGTAGCGCTCGGCCTCCTGCGCCGTCCACCGCGGACCGCTCGGACCCGTTGCACGCCCGGACCCGGCCCGGCTCACATCGTCTCCAGCTCCGCGCGCAACCGCGCGAGCTTGTCGCGCTCGGCCGCCACCACGGCCTCGGGCGCCTTGGCCACGAAATCGGCGTTGGCCAGCTTGCGCGCCGCGCGCTCGATCTCGCCGCGCAGCGTCGCGTGTCGCTGCTCGAGCTTGCGCTGCGCGGCCCCGAGGTCCAGGCCCTCTCCAGGCAGAATGTCCACCGCCCCGCCGGGAATCGGCACGACCGCCGCAGGGACGACACCGTCGGGCGCCCGCTCGCCGGCGGCGAGATCGAGCCGGGCCAGCCGCGCGAGATGCTCGGCGGTCTCTCCGTAGCCCCCGGCCCGCAGCCGCGCGCCGAGCACCGCCCCCGCCTGGACCTCGGCCACGTCGCGCCATGCGCGCAGCGCCGAAACGGCTTCGATCACTTGGCCGATGGCGGGTTCGTCGGGGCTCTGAGCCGGATCGGCAGGGATGCTGACGCGCGCCGCGAGCAGGCCCTCGGCGCCCGGGATGTGGCTGTAGATCTCCTCGGTCTCGAACGGCATCAGGGGGTGCGCCAGCGCGACCGTCTCGGTCAGCACGTGCAGCAGGGTCGGCGCCAGCCCGGGGTCACCCGCCCGCAGGCGCGGCTTGACGAGCTCCAGGTACCAGTCACACAGCTCGCCGTAGACGAAGTCATACAGCGCGAGCGCCGCGTGGGAGAAGTCAAACGCGTCGATCCGCTGCGCGACGATGTCCTGCGCCCGGGCCAGCCGGTGCAGGATCCAGCGATCCTCGGGTTGCACCAGCGCGACCGCGCCGCCGGTCTCGGACTGTGCGCGTCGGACCCCGAGCAGGATCAACCGGGCCGCGTTCCAGAGCTTGTTGGTGAGCTGAAGCCCCTGCGCGACCTTGTCCTCGGAGAAGCGCACATCCTGACCGGAGGACATCGCCAGCAGACCCCAGCGGACGGCGTCGGCGCCGTAGGCGGGGAACTCGCCCGGACCCTCTGAGCCGCGAGCGAACACCGGAGGCCGCGGGCCACCCTCGATCAGGTCCACCGGATCGATCCCGGTGCCCAGTGACTTGGACATCCGCCGCCCGTCCGGAGCCTGGATGATCGCGGTGATGTGAACGTCGGTGAACGGCTCGGCGCCCGTGAACTCCAGACCCATCATGATCATCCGGGCCACCCACAGGAAAATGATGTCGCGGCCGGTGACGAGCGTATCGGTGGGATAGAAGGCCCGCAGCTGCGGCGTGTCCTGCGGCCACCCGAGGGTCGCGAACGGCCACAGGGCGCTGGAGAACCAGGTGTCGAGCACGTCAGGATCCTGCGTCCAGCCCTCGCCCCGGGGGGCGGTGGCGCCGACGTGGGTCTCGGCGCCGCGGTACCACACCGGGAGCCGGTGGCCCCACCACAGCTGGCGCGAGATGCACCACGGCCGGATGTTCTCCATCCAGTCGAGGTAGACCTTGGCGTGGTTGGCGGGATGGAAGCGGACCCGGCCACTGGTCACCGCCTCGATCGCGGGCTGGGCCAGCTCCTCCATGCGCATGAACCACTGCAGCGAGATCAGCGGCTCGATCCGCTGGCCGGAGCGGTGCGAGAAGGGAACCGTGTGGGTGAGCGACTCGGTCCGGGCCAGCAGCCCCTCGGACTCGAGCTCGGCGACGACGGCGCGTTGAGCCTCGGACACGGTCAGTCCCGCGAAGCGCTCGGGCGCCTGCGCGGTGATGCGACCGTCCTCTCCGATCACCTGCGGCTGGCCGAGCCCGTGGCGGCGGCCGATCTCGAAGTCATTGGGATCGTGGGCGGGGGTGATCTTCAGCGCCCCGGTGCCGAACTCGGGCTTGACGTACTCGTCGGCGACGATCTTCAGCTTGCGCCCGACCAGGGGCAGCACCGCCTTCTCGCCGATCAGCCGGCGGTAGCGCTCGTCCTCGGGGTGCACGGCGATCGCGGTGTCGGCGAGCATCGTCTCGGGACGCACCGTGGCGACGGTGATCGCGCCTGAGCCCGAGGCCAGCGGGTAGTCGATGTAGTAGAGGGTGTCGGTCACCTCCCGGGGCTCGACCTCCAGATCGGAGATCGCCGAGCCGCTGCCGGGATCCCAGTTGACCATGTAGCGGTCGCGGTAGATGTAGCCCTTCTCGTGCAGCGCCACGAACACGTGGCGCACCGCGTCGGCGTAGGCCTCGTCGAGCGTGAAGCGCTCCTCGGCGTAATCCGCGGAGGCGCCCAGCCGCTTGAGCTGCTCGATGATCGTCCCGCCGTATTGCCGGCGCCACTCCCAGACGCGCTGCACGAACGGCTCACGCCCGAGCTGGGTCCGATCCGTGCCCTCGGCGCCGAGCGCGCGCTCGACCTGGGTCTGGGTCGCGATGCCGGCATGATCGGTGCCGAGGATCCACTTCGTGCGCCGACCTCGCATCCGCTGATGGCGAGCCAGGCAGTCCTGGATCGAGTTGTTGAGCGCGTGCCCCATGTGGAGCGCGCCGGTGACGTTCGGCGGCGGAATCGCCAGCGAGTAGTTCTCGGCTGAAGTCCCCTCTGCGGGCGGGTGAAAGAGCCCGGAATCCAGCCATTTACGCACGATCCGCGGCTCGACGTCCGCCGGGTCATAGCGCGTGGTCTGTTCCAGATCAGCCATCGGAGTGGTGAGTGTATGAGGGGTTCGCCGGGGGTGAAGCGCCGCGCAAAGCGGTCGGCGTGAGACAGGGTGTACGCGCGGCAGTCCGTTCCGCGCTCGTCGCAGAACCCAAGCAATCCGTTCGTGCGCCGTACCGGTGCGCAGAGCACGGAACGGGGTGCCGCGCGGACACCCAGGCCTAGGCCGCGGCCTCGTCCTCGTCTGGAACGGCGACCGTGACCAGGGTCGGCGCGGTGCTCTTCTCGATCGTGTCCCGGGTCACGACACACTTCTGCACGTCGCGGCGGGAAGGCAGCTCGAACTGAACCTCGAGCAGCACCTCCTCGATGATTGAGCGCAGCCCGCGGGCGCCCGTCTCGCGCTCGAGCGCCTTGTCGGCGATCGAGGACAGCGCCTCGTCGGCGAACACGAGCTCGATTCCGTCGAACTGGAAGAAGCGCTGGAACTGCTTGACGAGCGCGTTGCGCGGCTCGGTGAGAATCTGCATGAGCTCGTCGCGCGAGAGCTGGTGAATCGCCGATACGACGGGCAGGCGGCCGATGAACTCCGGGATCAGCCCGTACTGGATGAGATCCTCGGGGAGGGTGTGCTCGAACATCTCGCCAAGATCTCGCTGCTCCTTGGACTGGATGGCGGCCCCGAAACCGATCCCCTGGTGGCCGATCCGCCGCTCGATCACCTTGTCCAGGTTGGCGAATGCGCCGCCGCAGATGAACAGCACGTTGGTGGTGTCGATCGACAGGAACTCCTGATGAGGATGCTTGCGCCCTCCCTGGGGCGGGACCGATGCGGTCGTCCCCTCGAGGATCTTCAGCAGCGCCTGCTGGACGCCCTCGCCCGATACATCGCGGGTGATCGACGGGTTGTCGGCCTTGCGGGCGATCTTGTCGACCTCGTCGATGTAGATGATCCCGGTCTCGGCCTTCTTGACGTCGTAGTCAGCGGCCTGGATCAGCTTGAGCAGGATGTTCTCGACGTCCTCGCCGACATAGCCGGCCTCGGTCAGCGCGGTCGCGTCGGCGATCGCAAACGGGACGTTGAGGATCTTGGCCAGCGTCTGGGCCAGCAGCGTCTTGCCACACCCGGTCGGGCCGAGCAGCAGGATGTTGGACTTCTGCAGCTCGATGTCGTTGTCATCGGACTGCATCATCTGGACGCGCTTGTAGTGGTTGTACACCGCCACCGACAGCGAGCGCTTGGCCTGCTCCTGGCCGACCACGTACTCGCCCAGGACTTCATAGATCTCCCGCGGCTTGGGGAGATTCTCGATGTCGAAGGTCGGGGGAGCCGTAAGCTCCTCATCGATTATCTCGTTGCAGAGATCGATGCACTCATCGCAGATGTAGACGCCGGGTCCGGCAATCAACTTCTTGACCTGCCGCTGGGACTTGCCACAGAAGCTGCACAGCAGCTGTTCGTTGGAATCAGTTGGACGTGCCATGCATCTCCTCCCAGAGCTCGCTCGGGCAGCGAGAGCGCGCTGTGAAGCTTAGAGGTTCCCCGTGAGTCTGGCGAACCCTGTCGCGCGCATCGCTGTTGCGCGCATCGCGACCGGTGGCGCGCTCGGGAACTTCGAACGGGGCACCACTAGTGCTCCGAGATCACCCGGTCGATGATCCCGTACTCCCTGGCCTGCTCGGAGCTCATGAAGTAGTCGCGCTCCGTGTCCTTGCGGACGTCCTCGACCGGCTTGCCCGCGTGCTGGGCGATGATCTCGTCCAGGCGCCGGCGGATGTCGATGATCTCCTGCGCGTGGATCTCGATGTCGGTCGCCTGACCCTGGAAGCTCGACGAGACCTGGTGGATGAGGATCTTGGCGTTCGGCAGCGCCATGCGCTTGCCCGCGGCTCCCCCGGCCAGCAGCAGCGCGCCCATCGACATCGCGATGCCGACGCAGATGGTCGACACGTCGGGCTTGATGAACTGCATCGTGTCGTAGATCGCCAGCCCGGCGTAGACCGAGCCGCCCGGGCTGTTGATATAGATCGAGATGTCCTTGTCAGGATCCTCGGACTCGAGGTGCAGCAGCTGAGCCACGATCAGGTTGGCGATCTGGTCGTCGATCGGCGTGCCGAGAAAGACGATCCGCTCGTTCAGCAGCCGGCTGTAGATGTCGAAAGCTCGCTCCCCGCGGGAAGTTTGCTCGACCACCATGGGTACGAGTGGGCTCATGTTCCTCGGTTCTTTCGCGTCCTGCGCCGGATTCCTCGCCGACTGTAGCAATCGACTCCGGTCCCCCTGAACGGTGTCGAGATGGCCTCGGCGACCGGCCGTCCGCGGTCAGCTGCCGGGGGTCCAGATCTGCTCGGCGCGACCCTCGGCGTCCTCTGAGCCGGGGGTCCAGAGCTTCCCGCGCGAACCATCGGCTGCGCCGGCGGTGCCCGCCGGATCGAGGGTGATCGGGCTGGCCTCGCGAACCAGCAGCTCGATGGCCTGGCGAGCAGCGACGTCCTCGCGCAGCGCATCCAGACGCCCGGCCTCGCGCAGCTGGGTCACGAGCTCGGCGGGATCTGACCCGTCGCGCTCGGCGGCCGGGCGCAGCGCCTCGACGAGATCCTCGGCGGAGGGCTCGATCTTCTCGGCGAGGATGACCGCGGCCAGGACGGCCTCGCGCCGCAGGGCGGTGGCGGCGTCGGGCTCGGCGTCATGGGCCAGGGACTCCTCATCCTTGCCGGCGATGCGCAGATAGGTCTCCTTGGAGATGCCCTGGCGGGTGAGCGCGTTCATCGTCTGGTGCACGACCTCGTGGGCTCGCGCGTGCACGAGCTGGTCTGGCAGCTCGACCGTTGCCTCGTCGGCGGCGGCCTGCAGGACCGCCTCCTCGAACTCGCGCTCGATCGCGGCCTCGTCGGCCTTGCGCAGCCGGCCGGCGATGTCCTCGCGCAGCTCCTGCAGCGAATCAAAGCCGCCGGATTCCGAGGCGAACTCGTCACCGAGCTCGGGTAGCCGCTTGGCCTTGACCTCCGTGACGGTCACCTGGAAGGTCGCATCCTTCTCACCGAGATCATTGGGGTAGCCCTCGGGAAAGGTCACGGTCACCTCGCGGGTGTCGCCGGCGCAGGCCCCGATCAGCTGATCCTCGAAGCCGGGGATCAGGCGTCCCGAGCCGAGCTCGATCAGCTGGTCACGGCCCTCGCCACCTTCGAAGGGCATGCCGTCGACGCTGCCCACATAGTCCATGACGAGATGGTCCCCGGCCTGCGCTGAGCGCTCCACGGTCTCCAGGCTGGCGATCCGGTCGCGCATCTGCTCGATCTCGGCGTCGATCGCCTCCTCGGAGACCTCCGGCTCGCGGCGCCCGACCTCCAGTCCCTTGTAGGTTCCCAGCCGTGCCTCGGGGCGAACGCCGATCTCGATCGAGAACGTCAGCGGCTGGCCCGGGGCGGGCGGGTCGCCGACGTTGAGGTCGGGATCGCCGACCGGCGCGATCCCCGCGCCCTCGAGCGCCTCGACGTACCAGTCGCCCAGGGCGCCGCGGATGGCGTCGTCGAGCACCGCCCCGCGGCCGAGGCGGCCGATCACGACGGTCGGCGGGACCTTGCCCTTGCGAAAGCCGGGGATGCGCAGCTCGCGTCCAAGCTGCTTGGCCGCCCGCTGGACGCGGCGCTCGACGTCGTCGGCGGGAACCTCCACCGCGATGCGGACGCGCGACTCGGGAAGCTTGGTCACGTCTGTCTCGAGCGGGCTCACGGGCGCAGACGATAGCTTGGGACGGGTGCCTGCGCGGCTTGCCGGTCGGCTTCTCGGTCGGCTTCTCACGAGCCCCCTCGCCTTCGTGCTCGGTGGGGGGCTCGACACGTTGCGCTTCCTGACCGCCCTCGCCGGTCATCGGTGGCACCGCCGGCACTCAGCCTCTACGATCCGCTCCGATGCCGACCGCGCCGATTCCGAGAACCCCTAGGCACGGTCAGCGCCACCTGCCTGCCGTGATCGCGGTGATCGTCGCGATCGCTGTGATCGTCGCGATGGCAGCGCTGCTGGTCCCCAGCCAGGTGCTCGCCCACCGCCAGGAGATGATCCTGCAGGACGACCAAGCGCTGATCTACTCCTCGCCCAATCAGGTCATCGCGACCCTGCAGCGGCTCAAGGCGATGGGCGTGGACCGCGTGCGCGTCTCGGTGGTGTGGAGCCTGATCGCCCCCGGGGCGACCTCCTCGCGGCAGCCAAAGTTCGACGCCACCGATCCGGCCGCCTATCCCGCCGGCGCCTGGTATCGCTATGACCTGATCGACCTCGCGGCGCGCAAGATCGGGATCGCCATCTACTTCGAGCCGACCGCGCCGGCGCCCAACTGGGCGACCTCGCCGGTACCCAACCACCAGGGCTTCCGCGACACCAGCAACATCAACGGCCGCCTCTACGGCCAGTTCGTGCAGGCGGTCGGCACGCGCTACAGCGGCCAGTACAAGGCTCCGAACCTCAACGGCAAGCTCGCCCCGCTGCCGAGGATCGACTACTGGGGGATCTACAACGAGCCGAACATCGGCGGCTGGACGACGCCGCAGTGGCACAAGGTTCACGGCCGTTTCGCCGAGGCCTCGCCCACGATCTACCGCCGCATGGCCGACGCCGCCTGGAGCGGGCTGGTCAGCACCGGCCACCGCCGGGACACGATCCTGGTCGGCGAGACGGCGGCCTACGGCGCCGGGCACAAGGGCTACGGGGCCAACATGGATCCGCTGGTGTTCATTCGCGCGCTGTACTGCCTCGGCGCCAACTATGCCCCGCTGCACGGCGACGCCGCGACCCGGGTCGGCTGCCCGGCCCACTCCAGCTGGCGCAAGTTCATCGCCGCGCACCCCGCGCTCTTTCTCGCGCGCGGGTGGGCGCATCACCCCTATGACTTCACCCGGCCCCCCAGCTACCGCCGCGGCGATCACGACGCCGCCACGCTATCGGGCATCTCGCACCTGGAGACCGCGCTGGATCGCGTGCGTCACGCGTACCGCATGGCGACCCAGGTGCCGGTCTACGTGACCGAATGGGGCGTGCAGAGCCGCGGGCCCAGTCCGTATGTCGCCTTCAGCCAGGCCCAGCAGGCGGAGTTCCTCAACGAGGGCGAGTACATGGCCTGGCGCGACTCACGGATCCACTCCTTCGCCCAGTTCCTGCTCACCGACTCCGGCCCCAACACCGCTTTTCCGAAGGGATCCAAGCCCTACTGGGCGACCTTCCAGAGCGGGCTGCTCTTCTACCCCTTCGGCAACCCGAAGCCCGCCTATCTCGCCTTCGAGTTTCCGCTCTGGCTGCC
>JAABUZ0100001905.1_pt1 | contig 36979 bp, 32 predicted proteins | sample 5562091 | NCBI WGS metagenome assembly JAABUZ01 (sample SAMN12813069, study PRJNA571459) | rock metagenome | isolation source: Antarctica rocks | place: Antarctica: Victoria Land, Linnaeus Terrace sud | collected 2015-12-21 | reverse complement strand
ATCTCGAACTCGCACAAGTACATTCATTAACTATTACGAAAACACTTGCTATCCGTAAGGCAGCGTGAGATAATGAAAGCAACTCGGACGCGCTAATTCACGTTTCCCCGGAAATCGGCACGACCTCTCTTTCGATCTTGCGAAAACGATCGGTGCCGAGCGAAATGGCGTACCGGGGTACTCAGTCGCTTGATCAATTCGCACATTATCGTCCGAGATAGCCGACGCGCCAGACTTTGTGTAGAGCGTCATCGTCAATGCCGTCGTGAGGGCACTTTGCGCTCCAAAGACGGCGACGTACGCATCTCCCTTGGGGGATTCGATCGATAGGAAGAGGTGTGGACACGTCAGCTCAGCTTCGTTCGGAGCGGTGCCGGCTGCGGCCAGTGCGCCATTTGGAAATCGTAACAACAGCGCTGCAAGCAGCATGGAGGTTAAACGCATTCTACGGATTAGCGAGTGCGTACTTTGGCCTCCATTCAGTCGCTTTAGTTGGTCTTGCATGAAGCTCTCCGTCACGTTTTTGGGGCGAGCACGCTTGCGAACGCATCGGCCGCATACTGGTAGGCCGAAGCCGATTCATCAGCGACTGCCTTTGCATTTGAGCGCGCCGTCGAGACCGGCCGTACGGTCATCGGCACGATTTCGGGTGCGCAGCTTGAATCGACATCAAGGGAAATTATTCACGCTAAATGAATTTTCCGGCGCGGGGCATGTTTTGGTCTTTTTGCTACGACGTCGTGTACCCGATCGCTTCGAGTACGCGCTGCGTCGCTAGGCCGTCCACGAAGGTCGGAATTGGTGAAGCGTCGCCGGCGATGCGTGCGGCGAACGCATCCAGCAAGGCGACGAAGGGCGGGATATTCGGATGCGCGGCCGCGAGGTGGGCGTGCGCTTGCGGCGCGAGCTCGAGTTCCGCCGTCTCCTCCGGGTCGACTACGAACGTCGTCGAGTGCATGATATCCGCACCGCTCGCAACGGCGGTACGACGCTCGCCGTGCACCGCGAGCAAGGCGCTGGGGACGGCGCGCGTGCCGTCGGCGGTGACGGTGGCGACGAGGCCATCGCCGTAATCGATCGTTGCGAAAGCACCGTCGGCGACGTCGCTCGTGAAGGACGTGCCGTTCGCCGTACGGTGGGTATTCGCCGTGCGTTCGAAACCCGTCGAGCGCACGGGCGGCCGCCCCGCTAGCCACGTCGCTTGATCGATGAGGTGCGAGAGGATCGCGCCCGTGAGCCCGCCGCCGCGCGAACGCTCGAACCACCACGAATTGGGCCGCTCGGCCTGCGCGCCTAAGAACGCCCCGAACCACGACACTTCGATCGCGCGGAGCGGACCGAGATGCGCGTTCTCGATTAGCTCCTTGAGCGCGATGCGCGACGGCAGGTAACGGAACTCGTGAGCGATCGCGCACACCGTTCCCGCACGTTCGGCTGCCGCAAGCATCTCTTGCGCGTCGGCGACGTTGAGCGCGAACGGTTTTTCGCAGAGCACGTGTAGCCCGCGGCTCAGCGCCGCGAGGACCGCCGGGCGGTGATCGAACGGCGGCGAGGCGATTGAGAGGACGTCGAGTTCGGTGTTCGCCAGCATCTCTTCGAGCGAAGGATAGGCGCTGGGAATGTTCCTTGCTTTCGCGACAGCGGCGGCGCGCGCCGGCGAGGCGATTGCGACGACTTCGAAGCTGCCCTGAGCGACGAAGGCCGGCACGTGAACCAAGCCCCCGAAACTCGCGCCGACGACGCCGACGCGCAAACGCTTCATGCGTAGACCTTCAGGCGTACACCGGATCGCGCACCACGTCGGCGAGCAGGTCGAAGGCGCGCTCGAGCTGCGCGTCCGTGATGACGGGCGGTGGCGCGATGGTGATCGATTCGCCGCGCGCACCCGCTTGCAACACGATCAGACCGCGCTGCAGGGCGCGCACGACGCACGCGTTCGCAAACGCCGGATCGCGGAATTCGAGCGCCCACAGCATACCGCGCCCGCGCACATCGACGATGCTTTCGTTGGTTTTGCGCATCGCGCGCAGGCGTTCGGCCATGAGCGGTTCCCGTTCTCGCGCGAGGCGCGGAATCTCCAGGCGTTCGATCTCGGCGATGTTGGCCAGCGCCGCCGCGCACCCCATCGGGTTGCCGAGAAACGTCGAGGTGTGCAGCGCTTCGCCGCTCGACGGAGCCCACGCGCTCGCGATCTCGCCGCTCGCGATCGTCGCGGAAATCGGGAAGCCGCCGCCGAGCGCTTTGCCGACGCAGAGCAGATCGGGTGCGACGTCTTCGCGTTCGCATGCGAATAGCGTGCCCGTGCGGCCGAACCCGGTATAGATTTCGTCGAGGATGAGAACGGCGTCGGACCGCGTGGAGAGCGCGCGCAGCCCGCGCAAGAAGCCCTCGGGGGGCACGATGACGCCGGCGCGACCCTGTATCGGTTCGACCAGGACGGCGCCGATGCGGCGATCCCTGCGCAGCGCTTTTTTCACCGCAGCGAGAACGCGCTCGAGCGGCTTCGGCTCGCGCGGATCGGGAAAACGTACGAACGTCGTCGCTAGGCGCAATTGTTTGCGCCACGGCGTGCGAAACTTCGCGATGCCGCCAACTTCCAGCGTGCCGTACGAGAGGCCGTGGTAGCCACCGACGAAGGCGAGTACGTTCGGTTCGCCCGTCACGAGCAGCGCCGTCTTGAGCGCGAACTCGACGCTTTCGGCGCCGCTGCTGCAGAGAAAGCTTCTCGCGTCGCGCATCGGTGCGAGCGCGGCGAGTTTTTCGAGGAGGCGCGTTTTGGGTGCGTTCGGATGAACGTCGCCCATGCCGTGCGGCAGGCGGGCGGCCTGCGCGGCGATGGCCGCGGCGACCGCGGGATTCGCGTGCCCCGTCGTCGCCACGCCGAAAGCCGCCGTGCAATCGATGTAGCGGTTGCCATCGACGTCGGTCACGAGCGCGCCGCTCGCGCGTTCCCAAAACACCGGAAAGTCGTAGGCGAGATAGGTCACGCCACGCGTTTCGCTCGCGCGCAGCGCCGCTGCGAGCGCGAGCGACTGGGGGCCCGGAATCGGCGTTACGATCGATTCCACATCGCCCGTCATGCCCGGTAGATAGCGCGCACGAAGGGCAGAATCCGCCCGTACCCGCCGTGTTCGCCGCCCAGCGGCGGCTGCTGCAACGTACCGAGTCGCGCGATCCGTGAAGCACCCGAAGTTCGTGCGAACGCGAGCACGTCGTCGCGTGCGAACGAGGAGAGCGCGACGCCTTCGAGCGGCAAGTCATGGAGGCGCACGAAAGCGGCGGCCTCGCCGGCCCCGGCGATGCCGTAGATAGCGAGCGTGCGCCGCAGGAGTGGTGGCGGTTCGCTCGCGGGCGGATCGAGTACGACGAGGTGCGGCGCGACGACCCCGGCGTAGACGGCGCCCGCGCCTTGCGCGGCGCGAAAGAGCGCGGCGCGACGATAGGCGACGACGGCGGCGTCGCGCTCGGTATAACCGGCGGGAAACTCGATCGCGGCCGCATCGCACGCCTCCGCGACGATGCGAGCGAAGGCCGCGACGGGCATCCGCGCTCCGGATTCCACGAAGACGGCGTGCGCCGATAGGCAACCCTCGCCATCGTAGAGCAGCGCGTCGCGCGCGATACCGGCGGCGGCCGCCGCCCCGGCATCGGCGCCGTCGAGCGTTTCGCGGGTCACGTAGCCGACGCTCGTGCGATGGCCGTACGGGACGAAGCGTGCGTCCGGTCGCAAACGCGCGCGGATCGCGGCGAGCGCCGCAGCGCCGCCGTAGGCGACGACGACGTCGGCCTCGCCGAGATGCGCGTTGATGGCGGCGTCTGCCGTGGCGCCATCCCAGAGGGCCATCGCGATGCTGTCGCGCAGATCGGGGCTCTCTTCGACGAGCGTTTCCGCGAACGCGGCGACCAGCCGGTCGTCGCGGTCTTTGACGGTGACGGCGCAGCCCGCGCACAGCGCGAAAGCGAGCGCGGGAATCGCGACCCCGATCGTGCTGTCGCTCGAGACGATGGTAGCGCGCGCCAGCGCGCGGTAGGAGACCGCGGGCCGTCCCGCGCGCGGCACGAATCCGTCGAGCGCTGCGAGCGTGCCCAATTCATTTTCGATCGTGGTCCGCAGCGCCGGGGCGACGAGTTCACCGAAGAGCGTGTCGAGCGCGTAATCGATCACCGGTTCCGTGTACGACGTGCGTCCCTCGAGTGCGCGCGTGGCGCGTACGCGCGGCGGAAAATCGGCATCGCACCAACGTGCCGCAGCATCGGCAATGGCGACGATGCGACGCAACGGCGACGCTTCCATCGTGCGCGCCTTCGCCGCGTTATCGCGCGATTTCCGCCAACCCCGGCCCCTATACCAAGAAAAAGAACAACAGCCGCCCGAGTCCGGACGGCTGTTTCGTTCGCTGGCAGACGGCCGGTGTTAAATTCCGACGACCGCCTTGATGAGCGCACGCCCGGCCGGCACGCCGATGCCGGTGATCCGGTCGTAACCGACGCCTGCCTGGTAACCGGGGATCAGCGTCGGTACGGGGCTCGGGCACGGGGTCGAACCCGTTTGTCCCGGATCCGTGCAACCCGGGTTCTGCGAGTTGTCGCCGAACAGCACGTCGGTAAAGGTGGCCGCGTATTGAGCGGCATTCGCGTAGATGCCGTACACCATCGGGTCGGGATTGCCGAGGCGGTACGCAACGCCACCCGTGCCGGGATTCGCTTTACAGGTCGCAGCGTTGGCTTTGCAGGCCTGCAGCACCAGCGCCCACATCGCTGCCGACTGCGGAGCTGCGACGCTCGTGCCGCCGAATCGGCCGATAAACCCGTCGGGGAAAGCGGCGGCGACGACCGTCGCGGCGCCCGTATTCGGGTCGCCCAGGAGCGAGATGTCCGGCGTATTGCGTTTCGAGCCGGAGATCCCGACGGCGCCGGTTTGGTACGGCGGCAGCGGGAAATACTGCGAGATGCCGCCGCCCGAGGCGGAGGTAACCCGACCGAGGCCCGTCTGCAAGCCCCAGCCCGTCATCGGTCCGACCAAATGGCCGTCGGTCGCCAGCGCTGCGTTGACGCCGCCGAGCGCCACGACGTTCGGATCGGTCGCGGGGTAGGAAACGCACAGCGAATCGACGTTGGGATTCGGCATGGGCTGTCCGCCGCCGTCACGCGCGCACCCCAGTGCGCCGCTGTCGCCGGAGGAGACGAAGACGGCCACGCCCATCGCGGCGAGCGTCGCGAATTGAGCCGGACCGACCGATGTCGCGGGGTCGTAGTTGCCGTCGGAGCCGACGTTGAAATCGCCGCCGACGTCATCGCGTTCGCCGACGCCGAAACTGAGCGAAAGAATGTCGGCGCGATTGTCGCTGATCGCCTGCTGCATCTCGTACGATACGAGCGCAATGCCTTCTGCGTCGTTGCCCGGTCCTGGTCCGAACGCATTGGGAACGTAGCCGAGGTAGAACAGCACGTTGGCATCGCGCGCGAGCCCGGCCGTCTGCTGGGTGTCGAGCTGCGCTTCCGCGTCTTCGGGATTGCACGCCGGTAGCGGCGTCCCGCAAAAATCTGTCGTCGGCGGCGGCGAAGCAAAGGTTCCCGCGGGGACGGTGTAGCCCGGGGGATTGCTCGCACCGGCACCGGCGTTGGAACCCGCATCCGTTACGTTGACCTGCGTCACCGTGCTCGTGCCCGTGAGATGGTAGATCGACTTGTAGGTGGCGAGGTCGTTCGGCGAGATCGGTCCCGTGCCGATGATACCGATCGTGACCCCCGCGCCCGTATAGCCCGCGTTATATGCACCGTTATAGTCGAACGCCGTCGCGATTTGTTGCGGAGAATAGCCGCCTACCGTGGGTGGCGTTGCTCCCGTCGCGCGGACGGGAGCGCTGACGATTTGCGCGTAATTGACCGCGCCGACCAGCGCGGCGACCGGCAGCTTTGCCAGCGCTGCCGGGGCCGACGTCAAGCCGTGGAATTGACGGCCGTTTTTGGTGAAGATGCCGAATTTCGCGCCGAGCGCATTTTCGACCGCCGCCTGGGAGCCGCTCACGCGAATCAATTCGCGCTGACGCCAGCCGGCCGTCGCTACACCTTTACCAGCGAAATACGCCCGCACCGCCTGGTAGTCGCTCTTCGTCGCACCGAACTGATCGGCAATTTGGTCGGGCGTCAGAAAGTGGTGATAGAGACCCGAGTGCGGATTGTTCGCATCTTGCGCGTAGCGGGCTAAGCCGACGGGATCGCGCAGCTTGACGAGTACGCCGAAATCGACGTTCGAAAGCGTGGCCGGGCCGACGAGCGATGCGCCGGCGAGCGCTGCCTGGCCGTACGCGATGGGTCCCGAGACGGACGATGAGGTCGGCCCGTTCGGCGCCGGAGCTGGGGCCGTGGCGGGGAGGGATGAGGACGAATGGCCGCCGCCCGAACACGCCGTCAACGCGACGACGACGAGTCCGGCCAGGGAACGTGTTACAGAACGCATTTAGCGATTCACCTGCTGGAGAGTTGGTGCGTGGCTGAGGGTTGCGTGCATCGTGCGGCGACGCTCGCCGTAGACACGTTGCATAGTGCGTTCGAACGACGTCTTCGCGGCGGCGAACGACCGGCGCACGACACCGGCAGAACTTGCACGCGTCGTCATCCCGAATTTCGGGGCTCCCGCAACGTTCGCTGTTTTCAGACCGATCGTTTCGGTCGTCGTCGTCGTCTGAATCGGCGTGCTGGAAACAAAGACGATAAAGCGCGTCTGGCCCGTGTAGTCGTAATACATGTCGAATTTATCGGCGATTTGCACGCAGGCGACGCCGAAGAACGGCGCGACGTAGCTGGTCGTGATGCGGGTTTCGAAGGTGCCGAGCACCGGATCGAGCAGGTTGACTGTTTCGGCGATTGCCGTGGCATTCGTGCCGACGGCGGCCGGCACATTACATGACGCGGGGATGGCTTGCGTCGTCGTCGTGGTCGCGGTATCGCTCGCGAGGGTCTTAGTCGGATACCACGTCTTCACGGGAATCGTCACCACCCGCGGCGTGCTCGTGGGGTTCGGGCCCGGTCTCGTAAGGGTGTAGTTGATCACGGAGTTCGCGCCCGTGGTTGGCGGAGGCACCGTAACCATGAAGCGGGTGCCGCGCAGCGTCGAAATCGAACCGCTCAGATCGGCGTTGATCGCGATTTGCTGCGACGATGTATCGGCGAACTTGTCGGTTTCGGCGTAGGTGCCATCGGCATTGGTCGTGCGAGCCACGGTCGTGCTGTCGGCGTCCGTCTCGGCAAACATCGACGCGGCGTTATTCGCAAACGTAGCGCCGTTGACTTCGGGCAGGATATCGAGTACGCCGTTGCCCGAACCGACCATCGTCGTGAACGCGTTCCCGTTCGAGTCCGTCGCAGCCGAGCCGGGCGTGACGACGTTGATGGCCGTACCGTTCGCGACGAGCATTTGATACGCGTCCGTCATCGTCGTCTTTGCGATGACGGGCGATTGCGACGTATCGACTTCGACACTCTTGAAATCGGTCAGGCCGCTCATTCCATTGAAAGTGGCGCCGGTCGTGGTGGTCGTCGCGATGGTGACGGCGGTGGTGCCCGTATACACGGGCTGGGTCGCCGTCGGTGCCGGCAGCGGACGCGCGATCGTCTGCACGATCGATCCGGCCAGCGTGACGATATCGCCGTTCGTAGCGGGATGGGTCGAAGCGACGGTAACGGCGGCTGTGGCCGTCAAACCGTGGCTCGAATCGGTGACCGTAAGCGTGCCGCTGGCATTGGTGACGCCGGCCACGAGGATGGAGCCGCTGGTTTTGCCGACCGTCGCGTTATCGAGGCTCAGCGTCAGCATACCCGGCGTCGCCGGCGCGCCGCCGATCGTCTCGACCACCGACACTTGATACGCCGTGTTCGGACTGAGCGGGCCCGCCGGCAAACCGACGATTTGGATCGTCGGCTTGGGGGTCGCAGTCGGACTCGGGGTCGGAGTCGGAGTCGGTTTCTGAGCCGGTGGCAGCGTCGACGGTGCAGTCGGCACCGAAGTCGCCGGCGGTTTCGCGGTCGGACCCGCTAGGAAGGTGGGGTTGCCGCCATTATCACACGCTGCTATCGCAAGCGACAGACCGAGGAGGCATAGAATAAAACGCGATTTCAAAACGCATCTCCAAAACAGCATCACACCGGTTGTGACGGCTTGCTCGTGCTGATGGGACGCACGTAAGAAAATTCCTACTGGCCGACGGTCCGAAGGAGCCCGGTCTAGGGACTGGCGCCGAGCAGCGCTTCGGCATCGAGCGAACAGCCGCGCGGCGGTGCCGCCGTCTCCCGGCCTAGCAGCACAATGCCCTCCGGCAGGCGATAGCCGCGATCTTCGGTATCGATCGCGATGACGGACGAGCGATTGCCCAGATCGACGTGGCGCAGATATCCGGTCTCGCCGTCAGCGACTTCATTTCCGCCGGCGTCGATGACGAGCGTGCGCAGCCAAGGCGGCCCGGCCTTGACGCGAAGCTCGCAGCCGCGCGTTTGCGGTGTATCGTAATACTGCGAGACCAGTTCCGTCATGCCGTATTCGGCAACGATGGCACCCGTCGGGATGCCGAGTTCGCGCGTGAGGCCGGCGTACAGTTCGGCGCGTTCGACGACGCGGGCGCGGCCTTTGAAGCCGCCGGTTTCCATGATGCGCGAACCGGGCGGCGCGGCGAAGCTGCGTCCCAGCGTCGCCAGTTCGTCGAGCAGTGCGACGAGTGCGAAGGCAGTCCCGGCAATGCAGACGGGTTGGGCCGCAGCGGTCGCTGCGTCCAATGCTTTGCAAAAGCCCCCCGTATCGATGCCGTCGCCGGCGAGAAAGTACGCCGCCTTCCCGTCGCCGCGTAAGACACCGACGTGCCCCATCATATAACCGAGCGAGGAATGCGGTACGTCGCGCGGATTCGGTACCAAGTTGAGATAGCGCAGTCGCGCGTCGTCGGCGAGCATGAAGCGATCGAAGCCTGCGAGCAGCGACGCGTCGTAGAGTGCCGCGCGCTCGATGTAATGCTTGCCCGCCGCCCGCGCGGTCGTACCGCTGGTGTGAAAGATCAGTTCGCTGCCCGCCGGATCGAACGTCGTGAGCGTCGCGTCTTTAAACGCGCTCGCGGGCACGGCGGGAATGTCGCGCCAAGACTGCGGCGCCCGCGAGATGCCGCTTGCGACGACGTAGCGGCGATACGGTTCGTTACGTTCGAGTTGGTACGCGTACGTGTCGCGCGCGAGCGCATCGAAGACGTCGTCCGCGAGCGGTTCGTCCGTGAGCGCGAACGCGCGCACGATCGCGAGAAAGCGCGCGTCGAGCTCGCTCGCGCTCGCCGTCAATGCAGCGGCGCGGGCGCGGCGCGTTTCGAGCTGATGAGCCCGCTATCGAGACCGCCGACGGAGAGCCCGCCGTCGAAGCGGGCGGATTCCACCTTGAGACAGCGGTCGACCACGACGTCGAGGCCGGCTCCGTCGGCCAGTGCGATCGCCGCTTCGTCGATAACGCCGTACTGATACCAAATCGCTTTCGCGCCGACGGCGATGGCTTCGTGCGTTACCGCGAGCGCCTCTTCCGATTTGCGAAAGACATCGACGATATCGGGCGCCCCGCGTTCCGCGGCGTACGCGGCGAGCGACGGGTACGCGCGGATGCCGTCGATATCGCGCAGCTTCGGATTGATCGGCGCCACGGCCAGGCGGCCTTTCGTTCGCAGATAGGAGAAGACGAAATAACTCGGGCGCGCGGCGTTCGACGATGCGCCGACCATCGCGACCGTCTGCGAGCGCAACAACAGTTCGCGTCGCTGCGAAACCGTCCGCAGGATCACGCGAAGGCGCCGGCGGCCGTCGCGACGGCGCGAGCGGCGCGCAGACCGTTTTCGAGATCCCACAGGAGGTCGGCTGGGTCTTCGAGGCCGACGGAGAGCCGCACCATATCGGGGGCGACGCCGCTCGTGACCATTTCATCATCGCTCAACTGCTGATGCGTCGTCGAAGCCGGATGGATGACGAGCGATTTGGCATCGCCGACGTTGGCGAGATGGCTCCAGAGCTCCAGACCTTCGATGAAAGCGCGGCCCGCTTCGCGTCCGCCGCGCAAGCCGAAGGTAAAGATCGCCCCGGCACCGTCGGGCAGATATTTTTGCGCGAGCGCGCGATACGGTGAATCGTCCAGTTCCGCGAAATTCACCCACGCGACTTCTTCGCGCCCGCGCAAGAAGCGCGCGATCGTGCGCGCGTTCTCGACGTGCGCGCGCATGCGCAGCGGCAACGTCTCGAGGCCCTGCAGCAATTGGAAGGCGTTCATCGGCGAGAGCGCCGCACCGACATCGCGCAGCACTTCGGTACGGACCCGCATGAGAAACGCGTACTCGCCGAACGTCTCGGCAAAATTCATGTCGTGGTAGCCGGGGCTCGGCTCGGCCAGCAGCGGATGTTTTGCGGCATTCCACGCAAACGTGCCGCTCTCGACGATCACGCCGCCGATGACGGTGCCGTGGCCGCCGATGAATTTTGTGGCCGAATGCGTTACGATATCGGCGCCGTGCTCGATCGGACGGCACAGCGCGGGCGACGCGAACGTGTTATCGACGACGAGCGGCACGCCGTTCTCGTGCGCGATATTTGCGAGCGCCGAGAGATCCGCGACGTTGCCGAGCGGGTTGCCGATCGTTTCGGTGAACACGAGCTTCGTATTCGGCCGTAACGCGGCGCGCAGCGCTTCGGGATCGTCGCCGGGCACGAGCGTGCACGCGATCCCCATGCGCTTGAGGGTCACGTTGAACTGCGTGACGGTTCCGCCGTACAAACTCGCGGTCGCGACGATGTGATCGCCCGCTTGTGCGAGCGCGAGCACGGTCGCCAGCTGCGCGGCCAGGCCGCTGCCCAGCGCGACGGCACCGAGGCCGCCTTCCAGGCTCGCCATGCGTTCTTCGAAGGCGGCGACCGTCGGGTTGCCGATGCGGCTGTAGATGTTGCCGTACGTGCGCAAAGCGAATAGTTCGGCGGCGTGTTCGGTCGAGTCGAAGACGAAGCTCGAGGTCAGATAGATCGGCATGGCGCGCGCACCCGTCGTCGGGTCGGGCGGCGTGCCGGCGTGCAGCGCGCGCGTCCGAAAACCGAACGTGTGGTCTTCCACGGTCACGTGCCCTTCTTGAACACGCTGCCCTTGGGCGATGCGCGATGTTCGGCCGTGAAAGCCGTCGGATCGGCCTTCGCGTCACCGAGGTCGACGATTCCCACCATGTCGGAGGCGCCTTCCACGTAACCGCTCATCGTGACGTTGCCGCTGGGCTCTTTGACGAGCATGCGAATGAGCCGGCCGTCGTAAGTCCCCTCGAACGGATACGCTTTGTTGTTGACCTTCCAGGTGCCGCTGAGCGCGCCGGCCGCGCCTTGCGCGATCGTCAAGTACGAATATTCGGTGCGATCGATGTATTGCAGCTGAAATTCCCACGTGCCGTCGAGGGTGGCGAAAGCGGGCGACGTGGGCGTTGCGGAAGGTTCCGGATTCGCGGACGAGACTGCGGCCGGCTTCGTGTCGGCGGGCGCTTTGCCGCGGCCTTTGCGTCCTTTAGCTGCGGGCGACGCCGACGGAGCGACCGTCGGCACCGGCTGCGAGCTGGGCAGCGGCGAGGCGTTCGCCGCGGGGGTCGTCGAGAGCCGCGGCGTGCCGTTGGGAACCGGCGGCGCGGGCGGCGTCGCTGCGGACTGCGCACGAACGCCGGTTGCAGTGGTCGGGCCGAAGGCGACCGCGAAGGCGACCGCCGCGCAGATGGCGAGCGACGGTACGAGGCGCTGGGGACAATCGTGCTTCAAGGACCCTCACGGTGGGTGCGGTGCGTGGCGAATTACGGCCGCTCGAGATGGCCAACGCTGGGCGTTCGGCCCGAGTTCCGGAGTGTCTTGCCGGAGGCGTTGGCGTGGCGGACGAGTCGCCTAGAATTTGAAGTAGACGAATGGTGCCGCGGCACCGGGATAGCTGCCGAGCTCGAGGCCCAGGAGCAGCGCGGTTGCGATGGCGACGCGCAGCACGGGCGGAAGCGTGCGCCCGCGCCAGGCGCCGGCCTCGACGGCGGCTTCGAGCGCGAGCGCGAGCGCGGCGAGCGCGAGTTGCCCGTGGTCGAGCAGTCCGCTCCCCGGGCCGCCGGCGACGAGTCCGCGGAGCACCTGCGTCGCGGTCGGAAAATCTTGCGCGCGAAAGAGCACCCAGCCGACGAGAACCAAAGCGAAAGTCAGCAGCGTAGCGACGACGCGCCGCGTCCCCTGCGGAGCGTCGCCGACGGTCGTCCGGCCGACGCCGAGCGCGCGTTCGAGCGCGAGCAGCGCGCCGTGATAGCCGCCCCAGGCGACGAACGTCCAATTCGCGCCGTGCCACAGGCCGCCGAGCAGCATCGTGAGCATGAGGTTGCGGTAGGTCGCGCTGCGACCGTGCCGGTTGCCGCCCAGCGGCACGTAGAGGTAGTCGCGCAACCAGGCCGAGAGCGTCATGTGCCAGCGTCGCCAGAATTCGGTCACGCTCCAGGCGAGGTACGGCCGCCGGAAATTGCCCGGAAAATCGAAGCCGAGCACGCGCGCGCAGCCGATCGCGATATCGCTGTAGCCCGAGAAGTCGAAATAGATTTGCAGCGCGAAGGCGAGCGCGCCGCTCCACGCCGCAGCGGCTCCCGGATGCGCCGCCACGTTCCCGAAATACGTATCGGCCACCGGCGCGAAACGATCGGCGAGCGCACTTTTCTTCAATAGTCCCAGCGCGATTTCGCCGAGGCCGCGAATGACGGCGGCGCGCTGCGGCCGGCGCCCTTCCCACAATTCGCCGAAGAAGACCGATGCACGCACGATCGGGCCGGCGAGCAGCTGCGGAAAGAACGCGATGTAGAGCGCGTAATCGAGCGGATCGCGCACGGCGTCGATTTTGCGGCGCGCGACGTCGACGAGATACGAGATGCTTTGAAACGTGTGAAAGCTGATGCCGATCGGCACGAGCACGTGTAAGGCCCACGGGTCGTTCGCAATGCCGAGCGTCCGCGCCAGCGTCTGCGTGAAGAAGTCGGCATATTTCGCGGTGCCGAGAAAGGCGAGGTTCGCTGCGACGCCCAGCGTCAGGAACGTGCGCCGGCGCCCGCCGGCACTCGCGGCGACCAGTCGTGCGAAGATGTAGTCCGTCGCGGTGAGTCCGAGCAGGAAGGCCAGATACCACGCGTTCCAGCGCGCGTAAAAGTACCAACTCGCGAGGAGCAAGCCGATCGTGCGCGCGCGGCGGACGCGAACGAATGCGACGAAGAGCGCGATCGCCCCGAAGAAGAGTGCGTATTCGTACGATTGGAATTGCATGGGCACGCCGATGCCGATAGCGGCCGCAAGTGCGGCGACGACGGGAAAGCGATGGGCCTGCGGCGCCGGCGTGGGCGGCGCCGGACGCTGCGGCGTTGCGGTCGCGTTCGCGTTCGCGTTCGCGTTCGCGGGTAGCGCGGCAGCGACGCGCGCGAAGGTACTGGACCCGCTCAGAATGCGCGCCACGTCGCTGCCCAAGAGCGTGCTGAAGCGAGCGTTGCCGGCGGCGTTGAGGTGATCGGCATCGGCGAAGAGCGCCGGCCGCTCGAGCGCGACGTACGGGTTTTGCGGAATCACGAAGGCACCGCTCGCGCGTGCCATTGCGACGATCGTGCCGCTCGGCGGCGGCGGTGGCCCCCGGTGGGCCGGGCGGGTCGGAATGCGCACGAAGACGACCGGGACGTGCGCGCGCGCATAGCGTTCTACGATCGGGCCGAGCCACTCGCGCCGGTAGCGGGCGTACGACGGGCTGGCGTGCGGGATCGCGAAGATTTGGCGGCGCAGCGCCGCGTCCTCGGCAGCAGGCAAAGGCATGCCGGTCAGCCGGTCGGGCGCGAAGCCGATGCGCAGCGCGGCGAGCGATTCGTCGCGGGCATGCGGTTGCGCCGGTGCCGAACCGCTGGCGAGCGCCGCGAAGCGCGCGGCCGGATCGCTCGCAAAGTTTTGAATATCTTCGCGCACGAGCGGTCCGCGTAGCGCCAGATCGAACGTCGCCGCAATCCGTTCGCGCGATTGAAAGCTGCCCGCGATTGCGATGCTTTCGGGGAGGTTCGCGCGCAGCGCGATGTAACGCAAATCGTAGGGCCGGTCGTCTCCGTCGATGCTGCCGATGGCGCTGTCGTCGTCGGCATACGTGTCGACTGGAATGACGACGGCGCGGTAGCGATCGGCGTGCGCATCGACGACGCGATCGAAGACCGTCCAGCAGCGCGGCGTCGTGCCGGGCACCGCCGCATTGACGAAACGCAGTCCCGGGCCCGCGCCTTCCGCAATCCGCGCGTCGAATCCGCTGAAGATGCGCGAATCGCCGAGCACCAGCACGTCGCGGGCGGGATCCGCGCTTTCGCGCACGACGCGGCGGATCGCGCCCTCGAAACTTCCGGCCGTCGAATCGGGCGCCAGCACATTGCGATAGAGCGGCGTCGCAAAGAGCACGGCGTCGATAGCGAGGAACGCGATCAACGCAAATCCGCTCACGCTTGCTTCGAGTCGCAGAGGAAGTCTTACGCGGTGCATAGCCGTGCGACGACGGTAGGAATGTCGGTCCTTTCGAGGCAACGCGAACGCGTATGGCGTCACGGAATCGTGCTCTTTTCGCGTTGCTCGGAATCATCTCTGCCGCGAACGTGGGCTGTTCCATCTTCGATCGCGACCGGATGCCCGCCGTGCCGAAGGCTTCGCCCAGCGCCGTCTCATCGGGCTCGCCCGACCCGATCCGCACTCTTCCGCCGGGCGCTTTGCCATCGCCGAGCTCGGCTGCGACGACCTCGGCACTCAACACGGCATCGCCGACGCCCGTGCCGTCGCAGCAGCCCACGGGTGCGGCGCTGACGAACACGGCGCGTCCGTTTCACGATGGCGATGCGTACGCGTATGCGGGGCAAACGCTGCAGACCTTCGTCTACGCGGGCGCCTCGCCGAGCCCCATGGCCAGCGTTACGTATCGCATCGTGCAAAACGTCGCCGTCGCGGCGAACGCGAATTACAACGGCACCTCCGGCGCGTACGATTTTCGAACGACCGAAACCGATACGTCGCCGTTGCAGCAAATCGGCATTACGAACGACACGTATTACAAGCCCGAAGCGGCCGGGAACGGCAACACGAACGTCGTGACGCTCGGGTATACGTCGACGGATACGAACGGCGAAAAAATTGCCGTAACCGTGACGGGTCCCGGCCCGACGAACGGGCTCATCGACATCCTGCCGGAGACGGGGAAGCAGACGTGGTCGAATTCCGGCGCGCAGAGCATCGCCGTTTCGGAAGCGGACGGTTTTCGCTCGAATCGCACGTACGCTGCCGACGGCACATACGTCGATAATGCGACGTATCCGCAAGCCGGTGCGGCCAATCCTTCCGCGACGCCGCTGAGCGCGACGATCACCGAACGCAGCGACGGGACGGCCACCTACAGTTTGCCGCTCTTCGGGCCACCCAACGTGACGATTACTTACGGGGCACCGTCGGGCGGCGTCATTCCCATCTCGATCGATCAGCCGGGCCCGGGCGGCGTGCCGTTGCCCGTGCAGACGGCATCGGTCGGCACGTGGTATCAAACGCCGCTGCGGCTCTTCGACGAACTCGACCGCGATAACGGCGCCGTGGCGATCCCGGCGGCGTGCAATGTTCGCAGCTCCCCGTACGGTACGCAAGCCAATGAAATAGAACAGAAATTCGTGCGCACCGACACCGCGCTCGGCACGCTCGAATCGTTCGATCAACTCACCTTCGTCGTGCCGACCTACGGCGTCGTGTGCGTGCAGTTGAACGATCGAGTTCTCGCGTATTACGACTACACGGGTCAGAGCAACGGCGCGCCGACGGGCGTCTCGTATTCCGGCGGAAATTCGCCGCTGCAAACCACGACGCTGGCGACGACGATCGGCTTGACGAACGCGACGATCAAACCGTTCGCCATCGGCCGCGACGCCGCGAACGTCTCCGGCGGCATGCGGCTCGCGAGCGCGCGCGCGAATTTTCTGAGCACGGTCGAACGTCAGCGTGCCGCCCGGCAACGCTTTGCCGTCGGGCGCCTGCGCGCGCTCATCCTCGAAAAGAAACGGGAAAAGATCAAATGAACGTCTCTCGTGCCGGTACGCTCGTCGCCTTCGCGGCCGCATGCGCGGGGCTCGCCGCCTGCAGCGGCGGATCGTCCGCGCCGACGATTGCGCCCCTCGCAACGGCCCCGACCCCGGGGCAAATGCCGCAAGGCGCCGGCACGGTGCCGTACGGTCGCGATCTCTTGAACGGTGCCAGCTATGCAGGCGCCGCCCACGTTGCGACGATCGGGCTGGACGTCTTCGCCACGATGCGCGATGCGGCTGGACTTGCGGAATATGCGAAGGCGGCGAACGACCCGTCGTCGGCGGTTTACCGGCAATGGTTAACCCCCGAAGCGATCGGCGAACGCTTCGGCGCTTCGGTTAGCGACTATGCCGCACTCGCCGCCTACCTCACGAGTAACGGCATCGCCGTCAAGAGTTATCCGCAGCGCCAAATGCTGCGCATCGCGGGTCCCCAGGCGAACGTCGAGCGGGCGCTGGGCACGAGCTTCGGCGTATACCGCCGCGGCACGCGCACGTTTCTGGCACCCGCGACCGCGCCGCGCATCGCGCCGTCGCTCCACGTCGCCGCCCTGGGCAACGCGGTTGGTTACACGACGCGTACGCGCGACAACGTGCCGGTGCGCGCGGGCAACGCGTTCGTCCAAGGTTACTCGCCGCAGCAAATCGCGAACGCCTTCGACTTCACCGGGGCGTACAACGCCGGCTATCGTGGCGCCGGCATTTCGATCGGTATCATCGCGACGGGACCCGTTACCGACGGCGACCCCCGCATCGCGGTCGGCGATGCAGCTGATTACAAGCGGATGTACGGCATCGGCGGAGCGGGTTCGATCCAACAAGTCGTCGACACGTCCAACGTATCGCCGGGAACGGGCGCGAACGGCTCGTCCTATAGCAAGACGCTGGCTACACCGCCGCCCGTAACGTCGCCAGTTTCCGCCGGCTGCCAGAAGCAAGGCTACGATCCCAACAATCCGGCGACCCGCGCAAATATTACGGATCTCACGACGTGCAATCCCGAGGATATCGAAGTGCAACTCGATACCGAACAGGCGGCCGCACTCGCGCCCGATTCGAACGTGTTGGTGTACGTGGCCTACAATCCGACGGAATGCTTCGGAACGTGTGGCGCGACGGGCAGTGCGGCGCCCTCGCCGCAAATCGGCCTGCCGCTCTCCGACGACGAAATCCAGCAAGCGATCGCGGATAATAAATCCGACATTATATCGATGAGTTTCGGCGGCAGCGAGCCGACCAGTCAGGGCGTCTTCTTCGGCGCGGGTTCCAATAATTACGGTCCGACGGAGTTCGCGTCGCTGGCATCCATGGGCGTCGCGCTGTTCGCTTCCTCGGGCGATGCCGGAGCCGAAGGCTGTCAGGGCGATACCGGTTCCGGCAGCGTGCCGAACGGTCTGTGCGTCGGATATCCCGCGACCGATCCCAGCGTCGTGAGCGTCGGCGGCGTCAACGCGCCGCTCGATAATTCGGGTCGACTGGTGGGGCCGATGACGGGCTGGGGCGCGCAAACGCAAATCGCGGGTTCGACGCCCGGCGGCTCCGGCGGCGGCTGTTCGATCGCGTTCCCCGCACCGGGATATGAAAGCGGCATCGGCGGCTTTCCGTGTGGGGGTAAGCGTTCGCAGCCCGACGTCTCGCTCGACGCCGATACGAACACCGGCGTCTCGGTCGTCGTCAACGCCGCGCCTGAGCTCGGCGGGCGCACCCTCGGTGCGATCGGCGGGACCAGCGTCGCGGCGCCGGAGATGGCGGCGATGTGGGCGCTGGTGCTGCAGGCGTGCCGGCAGAACGGTTCGTGCGTCGCCCGCGGCTCGGGAGCGAAAGCCTACCGGCTCGGCAATCCCAACGCGTACCTGTACAGGGCCTATACGAACGCCGGTACCTACGCGAATACGTTCTACGATGTCATGTACGGCAATAATTCGCTGCCGGGGCCGACCGGAGCCCCGGGCCCCGGTTTCTCGGCCGGCCAGGGTTACGATCTGGTCACGGGAATCGGCGCGCCGTTCGGCCGCAACCTCATCCGCGCCGTCGTAGGCGTTTAGATCGGGCGAAGCTCCAAGGGGTGGCGTGCCCTTGCGCTCTTTGATATACTCTTCGGGCTGTGAAAGAGAAGATCCACCCCACTTGGTACCCCGAAGCGAACGTGCACTGTTCGTGCGGGCACACGTTCACTACGGGCTCGACGATCAAGTCGATCAACGTGGAAGTCTGTTCCGCGTGTCACCCGCTCTTCACGGGCCAGCAGAAGTTCCTCGATACCGCCGGCCGCGTCGATAAGTTCAACCAGCGTATGGCCGCCGCCGAAAAGAAGAAAGCCGAAGCCGAAGAGCGCAAGCGCGTGAAGGCCGAAGCCGCCGCCGTCGAAGCCTAGCTGCCCCTGTTTTCGAGGACGCGTAGCACCCGATGCCGCGCGTCCTTTTTGCTGCCTCCGGCCACGCCGAAGCAGCAACGCACCGAAGGGTGCGCTCGTTCTTGGAACCACCTCCACGCCGTAGGCGAAGCCGGAGGCGTTAAAGCACCAAAGGCGCGACATGTTTAATCTCGACCGTCTCGAGACGCTCTCGAAACGCTACGACGAAATCGAAATGGAGCTCGCCAATTCCGGCGGGACGTTCGATCAGGCGCGTTTTACGATGCTGGTCAAAGAGCGTGCGGCGAACGAAGAGACGGTGGCGACGTACCGCGCGTACCGAAAAGTGCTGGCCGATTTCGCTGAGAACGAATCGCTGCTCGCCGACAAGAGCGATCCGGAGCTGTACGAACTCGCCGAAGAAGAGGCGAAAGCTTTGCGCGAGCGGCGTCGCGAGCTCGAAGCGCAGCTCACGGAGCTGATGCTGCCGCGCGACCCCAACGACTCCAAAGATATCTTCGTCGAGATTCGCGCGGGCGCGGGCGGCGATGAGGCGGGAATTTTCGCCGCCGAGCTCGCGCGCATGTACGTGCGCTATGCGGAGTCGGTGAAGATGAAGACCGAAATTTTATCGCAGAGCGAGAACGAAGCGGGTGGCGTCAAAGAGATCACGCTCGGCATCCGTACCAATGAAGCGTATCGTTTCTTTAAGTACGAGAGCGGCGTGCATCGGGTGCAACGCGTGCCGCTCACCGAATCGCAGGGCCGCGTGCACACGAGTACGGCGACGGTCGCGGTGCTACCCGAGGTCGACGAATCGGTCGAAGTCGAGATCAAGTCGACCGATCTGCAAGTCGACACGTTCAAAGCCTCCGGTGCCGGTGGCCAGCACGTCAATAAAACCGAATCCGCGATCCGCATCACGCACGTACCGAGCGGCGTCATCGTATCGTGCAGCGAGGAACGGTCGCAGCTGCAGAATCGCGAACGGGCCATGACGATGCTGCGCAGCGTGCTTGCGGATCGTAAACGCCGCGAAGCGGAAGAACTCGTCGGCAATCTGCGCCGCAGCCAAGTCGGGACGGGCGATCGCAGCGAAAAGATTCGGACCTATAATTTTCCCCAGGACCGCATCACGGACCACCGCATCAACGAGAATTTCGGCAACATCCCCGGCATCATGAACGGCGACCTCGGCCGCATCGTCGCGCGCTTACAGCAGGATGAGAAATCGAAACTGCTCGCGGGCGAGACGACGGCCGCATAACGGCGACGGCCCCGTGCCGCGACGGAAGTGGCCTCATGCAAAGACGACCGTCTACCTTGAGGAGGCCGATCTTGCTAAGCTGGCCCTCGCGCTTGCGACAAACGTTCGGCCCGCAGTCTTGATCCGGCGCAACGCGCGAACTGCGAACGCCGGCTCGATCGACTGGACATCTAGCTTACGGACGTAAAGGAGCAACACGTGTGACGCATTCTTTCATCAATCCGCCTCATCCGCAATTCGATCTCATCCTGGAGCGTATCGTCGATGTTCCCAAAGAACTCGTTTGGAGCGCGTGGACGAATCCGGAGTACGTCAAAAAGTGGTTTACTCCGGCACCGTGGACGACGGTCGATTGCGAAATAGATCTCCGACCAGGCGGCATCTTTCAGACAACGATGCGTTCGCCCGAGGGCGAAAATATTCCCGATCGTCGGCTGCTACCTCGAAATCATCGAGCGGGAGCGGCTCGTCTGGACCACGGCGCTTCTCCCCGGCTATCGGCCGACAACTGAGCCCCCCGAAAGCTTTTTTATGACGGCCGTCATCTCCCTAGAAGCGCACGGAAACGGGACGAAGTACACCGCGCTTGTCATTCACAAAAGCGAAGCCGACCGAAACGCACATGAGGCGATGGGTTTTCAGGACGGCTGGGGTAAGGCGCTCGATCAGCTCGTTGCACTCGTCAAGGTGATGTAAATACGCAGGAAACGCGCGTCACCGCGGATCGAGCGTGGCGACGTGCGGCGACAGCCGCAGCATTATCGGACGTTCATCGCCTGTAAACGGCTCCGTTTCGAAGCAGCGGCCGCGATCGTGTTGCACGTTTCGCGATGATCCGGGGCTTTCTATGGCTTAGCGAACCGCCGCAGTGCGATTGCAACTTCGCTTTTTGAATAGCCGTGATGCGTCATGGTCGTTACAAAACGATCCACCGCTTCGCGTAGCATCCCGGCACGCGCGCGCTTATCGTTCATCGGTGCTTGCGAAGCAACGCGCGTCCCGCGTCGGCCATCGCTGGAGAGCCAACCGTCCTCTTGTAGCTGGCTGTACGCGCGCGCGACCGTGTTGGGAGCGACGCCGAGATCCCCCGCGAGCTGCCGCACCGTCGGCAACCGATCGGCCGCTCCAAGTTCGCCGCGCTCGATGAAACCCTGCAGTTGCTTCATGATTTGCTGGAAAGGAGCGGTGTCCAAATCTGGATCGACCTCGATAAAAAGCTCGCTCACGAATCTGTCGGAACGGAGGCTCGGCCGAGCCGGCGCACATGCCACGCTCCCCACGTCCACCATAATACGACCGAACTTGCAAATGTTGCCCAAATCGTTTCTGAGGCGACCTGCAACACGCGCTGCAGTGGTATGACGGAAGGCAGGTCAGCGTTTTCGCAACTGATGAAGACGAAGACGCTGCCGACCGCGAGGACCGCGGTTACACCGGAGCGCACGCCACGCATCGTACGATCGCGCACGCGTTCGGAGCGCACGTTTTCGCCGGCGAGTTGGGCCGGAGCCGATGCGACGCGCCATGCGATGGCCGCCATCGCGAGGACGCAGAAGCCGACCAGCAGTGCAGCGATACGCTGCTCGTCGAGCAAGACGTACGGCATCAACATGAACGAAGATGCTGCGGCCGTCCCGATCCAAACGGTCGGAACGGCGTCAGCCACTGGTCGCAGCGCGAGCGACGCTACTCTGCGCCTACGTGCGCGCTCCTGCTTCAATAGATCGATACCGAAGACGGTCACAGCCAGCAAGCAGAGCACGCCGTATGATATGACCGGCGGGATCATGCCGACAAAGACAGGCCCATCAACGTCAGCGCGCCGGCCGCTACGGCGAAGCGCGCCGCCGCCGACTGCTCGGCGCAACCGCTCATCCGCGCGCCCGCGAAGCCGTACACCAGTGCTGCCAGGAGAGCTACCGCGCTGACGGCTACACGCTGACCCACGAGACTTTCGGGTTGCATTGTATTAGCAGCTTAATACAGAGCATGTTTTGTGTCAAGCAGTTAATACAGATAGTCATTGCCGTCGGTCCGAGGCTCCTGCGTCGCGTTGACGCAGCGGCTACGAGCAGTGGAAGGTGCCGGGACGCCGCGGACGCGTCATTTTCGTCGGCAAGAAGACGCCGGACATTTGACGATGAAGAGCATTGTCAGTCAAGTCGGATGGTTCAAGAGATGAGAGCAATGCGATACTATGTGATTTGCGAACAAACGGATACGGAATGGTCCGCATTCGTTTGTGACGTACCCGGCGTCAGCGTCAGCGTCAGCGTCGGCGTCGGCATGGCCGTCGCTGCACCGACTCGGGCGTAGCGGCGTGCTACGTCGAACAGCGGCCCTTGCGTTCGCCGTCGTCTTCGCTGCGATGCTGCCCGCCGCCGCGCGCTCGCCGCTGCCTGCGGCCGCGCGCTCGCCGCTGCCTGCGCCGCATTTCCGATCGTGCCAGGTCGGCAAGATCAAACTGGTCGAGCATTGCGGCGTGGTGACGGTCTACGAGAATCGATCGGCAGCGACGGGCCGAACGCTTGCAATTCACGTGATCGAGATCGATGCGGTCCGCCATACGAGCCGCGCGATATTTTGGAATCCCGGCGGCCCCGGCGGCGACGATGGGAGCGCCGTGTCCTACATCGCGGCCGGCCTTTTCGAAAAAGAGCTGATGAAGCTGCACGACACGTACGATCTCGTCTTTGTCGATAACCGTGGGACCGGCGCGTCGCGCGCGATTGCGTGCGAGCTCGCATCCCCGCGCCATCCCGATACATACTTCGCGCAGCTCTTCCCGGACGCTGCCCTGCGCGCGTGTCGCGAAGCTCGCTCGAAAGATACGGATCTGAGCATGTACACGACCGATATCTCCGCCGACGATCTCGACGACGTTCGTAGCGCCTTACACTATCCGCGCATCGTGCTCGACGGCGGCTCGTATGGAACGATGTTCTTCCTCGATTACGCCCGGCGACATCCCTCGCACGTCGAGAGCCTCGTCTTGCAAGGCGTCGCACCGCCCGGTTTCGTTTTTATTCCGCTCGAAAACGCGCAAGGCGCGCGTGCGGCGATGGACCAACTCCTCGCCGACTGCACGCACGACGTCGCATGCCGGCAGCGCTTTCCACATTTCGGCGCGCACTTCGCCGCGCTCGTTCACCGGTTCGATCGCGGCCCCGTCCGCCTCGTTATTCGAAACGCGGTGACCAAACGCGCGCAGACCGTAACGCTTTCCAAAGAAGTCTTCGCGGATCAACTACGCCACATACTGTACGCGAACGAAACGGCGGCGTACGTGCCGCTGGTCGTCGAGCAGGCGTACCGGCACGACAACGCCCCGCTCGCCGAACTCATCGAGGTGGCAACGCGTATCTTTGGCCAAGGAATCGCGATGGGATTGAATCTCTCCGTAACGTGCGCCGAAGATCTGCCTTTTATCAGCGAAAGGCAGATCGCTCGCGCCAACGCGGGTACGTTGCAGGGCGATACGCGCGTGCGCGCGCAGCAGCGCGCCTGCCGCATCTGGAACGTCAAGCGTGCTTCATCCTCGTTCGCGCAACCGGTCCGCAGCAAAGCTCCGCTCTTGATGATCTCGGGCGCAGCGGATCCGGCCACCCCGCCGAGTTACGGTCGCGACGCACTGCGGTATCTACCGAACGGCCGCCAAATCGTCATCCCACATGCCAGTCACGAAGTCGAATCGGATTGCACCGACGCGCTGATCGTTACGTTCGTGCGCACGCGCACTGCGGACCGGCTCGACGCCTCGCAGTGCATCGGCGCTTCGCGGCGACCGCCGTTCGCAACGTTGATGAAAGGCTTCGGCCGCTAGCGGACGGGGCGAGGGTCATGAGCGCCCGGCTTACTTTTTGCAAACTTCGCGCGCTCGAGGAAGTCGTTCATGCGACGGTCGATGTAGTCGTTGGTAAGCGGCATGCGAAATTCGGCAAGACCTCGCGCGGGAGCGTGGATGATGTCTTTTTTGAGCAACTGCACGCGAACCGAGCCTAGCTCGGCCGACGACGACCGGCCGAGCACCTCCGCGATTTCTTCGGGACGGTGCGCGCCTGCGCCGAGCGAATGTAACGCCAGCGCGAAAGCGACTTCACGCGGCGAGAGCTGAGCGAATTGTCGATCGTAGACGCTCTCGTCGAGCATCCGCTGAACCCCCGCGCTTACCGCGACGACGTCATTTTTCGTGACGACCTTGCCAGCGTGATGGATCCATGAAGCGGATGCGAATTCTTGCAAGAAATATGGGTAACCGTGGCTGCGCGCGTAAATCTCTTCCGCTGCGTCTTGATCCCAGCGCGCGCCGAGTGTGCGTGCCGGTACGTCGACCGCCTCGTATGTCTCCGTTCTCGTCAGCAACTCGAGACGCAAGAACGCCCACCGTTCGGTGTACGTGCGGACGGCTTTTAAGACGGAACTGCTATTGGGAAGGCCGGCACCCACGAAGAGCACGGGTCGATCGGTGCCGGCGGTCTTGTGAACGACCCGGATGATCCGAAGCAGATCATTTGCGGAGCTATCCTGAATTTCGTCGAGACCGATCATCAGAAAGCGGCCGTGACGGCAGACCTGCTCGTTCAAGACGAGCAGGACGTCTTCAAGCGAATCGCGCGATGCAACATCCTCCGCTTCGCTTTTGTCTCGCCCGGCAAGGCTGATGCTGCCTGCCTCGTATGGCATGTCGTACGAGACTTTCGGAAGCTTGTCGATGAGTCGACCGAGGGCGGTGCCGAGACGAGTCGGCAGCGATTCCGATGTCGTAAGCGCCTCGACTAACTCGCGACGCATCACCTCTCCGAAGCGCAGCGTCCGATCCGCCTCCCCGACGATCGTAATGCCGCCGGCCGCTCGCGCATCCCGAGCGACGCGACGCAAGAGCGCGGTCTTCCCCATACCACGAAGGCCGGTGAAGACGATCGGTTTTGCCGGCTCGTTCGCCGCGCTCATATCGATGGCGTAGCGGCCAGCACCGAGTTCGCCGCCGCGCCCTGCTAGCTCCGGAGGTTCGCTGCCCGGCGCCGTCCGATACGGATTCTTCGCGCGCATGCTCCGATGGTAATGCATCTTTGACACATTTGACAACATAGTATCTGGGAAAATGCCCGTAATGAGAGGAAGTTTGGAATTAAGTGCCCGGAGTTTCTCTCATATTGACAGTTTTGACGGAATTGGAATTGCAGAAGCGGCTGGCGGTCGGTCGGACGCCAAAAAACGGAGGTGGCGAAGCGTCAGCATGGACCGAGCTTCTCAAAGATCGCGACGCGCGAAGCTGGCGAGGGCGAGCGCGAGCGTGAGCGCGACCCAGCTGACGGTCCACGCGAGGAAGGCGGTCGTTGGCGGTGTGCTCGTGCCGAACGGATTCTGGCCGGTACCGCCGGCGGCGTTCGCCGCGATCAGCAAGACGACGGGTTGCAGATGATACAGCGCTCCACGCCAGAGGCCGTCGGAGGGAACGAGTAGACCGACGAGCGTCGTGGCGTGCAGCACGTTCTCGTTGTGCAATGCGGCTGCGATGTTGGCGGTGATGCCGGCGATCCAGGCGACGCCGAAGCACAGCACGGCGAGCAGGCCGCCGGCCACGGGCGGCAGTCGGGTACTCAACAGAAGCGAAAGCGAAAGGAGCACGATGCTCTGCGCCACGAGGTACGCTAGCGCGATGGCGGGATGCGGCGGACGGTAGCCCGTCACGAGCGCGATCGTCGCGACTTCGACGGCGCCGAAGAGCGTCGCATAGGTGACGAGCAGCGCCGCGAGCCCGAGCCATTTGCCGAGCACGAACTCGGCGCGCGAGAGCGGGCGCGGCAGGATGGCGAGTGCGATGCCGCTCTCGACATCGCCCGCGATCGCCGGCGCGGCAAGAAACGCTGCACCGAGCGCGAGCACGACGCTGAAGACGAACGCGAGGAAGATCGTCAGCACGCTCACGAGTGCGAGCCCGGCGGTGCGATCGGGCACGGAGGCGACGAGTCGTGCGAGCCCCCAGGCCGATGCGATGACGATGGCGACCGTCGCAAGAGCGGCCACGAGTACGATGCGCCGTCGCACTGCCTCTCGCAGCGTGAGCGAGGCGATCGTCAGCAAGCGGCATCCGCCGGTACGAGCAGTTGGATGAATCGCTCTTCGAGCGTTGCGCGCGCGATCTCGACGCCGTAGACGGCCGCGCCGAGCGCGACGATTTCGGCGATGAGCGCGGGCACGTCGTCTTCCGCAACGCCGGCGATCGCGAACCACGGCGGGTCGCTTGCGACGGTTCCGCGGCGCGCGAGCGCAGCTTGGACGACCGGGGTTACGTTCGCCAGCCGCAACCGCAGCGACGACGCCTCGCCGAGCATGGCATCGACGGTGCCGCACGCGACGACCGCACCGCGGTCGACGACGGCGATCCGATCGCAGACGCGCTCGACCTCGGTCAGCAGATGTGAGTTCAAGAGCACCGCGGTGCCGCGCGCGCGCAAATCCTCGATGATCGCGCGCACGTCGCGCCGGCCCATTGGATCGAGCGCCGAGGTCGGCTCGTCGAGGACAACGAGTTCGGGATCGTTGATCAACGCGACGGCGAGACCCAAGCGCTGCTGCATACCCTTCGAATACGAACCGACTCGGTCGTCGGCGCGCGTCGCGAGGCCGACGCGTTCGAGCACCTCACGCGTCGCGCTACGACGTTGCAGACGCGGCAACCCGAGCAGTTGTGCGTGCACGTCGACGACTTCGCTTGCCGTGAGCCAGTCGGGATAGCGGAAAAGTTCGGGCAGATAGCCGATGCGCCGACGGGTTGCGCGATCGCCGAGCGGCGCGCCCAGGACGTTGGCCGCCCCGGACGACGGATGCGTGAGTCCGAGCAAGACTTTTACGGCCGTCGTTTTACCGGCGCCGTTCGGACCAAGGAGTCCGAAGGCTTCGCCGCGACCGATCGTGACCGTAAAATCGCGCAGCGCCGTCGTACGGCCGAAGCGCTTCGCGAGCCCGAGCGCTTCGACCGCGGGCGACGTCAACGCAGCGAGTTTGCGATCGCCAGCACCTCGCGCGCCGGGCGCGTTGCAAAGACTGCGTACAACATGCCGTTCTTCTGCCAGATAACGGCCGCGCCGATGCCGGTGTCGTCGCCGACACCAACGCCTTGCACGCCGTCGACGGAGACGGGTTGCGTGTACGCTTTATCGATTGGGATCGGGATCGGAAGGGTCGTCGATAGGTCGTTGAGCGCGCGGAAGGCGGCCGCGACGCGCGGCGGGACGCCGGGTTGATCGAGCATGAACGAGGCGAGGCGCTGCACGGTAACGCCCGTCGAGCCGATGCGCGGTGCGGGCATCTGCACGACGACCAGCGGCATGCCGTTTAGGCGACCTGCGTAGAACGCGCGGCGCGAAGGCATGCGCTGCGTGCCGTGCGATGCAGGCAATTCCGTTACGCGGCCGTTGCTGACCGTGTAGCCGAGCGATGTGCTTCCGACCCGTGCGCGCGAAGCGCCGTGTCGCACGATGAAAGACGTTCCCTGCGATGAGCCGGTGGCGCGCTGAATCGCGCGCGCGAGACGTTGCTCGTCCGCCGCACTCGCTGCCGTCATGTACGTCGCTAGGACCGTCGCGCCGAGATCGATTTGCAGCGTGCTGCCCACGATGTCACCCGGCAGTGGCGGCAGCGGCGACGCTCCCGCCTTCGCCGCGCGCGTCGCGAACGTCATCAGTTGTGTGCTCGGACTTTGCACCGTGTACGACGTGGCGCGAATGCCCGAGGGTACGAACGCCGGTTGTCGTAGCACGAAGCCGGCCGCCGACGCCGCCGCGCGAGCATCGGCGAAATTCGTCGAGGCGGACTTGCGCAGTTCGCGCGTCGAGGCATAAGCGGACAGATCGGGCATCCGGTCCAGGCTACGCATATCGTCGAGCGTCAGCGGGACGGCGACCACCGTGTGCGGCTCGAAGATCGCGAAGAATCCCGACGCCGCTCCTCGCAGCGGGGTGCCGGCCGCGCCGATGCCGACGAGCACCGCCAGCACGCTCGCCGCGACGAGCGCGCGCGGCTGCGGGCGCGTCGCGGCAAGCATGCTCGCAATGCGCTCGTCCGAAATACCGCGTTCCGCAGCGGCACGGCGACACGTCACGCAGCGGTCGACGTGGAGGACGTCGCGACGCCGCACGTTACGCGAACTGGCGAAAGCGTCGAGAATCTGAGAATCAACGTGAACCATGAGCGGGACACCCCCGAGGAGAGATATTCGTCGTCGCGCGCGCACGCACCGCTCGCAACCTCGGGCGCCGAGCCCTTGCAAGGGCTGGCCCACCGTCGAAAGCAAGGGTAATGCGGTCATCATAACGGTACCGCTGCAGGCTGGTCGATATCGGGCAACGCATCGGCCGGTATGTCAGCGACGGTGTACGAATCGTCTGCGGCGCGGGACCTACACATGGTACCGAACTTGGTCGTAAAGTAGGAGCAGCGATCATGCAACCGTCTCGTCTTTCGTTCATCGCTGGGGCCGGCGCTGCGGCACTCGCCTCGTCTGTCGCCGGCGCGGCGCCCGCTGAAAAAACCGTTCGCGGCGTTTTTACCAACGGCGATCGCCCGCTGGTCGCATTTCCCCAAAAACGCGCGCTCATGGTGCTGACGCCGCGGCCACCGCAACTCGAAACGCCATTTTCCGTTTTCGACGAAGGCGTTTTCACGCCGAACGACGCTTTTTTCGTACGATGGCATCTGTCGAACATCCCGACCAGCATCGACGGAGCGAAGCACCGTATCCGAGTCGGCGGTGCCGTCGAGAAAACGTTGTCGCTATCGGTCGCTGATTTGCGTCGCATGCCGTCGGTCGAGATCGCGGCCGTCAACCAATGCTCGGGGAACAGCCGCGGCTTCTTCGATCCGCGTCCGGCCGGCGGACAATGGCAGAACGGCGCGATGGGCAACGCGCTCTGGAAAGGCGTTCGACTCAAAAATATCCTGGACCGCGCCGGCCTCAAGAGCGACGGGAAGCAAGTTCAGTTCAACGGGCTCGAAGGGCCCGTGTTGCCGGCCACGCCCGACTTCAAGAAATCGCTCGACATCGATGTAGCGCGCGGCGAAGACGTGATCGTTGCGTACGAAATGAACGGCAAACCGTTTCCGCTGCTCAACGGCTTTCCCGTACGGCTGGTCGTGCCGGGCTGGTACTCGACGTATTGGGTCAAGATGCTCAGCGACATCACGGTTCTCGATCGGGTCGACGACCAATTTTGGATGAAGACGGCGTATCGCATCCCCGACACGCCCAAGCATAGCGTCGCGCCGAGCGATAAGGATTACGCGACGATTCCGATCAATCGCATGAACGTGCGCTCCTTCGTCACGAACGTCAGCGACGGTCAGACGCTCAAACCCGGGACGGCGCCTATTCGCGGCATCGCCTTCGACGGCGGGAGCGGCATCAAAACGGTCGAGGTTTCGGACGACGGCGGCGCAACGTGGGCGCCTGCTGCGCTCGAGCGCGATTACGGCAAGTACTCCTTCCGGCGCTGGAACGCCGACGTTAAGGTCGAGGCCGGTAAGAGCTACGATCTGGCCTGCCGTGCGGTCGGAAACGACGGCGGCGAGCAAACGACGGCACCGATTTGGAATGGCGGCGGCTATATGCTCAACGTTATCCAGCAGTACAAGGTGAAGATCGTATGAAGGCTGTGGCGTTTATCGCGTGTGTGCTGGTCGTGCCGCTGGTTGCGGCCGCGGCGACTCCCCCAACTCATAAAGCGGCGGCGAAAACGAAACCGGCCGTTAGTTCCAGCACGAGCATCACGCTGCCGGGCGATCTCTCGTTCGACTTCAAGCCCGGCGCGGGCTCGCGAGCCGCGACGACCTACTGCCTCACGTGCCACTCCTCAGCGTACGTCTCGACACAACCCCCGCTCGATAAGGCGCATTGGGATGCGGAAGTAACGAAAATGCGTAAAGCCTACGGCGCCGCCATCCCCGACAAAGACGCCGGCGAAATCTCCGATTACCTGACCCAGACGTACGGCAAGAAGTCATAGCCTGCGTCCACGCGTCGACCACGCGTGGGCGGAAGCGATGACCGTCGGCGAAGCGCTTACCTACGGTCGCGAGCGTTTGCGCGTCTTCGGCGACGAGGGTCGCTTCGACGCGTTACGCATTCTCGAAGAAACGCTTTCGCGCAATGCCGCTTGGGCGTTCGCACACGCTGAAGCATCGCTCGATGCGTTCTTGTGGCAGAGCTACGCGGAGGCGATCGCGCGACGTGCGGCGGGTGAACCCGTCGCGTATATCGTCGGAAGCGTGGGTTTTTATGGGCGCACGTTCGCGGTAACTCCGGCGGTGCTCGTCCCACGACCGGAAACAGAATTCATCGTGGAGATCGCTTGCCAAACGCTGCGCGCGCGGCCGTCCGCGGCTCGCGTCTGCGATGTCGGTACGGGCAGCGGCATCCTCGCGATCACGCTCGCTTGCGAACTGCCGGAAGCACGCGTAACGGCGATCGATATTTCTGCACGGGCGCTCGAAGTTGCAGCGCGCAACGCGGCGACGCACGGTGTTGCGGATCGCGTCGAGTTTCTTCGCGGCGACACCTTCGGCGGCATCCGGAGCGGCGTCGCATTCGACTGCATCGTTGCAAATTTGCCGTACATTCGTAGCGACGATCTCGAACCGGCACGAACGGCGCTCGGCTTCGAACCGGTCGCCGCGCTCGATGGAGGCAGCGATGGGCTAGCCGCATACCGCACGCTGCTGGCAACGGCTCCGCTGCGCTTGACAGCCGGTGGCCTCATGGTGATGGAAGCGGGAAGCGATACGACGTCCCGACTCGCGGAGCTTGCAGCGCAACGTTTCGGAACGCGGGGATGCGTCCACGTGCACCGCGATTACGCCGGCCACCCCCGCATCGTCGTCGTTCGCACGTAGCCGCGAATTTCGGGTATATGGTGGTCAGTGTGCGACTATCGTACGCGATTTCGGAGGAATATACATTGAAATGCAAAGGTGAAGGGTGCAAATGCGACGCCGTCTCCGGCGAGTATTGCAGCGAAGCATGCAAATCCCCAAACGCTCACAACCATTGCCACTGCGAGCATAAGGGATGCGAGTCCGGTCACTGAAGCCTCGCACTGGAACCCTGATTCTCGTCGCAGGACTCGTGGTCGGGAGCGGCGCGACGCTATCGCTGCACGCTCCCTCGCCCGCCTTCGCGCAGCAAGCGACAAGCGGGAGCATGGAGATGCCGTCGAAAACGGCCGGTGACGCCGAGATGAACGCCGCCATGAAGCGCATGATGCAAACGATGGACGCATCGAAAACGACCGGCGTTCAAGATCGTGATTTCATGATGATGATGGTCCCGCACCATCAGTCTGCGGTCGATATGGCGAAGATCGAACTGCGCCGCGGGACGCGTCCCGAACTCAAAGCGCTCGCGCGAGACATCATCAAGAGTCAGAATGAGGAGATCGGTCAGATGCGCGGCTGGTTGAAGGCGTGGTACCTTCCGGCCTCGCGCCATCGCTGAAGAGCGATACGTGAGGGTCATAATTGGTCGATGACCTCGAGGACGGACGGTCGCGACGCTTAGCAAAAGCGTCGCTCTTCATGCCGCAGAGCGGAGAGGAAAGCTATGGACGCCTCCTTGCCGATGATACCGCGCAGCATTCTCTTCGGCAATCCCGACAAAACCGAACCGCGCATTTCGCCCGACGGAACGAAGCTCGCGTACTTGGCGCCGAGCGACGGGATGCTCAGCGTTTGGGTGCGCACGATCGGCGACGCCGACGATCGCGTCGTAGCGCGGGATCCGGTGCGCCCGATCATGATCCTGCAGTGGCAGGGTGACAGCCATCACGTTCTCTACTTGCAAGATACCGCAGGCAACGAGAACTATCATATCTTTCAAGCGAGTGTGAACGGCGGCGCATCGCGAGATTTAACCGAAGGTAAGCCGGCGACTCGTAGCACGATCTTGGCCGTCGATCACCGTTACCCGAGCGAACTGCTGATCAGCTCCAACGAGCGCGAAGAAACCGTCTTTGATGTGTACCGTGTCGATCTCGAAAGCGGGTGCGCGGTGCTCGATACGCAGAACCCCGGCAACCTCGTTCGATGGCTAAGCGACAACGACTTCGTGGTGCGCGCGGCCGTCGCCCAGAACACCGATGGCTCTTCGCTCATTTTGGTGCGCGACGACGCGGCGTCGCCGTGGAGAACGCTCGGCGAGTTCGGCTTCCTCGACGGATTGCCGCAGGTGGTCGCGTTCTCGCCGGAGGGTACGGAACTCTACGTCATCACGGCGAAAGATGCGAACGCGGCGCGCTTGGTGAGCTACGACCTCTCGACCGGATTCGCGACGTCGCTCGTGGCCGACCCCGTGTACGATGTCGCATCCGCCTATGTCGATCCCGCGACGAACGAACTGATCGCCGCGGCCGTCTTGCGGGAGCGTTTGGAATGGACGACGCTCGCGCCCGATTTCGAGGCAGATTTTGCAGTCTTGCGCGACCTGCATCCGGGCGACCTCAGAATAGTCGATGCCGATGCCGCCGGCAACGTGCTCCTCGTTGAGTACCTCGTCGACGATGGGCCCGCGCCGTTCTTCGTCTACAACCGCGCGGAACGAAAAGGCACATTGCTCTTTTATCAACAGCCGGCGCTAAGGGAATATACGCTCGCTCCGATGTCGCCGATCGCCTTCACGGCGCACGACGGTCTTGCGATTCACGGGTACCTCACGCTGCCGGTCGGCGTCGAGGCCAGCCAACTGCCGACGATTTTGTACGTACACGGCGGCCCGTGGTACCGCGACCGGTGGGGCTATGAGCCGGTGGTTGCGTGGTTAGCAAACCGCGGTTACGCCGTGCTGCAAGTGAACTTTCGCGGCTCGACCGGTTACGGAAAGGCATTTCTCAACGCCGGTAATCGCGAGTGGGCCGGTGCCATGCGCACGGACTTGTTGGACGCGCGCGATTGGGCCGTCGCGAGCGGCTACTCCGATCCTGGGCGCTTCGCCATTCTCGGCGGCAGCTACGGCGGCTACGCGGTCTTGGCAGCTCTGACATTTACGCCCAAGGCATTCACTTGCGGCGTCGACATCGTCGGCGTTTCGAACCTGGGTACGTTTCTCGATTCGATTCCGCCCTATTGGAAGCCGATGCTCTCGATGCTCAAGGAGCGTGTGGGTGACGATCCGGAGTTTTTGGCAGCGCAATCGCCGCTATCGCGGGCTGCCGACATTCGCGCGCCGCTGCTCATCGGTCAGGGCGCGAACGATCCGCGCGTGCGGCAACACGAAAGCGATCAAATCTTCGACGCGATGCGCAAGAACGGCATACCCGTGACCTACGTACTCTTCGAAGACGAAGGCCACGGCTTTGCGAACCCCGCGAACAGCATCCGCTTCTTCGCGGCCGTGGAAGCGTTTCTCGGCGAAGCGCTCGGCGGACGTATCGAGCCGCCGCAACCCGGCGAGGAGATCGAGCCCTTTCTACGCTGAGGTGTTATCAGAAATCGTCCCTGCTACATCGAACAGTAGAGATCGTTGTGGTGCGGATCGCAGTTCACGCACTCGAACTGAATGGTCGTGTGCGTAATTCGATAACGGGCTGCCAGCACTGCATTGAGGTTGCCGAGTAGGGCATCGCAGTCGCTCGAGACGCGATCCCCGTCGATTTTCAGATGAGCGGACAGCGAGTGCACGCCGCCCGCGATCGACCAGACGTGCAGATCGTGAACGTCGCTGACGCCGGGAATGCGTACCACGTCGCGTACGAGCTGGGCGATATTGATATCCTTGGGAGTCGATTCCATGAGGATATCGATCGTCTCTCGCATCAGATTCCAAGCGCCCCTGGCGATGAGGACCGCGATCGCAAGCGAAACGACGGCGTCCGCTGCATACCATCGCGTCAACAGAATCGCGAAGCCGGCGATGATGACCCCGACCGAAGCGGCGACGTCTCCGAACACGTGCAGCATCGCCGCGCGAACGTTGAAACGCGCGGTGCAATGGCCGCCCTCTGCGTCGCAAACGCCGTGGCCGGCCTTACTGGCAAGCCACTTATCGCGTCCGTTCGACCTAGAAGTAGGGCGACAAATGACGCCCTGCTACGTCTCAGTCGAGGATATTTAAAGCTGACCCGCTATGGACGACTGGTCGAACTTTGAGGACGCTATCTAGGAGCCGTCTACGGCACCGCAGCGCGGGCTCCTAGCGCATTTGCAATAGCTTCGGAGACGTCACTTGGCAATTCGTGACCCCAAAATCGCAGCACCAACCAACCTTCTTTTTCGAGGAGCCGACTATTTTGTCGATCGCGCTCGACGTTCGCGGCCAATTTTGAAGCCCACCAAACGCTATTGGACTTTGGGTACGTAGCATGGACAGGGCATCGATGCCAGAAACAGCCGTCGATGAATACTGCAATTCGTTGTCGCTTGAATACGATGTCGGCGCGAGTAGCGATCACGCGAGATGGTCGAACGTCGACACGATAACGTAAACCGCGGGCGTATAAAGCTCGCCGAACGGCAAGTTCAGCTGAGGTCCCGGTTTGGCGTATGGTGCGCATGCGGCGCGAAGTCTGCGAGTCAGCCTTCAATGCGCTATATCGAACCGGTTATTGATTTCCGAACTTGTCAGCGTAACTAGAGACGATGCGGCGTACCATTTGATCGTAATGGAACGGGTCCTGAGGCCGGGGTGCCGGCGGCTCGGACGAAACGTGTACTGGACTACCGTCATTTACGATGTGTAAGCCGACAATTCCAAGTGCATCGAAACCATCGGTATTCGGCGTCGTTCGGCGCGGGATCTCTTCCAACTTATCTATGGTCTTTTGCGCCGCGTCTGGTTGACGGTGTTCATTTACCACCGCAATATGGTCCCCTAGGCTCCACCTGTTCCGGTCGCTACTGACGAATCTCGAAGCGACATTGACGACGGCAAAACCGGCAGCAATAGCAAAATCCGACGAGCCGTGAATCGCAAGATGGCTGGAGTTCAATTCATCATACAATCTCGGCAGCGCTTTGCCGTGCTCCGTCATACACGCTTTCGCTTCGATGGCAACGAAGACGCTGCCGACGGGAACTTTCTGCACCGTCGGTAGCAGTGGCAACGTTTTTCGTTGCGCAGACGTCAGGTCGACATTCAGGAGTCTAGCTTGGTCGACGAAGCTCGGGTGCCGTCGCCCATCATCAGTTCCGATCGTGCAAATTACGAGATCGAGATTTTTCTTACGACGCGTTCGGAAATCGAACATTTCATGATTGATCCCAAAGCCGACTTTACCGTCTCTAACGTGTTTGATGAGGAGCGGGCAGTGCTGCAATAAATCGAATAAGAGGGCCCAGCATGCTAATTTCGAGTGCGAGTCACTTCGACTGTGATATTGCCAATAGTTTCCGAATTTATCGGCGATACGCGACGCGCTCATCGATCGCGCGAGAATTTCCGGTCCGTCCATTCGAGCGAGAAGCTTAGACGCGTCGTCGCTAGAGTCAGTTATTCAAGATACTTGCACTCGGTCTAGATGGGCGCGCATAGAATCCAAGAACCCGGGCGGGAATCGGAGCTTCGCGCGCTCGGTCCGTTTCAGGAAGCCGGCGGTCGCCCGTGCCGACAATAAGGGCGGCTCGAATTCGAGAAAACGTTCGAATGGACGATATGTTTCCACTATCGGCCACTCCGACGCTTCTACCGCTAATCGGCCGTCGCCGAGGTTCCAAGCCGCGGTCGGCCAGCGGCTCAGTTTCGTCATGGGTCGGCAGTCGAAGTCCAGCGGCACTCCGGGATTTTGAAAGCGGCGGCCGAGCCAACTCGCAGCCGCAACATTGACGGCATTGCCAACCAGGCGCCATCGAACGCCCTTACGGGCAACCGATTCGGCCGGTTTTGTCCAGTCGATTGGAAAGCCTTGAAGCCGTTCTGCGTCCCGGATATCGACAGTAACAACCCGGCCATCACTCATCAGCACGGCTGGTGCCGAAGGAATCCCGACCGTGGAGCCGCCCTTGAGAGTCGGGACTGCATCGACCGCCCAACCGAGACCGCGAACGCCTTCCGTCCAATAAAAACCATACGAATGCGCGGCAGCAGGACGTTGATTTTCGATTGACGGTTGTCCGACGTCGTCGGCAAATAGAATCGTCCGTGGATCCCCAACTCGCGAAGCAACGAAATACACTCTTCGGCGACGTTGTGGCAAGCCGAAGGCGCGTGCATCAATCACCCGGTAGGCCCAACGATAGCCCATTTTTTCGAACGCCGAGGTGAGCACTTCCATGGCTCGTCCGCGCCCGAGTTGCAACATAAATGGGACGTTTTCCAATAATACCCACGGCGTCCGTTGCGACTCGACGAGTCGAAAAACTTCACTTATCAATCCCGAGCGAGTGCCGACGATGCCCGTGGTCGTGCCAGCTTGACTCAAATCCTGGCACGGAAAACCAGCAGCAAGCAACGTGACGGGATCGGGAAGCCGTTCGAGCGTCCGAACGTCACCGTGCAATCGGATTTCGCCGAAATGCGTTTCGAGCACGACCCTAGCGGCGGGATCGTTTTCACAAAGAATTGCGCTGCGATGTCCGGCTGAAGAAAGGCCTTTTTCGAGGCCACCTATACCGGCGAATAATCCGGCGACGATGTGCGCCTGCCCGCTCACGCTAGACGCGTGTCCCGGTGCATTTAGCGCTCTCGAACGCAGCAACGTTTGTTGAACGATGATCCTCCTTTGCGAGACGGCTCGAAAGTCGTTCTGTATGAGCGCAGCTTCCCCTCGAGGTAGAGACGGCGCCCAACCTCGAACCGAGCTAGTAGAATGACATGGCGGTGTGCCACCAGTATGGCCTCACGCGGCCAAGCCATACCGCGAGCGCAAAAGCGATATACCTCACGCATCAAGCCGGTGGGGCCCGGCCTCATTAGTGGAAGGAGTCGCAGCATCATGCGCCACTAGCCGTAGGCAAATGCAGAAGATTCTTTATGAGCTTCGAGCGCGCGGCACCCTGCTTCCGGCATTTGCCAGGCTAACGCTTACCATGGCGCTTGCGGTGCTTTCGGTTGTCGCGTTTGCGTTCAGTATTTTGCGCAGCATCCTAGATTTGCTTGGACGTGCTCAGTTAGCCAGTCAAATTCTAACGGCAACGCAAAAACCGGGATGGCGAGAGAAACTAGTGTGGCCCATCATAAATGACGTGACACATGACGTTGTGTGTAGTATGATTAGACATGCCGCTTCCTCCAGCTTCTCCGCTGCACATTCGACCTTC
>JAABUZ0100001902.1_pt1 | contig 36996 bp, 41 predicted proteins | sample 5562091 | NCBI WGS metagenome assembly JAABUZ01 (sample SAMN12813069, study PRJNA571459) | rock metagenome | isolation source: Antarctica rocks | place: Antarctica: Victoria Land, Linnaeus Terrace sud | collected 2015-12-21 | reverse complement strand
GGCGGGTCGCGCATCTCGGCGACCTCGGGCAGCGCGCGTTGCGCGAGGAGCAGCTGGCCGCGCTGGGCAGCGTCGATCTGCTCTTCGTCCCGGTGGGCGGCGGCCCGACGATCGGCGCCGAGCAGGCTACGGAGGTCGTGGCCGCCCTGGGCGCGGGCTTCATCGTGCCGATGCACTACAAGACCGAGCGCATCGACTTCCTTCAGCCCGTGGACGAGTTCGTGCAGCGCGCGGCACGCGTCGAGCGACTGGCCTCGCCCGCGTTCGACCTGAGTGCGCTCCGGGCCGGCGAAACCCCCGTGGTGATCGTGCCAGCGGCGCCCTGACCGACAATGCCGGCATGATCGAAACCGACCACGTCACCAGGTCTGGGCCCGCTCATCGCCGCGGCGCAGATGTCGCGCTGGAGCCGGTTGGACGCTCACGAGCGACTCCGCTACGACGCGATCAATACCGGCGTCGGGGGCTACCACCTGGCGCAGCTGGAGATCGGCGTGCTCGGCGTGCTCGTCATCACCGGGGAGTATTCGACGGGCATGATCCGCTCGAGCCTGATGGCGGTGCCCCGGCGGCTGCCGGTCCTGGTGGCGAAGATCGCGGTGTTCGCGCTCATGACCTTCGCGCTGATGCTGATCGCGTCGTTGATCTCCTTCTTCAGCGTCCAGGCGATCGTGACCCAGCACCACGTTCAGCACTCGATCGGCGCTCCGGGAGCCCTGCGCACGGTGATCGGAGCGGTCCTGTTGCTGACCGTGCTCGGCATGATGTGCGTCGGGCTCGGCGGCGTGCTGCGCAACACCGCCGGTGGCATCGCCACCTTCGTTGGCCTGTTGTTCGTGCTGCCGGGAATCACCGCGATCCTGCCGAGCACCGTCAACGATGCGATCTCGCCCTACCTGCCGCTGAACGCTGCGACTACGGTCGCCTCGCACAGCTTCGACAACCCGCATCACCTGGCCGTCTGGGCCGGGTTCGGGCTGTTCTGCGGATACACGCTGATCGCGATCGTCGGCGCCATCATCAGCCTCAAGCGCCGCGATGCCTGAGCGGCCGCTCGCGCGCGACCCTTACGGGACCGCGGTGAGCGCCGCGCCGCCGGCTTGATCACCGTCGTGGAGCATCCGGGGCTGCGCCGACGCTGCCCCCTTCAGGTAGCGATCCAGGAAGTCCACCGTCACCCGCTCCACGATCCTCAGCCCCGGCTGCCGCACCGTATAGGGCCCGAGGTGGGAGGCTCCAAACACGCTGAGCAGGTATTTCGGGGGCGAGACCGCCGTGAAGAACGCCTGCGTCAGCGCGGGCGGGTTGATCTGATCCGCGGTGCCCTGCGTGGCCAGCAACGGCGGTGTCGGACGGCGCGATCCCTGTTCGAGGACCCCGACCTGCGGGATCTGTGCACCGGAGAGGATCATCGTCGCCGCCACGCGGTGGTCGCGAAAGTAGCGGTCATAACCGAGGGCCAGCGCCGTCTCGCCCCCGTCGGATTGACCGGCCGCGGCGATCGCGCGGGGAGCGAGCAAGTTGGAGAGAAAGCCGCGCGAGGCGTTGCTGAGCTCCAGCAGACGCGTGATCAGGAAGCTCACATCCCGGGGTTGGTTGACCAGGTCCGATTCGTCTGGCCCCCCGGGGGCCGCCGCGTTCTCCAGCGGGAAGAACGGCGCCGCCACGACGTAGCCGGCGCGGGCCCAGGCCCGCAGCAGCGGTGCGTAGATCAAGGGCGTGACGGCGAAGCCGTGCCCGAACACGATCAGCGGGAAGCCACCACGCCTGTGGATGGGCGGCGCCCCAGGATGGTCGCCGGCACTGGCCCCGCCGCCCGCCGGATACCGCACGAGCGTCACCAGGGTGCGCGGTCGGGGCGACTCTCCCGGCGGCTGCACGGTCCGGCGCGCATCCACGAACGTGATTGTTCTCAAGCCCACCGCATACGGCGGCGCGGGCGGCGCGGGCGGCGCGGGGCGGGGCATCTTGGCCTGACGAGTGGCCCTGATCGGTTTCGCGCGCCGTGGCGGGGGCGGGGGCGCGCTCGCGCTGTCGCAGGCGCCCAGGAGCAGGGTAACCACCGCCGTGAGCGCAAGCGCCTGCCCCCCTCTGACTCCCGACATGCGCACGCCCGGGCCTGCTCGCCTAGCGTAGGTAGACGGCGAAGAAATCTCGATCGTCGGGGGTGAGGTAACGCTGTGAGGAGCGCACCATGTTCGGGAGGAAATTAGCCGCTCCGCCCGCGTCCGGCGCACGATAGGTGATGAAGCTCGGCCAGTAGGAGTTGATGTCGAGCTCCATCGCGCGGACAGCTCCCGCGCGGACCAGGATCCTGGCCAGCGAGGAGACCGTCTGAGCTGCGGCGGCCGCGTAGATCAGGTTGCCCCGGCGATCGATGCCGACCCCCGAGCGCCACACCAGCACGGCGTTGCCGAGCGTCGCGCCCCACTCCGGACCGTCGGAGAGATTTGGGTTCAGGAGGCCGTGGTTGACGATCAGCGGCAGGTTCTGGCGCGCGTAGGCGACGTCAGCGCCCGCGAGCGCACCCCCCCGCCAGGCGGCGATGTCGATCGTCCCGTCGCGGTAGCGCACTAGCGTCGCGGCTCCGGGCTGCATGGGCGTGTAGGTGTGCCCCCCGTCGGCGAAGCCCCCATGCGAATCGGAGATCTTGAAGGCGCTGTTGAAGCTCGCCACGAGACGAGAGCGCTTTGAAAGTGGCACCTCGGTCGGTCCTCGTGAGGGCAGGGCCACCGCCGGCTCCAAGCGCCCCGGGTAGAGCCAGGTGGAGGTGCGCGTATGGTCGACCCACGCCACACCCGCCACGATCCGGGGATAGCTGGGATCGGGTCGATAGCTCGTCACCAGCACCGGGGGTCGAGCACCGCCTCCGCTGAAGGTGGCTCGCCATTTCCCCTCACGAGGCAGCGCTGGATGGATCACCGGCACGATCGACGGGGGCTCGTAATTATTGACGTGGTGAGCAGCGCCACCCGTGGCTAGGACACCCGGCTGGTTGGGCAGCGCACGCAGCGACGGTCCACCGGTGGACGGGGCCGCGAGGGAGTAGTAGAAGTTCTCCACCGAGGCCACCAGGTTCCGCGCCCCGTTGTCCCGCATCCATTCCACCGCGCGGATCCCGAGGCTCGAGTTGGACGGCTGTGCGAGTGCCAACGCCAGCGAGAGGACCGTTGGCACCAGCGCCAATAGCGCCGCCAGGAGCACGACCCTCCGGGCACGGTGCCAGCCGCCGCGCGCGGGTTGCCGCGGCCGCTGAACGGCGCGAGGCTGGACGCGCTGGCGCTGGCGCGAGGGTCGGCGCGGGCGCGCGGTGGAACGGGGAGCGGCCACAACGACCAGATTCTGACGCACCGCGTGCAGGAAACATTAAGGACAAGGTGAAAGGCTCCTTACCGTGTTTGAAGCTCACCTTGAGACGCGCCAGTAGCGTTCCGCTCGTGAAGCGAACCGACTTGACTCCGCATGTGCCCGGGGCAGCCTCGCTGCGGCCGGTCCTGGCCGGCGAGGCAGCGGGCGAGGTATCCCCGGAGCATGGCGTCCAACTGCAGCCGCGCGGTCGCGGGCCGGTGCTGGCCACGGTGGCGGCGCTCCGTCCGCGGCAGTGGATCAAGAACGGTCTGGTTGTTGCCGCCGCAGGTGCCGCGGGCACCCTCGGCCGCGACGATGTCCCCCAGCGCGTGCTGCTCGCCTGCGCCGCGTTCTGCCTGCTCGCCTCGGGCATCTACGCCATCAACGACGTGTGCGACGCGGCCGAGGATCGCATGCACCCGCGCAAGTGCCGGCGCCCGGTGGCCGCCGGGGAGCTCTCTGCGCACGCCGCGACGGGGCTCGGGGTGGGGCTGATGCTGCTCGGGATGATCATCTGCGCGGTGCTGAGTCCCCTGCTCGCCCTCGTCGGCGCCGGCTACCTCGCCCTGACGCTCAGCTACACGCTCGTCTGGCGTCACGTCCTGGTATTGGACATCCTCGCGGTTGCCGGCGGATTCGTGCTGCGGGCGCTGGCCGGTGGCATCGCTGCGGGAGTCGGGCTTTCACGCTGGTTCGTCCTCGTCGTCACCGCCGCGGCGGTCTTCATCGCCGCCGCCAAGCGGCTGGCCGAGCTTCGCCGGGCGGGCGAGGGGGGCATGCGCAGGAGGCGCGTGCTCGACCGGTATACCCCGGAGGCGCTCCTGCTCACCCTCGGCGCCAGCGCGGGCATCGCCCTAACGGCCTATTGCGTGTGGGCGTTGAGGCTCCCGTCGGGGCACGGCAGCGTGTGGCGCCCGCTCACGATCGCGCCGTTCGCGGCCTGCCTGCTGCGTTACCTGTCGCGGGCCATGGTCGGTGATGGCGAGGCGCCTGAGGAGCTCGTGGTCTCAGACCCGCCGTTGCTGCTGGCCGCGCTGGCATGGCTGGTGCTGTTCGGCTTGGCAGTGCATGCCGGCGCCTGAGCACCTGGCCGAGCGCGCGGACCCCCGGCAGGTATCGCTCAGCGCTCGCGACGCGAGGCTCTCCGGCTGGGGCCGTTCTCGGCCGGCGCAGGTTGGGTTGCTAGAGCCCAGCAACTTCGCCGAGGTGGGTGCGGCGCTGCAGCTGGCCCGAAAGCGGCGCTGCCCTTCCGGAACGACTGAGGCCTTGGGGGCATCGGGGACTGTTCCCCGCGGCATGGGTCGCAGCTATGGCGATGCCGCCCAGCTCGAGGCGGGATTGGTGCTGGATATGACCCGGCTCAGCGCCTTCGAGCTTGATAGCGAGACCGGAGTGCTCGAGGCCCAGGCGGGGGCCGCGCTGGGTGATCTGTTGCGCAAACTCGTACCGGAGGGCTGGATGCTCCCCGTCGTGCCCGGCACCCAGCACGTGTCCGTGGGCGGGGCGTTCGCCAGCGATCTCCACGGCAAGAATCACCAGACGGCGGGCGCGTTCTCACGTCACACGCTCGCAATCGGTTTGCTGGGCTCCGGCGGGGAGAAGCTCGAGCTGACCCACGACGATGAGCTGTTCTGGGCTACGGCCGGCGGGATGGGTCTCACCGGCGTGATCCTCTGGGCGCGGATCCAGCTGCGGTCGATCGGCGGCCCGTTGATGTCGGTGGACATCGATCGGGTGGCCGACCTGGACGGAGCCTGCGCCGCCCTGCAGGCGCCCGGTGGCGATTACCGGGTCGCGTGGCTCGACCTGCTCGGCTCAACGACGGGGCGAGGGATCGTCACACGGGCCGACCATCTGCACGGCGGCCGCTCGTTGCCCGAGGCCGCGGCGCCCGCGGCGGTCTCCGCGCGGGCGCAGGTACCGTCGCGCTGGCCGGCAGGGTTGCTGCGCCCGGCAGTGGTGCGCGCCTTCAACGAGCTGCGCTTTCGCACCGCGCCACGTCGCGCGCGCGGGCGGGTGGAGTCAGTCGGTCGCCACCTGTTCCCGCTCGACGCGCTCGACGCGTGGCCGCGGTTGTACGGGGCGGCCGGCTTCCTGCAGTACCAGTTCGTCGTGCCCTTCGGGCAGGAGCACGTGCTGCGAACGGTGATCGAGCGCCTACGCCGGCGGCGAGTGCGTCCGTATCTGGTGGTGCTGAAGGACTTCGGCGCGGCCGGCCGCGGGCCACTGTCGTTTCCGATCGCGGGATGGACGATGGCGATCGACCTGCCGCGGCTCGGACCGGAGCTCGATGACGTGCTCGACGAGTGCGATGTCTTGATCGCCCAGGCCGGCGGACGGATCTACCTGGCCAAGGACGCACGCCTGCGACGAGGGTGGCTGGGCGTGATGTATCCGGGCCTGGAGCGCTGGCGGCGCGTGCGTGATGAAGCGGATCCAATCGGCCTGTGGCGCTCTGATCTGGCCCTCAGGACCGGTCTGCTGGCCGAGGCCGGAACATGAGCACCTCCCAGCCGCACCGACTCCTGCTCCTGGGTGGTACCTCGGAGATCGGATTGGCGATCGCGCGGCGCCAGTGCGTCGAGGGACCGGTGCAAGCGCTGCTTCTCGGGCGCGACCGGAACGGGTTGGACGCCGCCCTTGCCTCACTGGAGGCGGCGGGTGGCGAGGTGGCGGTGGTCGACGCCGATGCCCTGGATACGCATGCGGCCGCGCTCGAAAGCGTCTTTGCGCGCTTCGGCGGCTTTGACACCGTCGTGCTGGCGGCCGGCGCGCTCGGTGGGCAGGAGGGCATCGACACTCCTCGCGAGGAGGCCCTCGAGGTGATGCGGGTCAACTTCCTCGGTTGCGGCTCACTGCTGCTCGAGACGCTGCGCCAACTGCGCACGCAGCGCAGCGGCTCGCTGGTCGTGCTCTCGAGCGTTGCTGTAGAGCGGCCTCGGGCGAGCAACGCGATCTACGGCGCCGCGAAGGCGGGGCTCGACGCGCTCGCCCAGGGTCTGGCCGATTCCCTGGCCGGGAGCGGTGTGCGCGTGCTGGTGGTGCGGCCGGGCTTCGTGTACACGCGCATGACGGCCGACCTGGATCCGGCGCCGATGGCCACCACGCCCGACGCGGTTGCGGATGCGACCGTCCTGGCGCTGGCGGGCAACGCCCATACGATCTGGGTGCCCTCGCGGCTGCGTTGGGTCTTCGCGGTCCTTCGGCACCTCCCACGCGGGCTGTATCGGCGGCTACCGCTGTGAGCCCCAGCGGGCGCCGCGACCTGGCGACGGCGTTGGTGATCGTGCTGGTGTTGGTGATCATCGCGCCGGGTTGGGCGATCGTGGGCCTTGTGAGCATGATCGTCCTCGGCCTGGGCGCCTTCAGCTTTGTGCTGCAGCGCAGGAGGGCTCGCCGGCTGCGCCGCGGGCGCCGGCCGCCGGGCCCCCGGGGCGCGCGGCCGAGATAGCCCAAACAGAGCGCCTCGGGAATCGGGGAGCATCTCCCCGGGGAGTAGTGACCTTCGCCTCGGGGGAGAACGCCGGAGACCATGCTCCTCCAAGCGCAAACGCTCCCCCGGCGCGACACTCGGAAGCTTGCCCGCCACCACGCCGCCTTCCTGGTGACGGTGCTCGCGGCGGTGCTCCTGCGGGCAGGGGCCGAGCTTGCCTACCGGCCGGCCCTGTTCTTCAGCGATTCCTGGGTGTACCTGAGCATGGCCTCCCGGGGAGCGCCTGTCGCGGTCATGCCCAGTCGCCCCAGCGGCTACCCGCTGCTGCTGGCGCTGCTGGCGCTGCCCGGCCACGACGTGCTTCTCGTCACGGTTGCGCAGCACGCCGCCGGCGTGGCTGTCGGAGTGCTCGTTTACATCGTGCTGCTGCACGCCGGGCTGCAGCGACCGCTCGCGGCGCTCGCCGCCGCGCTGGTGATGCTGGCCCCGTCCGCGATTGTGCTGGAGCAGTTCATCATGGCCGAGGCGCTCTTCACGCTGCTGCTCTTCAGCGCGATTGCGTTGACGATCCTGCGCCGCGCCAGCCCGCGGGCGCTGATGCTCGCAGGCATTCTGCTGGGGGTGGCCTGCACGCTGCGGACGAGTGCCCTGTTCGTCATCCCGGTGTGGCTGATCTACCTGCTCTGGACGGCCCGGGACCGCCGGCGAATGCTCTGCGGCGCGCTCGGCCTGATCCTGCCGCTGGCGCTCTACGCCTCGTGGAACGCGGTCCAAACCGATGGCTCCGTGAGCCTCGACCAGATGCGAGGCTGGTTCCTGTACGGACGCGTCGCGCAGATCGCGGACTGCAACGGCGCCACGATCCCTGCCTTCACCCGCCCGTTGTGCGTGCCGCCCGCCCTTCGCCACAAGTTCTCGCCGGGTGACTGGATCTGGATTCCCGCCAGTCCCCCCGACCAGCTGACTGGAGGTAACCCCGACTTCTACGCCGACAAGCCCGGTGGTGCGGCGCGGAGTGCGGCGAACAACCAGGTACTGCAGGACTTCGCCGTCGCGATCATCCGCACCCATCCGCTCGCCTACGCCCACGTCGCCGCCGCGGACTTCCTTCGTTTCTTCGACCCGCGCGCCATCCCCCACAACGATCCTGACGGCGTCACGGTGACGTTCCCCTCCTCCCCGCTGCTCGGCTGGGTGTACGGGTCCTACCGCGACCGGTACCTGCCCGGCTACAAGGCGCGCGTGCGCTGGCCCGCGCCACTGCTGGTGCAGTACCAGAAGCGCTTCCCGGATCCGAGGCTGCTGCTCGGCGTGCTCAGCATCGTGGCCCTGGTCGCGCTCCTGGCGCCGGTGCTACCCCTCGGCCACCTGGACGTGCGGCGACGAGCGGAGATCTTCCTGCTGACTGGCAGCGGCATCGCCATGCTGCTCGCCAGCGCCGCGTTCGTCGCGTTCGTGGTGCGGTACCTGATCCCCGCCATCCCGTTGCTGATCTCCGGAGGCATCCTGGCCGTGAACGAGCTTCTCCACGCCACGCAGGGCGCGCGGGCGTGGCGTCTACGGCTCTCGTCGGCGTAACCTCTGGGGCATGGGCGGATCCTTTCGGTGGGGACAGCGGGCGGGCCTCGGAAAAGCAACCTTTCCGTTATGCGCACCCGGTAATGGGTATGGTGCGCGATGCAAGAGGCGTCGGTGAGTGCAGGATGCGCGCCCCCATACACGAGTGGCCATCAGCAGCTCGCGGAGGAGAGAACATGAGGAGCATGATGTCTGTGACAGGTCGCGTCGCTGCCCTGGTCGCCTGCGCCGGAGTTGTCGCGGCGTGTGGAGGAAGTAGCGGTGGTTCTTCGAGCTCGAGCATGGATCCCGTCGCGACGGCGCTGATGAGTCCCGGAGTCAGGACCGTCACGGTTCCCAAGCAGCACAATCCGCTGACGATCGCCGTGACTTCGTGCAGCGAGGCGGCAGTCGTAACGGCTTCCGGGAGCAGCAAGATTCCGCCCGGATCCAACGAGATCGTGATTCCCAAGAGCTCGCTGACGCAGACCATCGCGATCGAGCCATGCGGAACCCCCATGCCCGCCAGCTCCAGCTCCAGCTCCAGCAGCTCGAGCTCCGCCTCGGGTGCGATCGCCCCGCCGCCGCCGGGAACGATCCTGGTCACGCCCGGCGGAGCCACGAGCATGCAGGCGGCCGGAGCCACCGCGCAGGATCAGCTGGTGCTGCCCGTCAACAGCAGCATCAGCACGCTGATCGTGCCCCCGTGCCTGCCCTCACCCGCGGCCATCGCCGCGGCCTCCAGCTCCAGCTCCAGCTCCAGCAGCTCCGGCTCGAGCGGCACCAGCTCCACCACGGGCCCGAGCCAGACGAATGTGATCCCCTCCAAGAACGAGACCGTTGCCACGGCGTCCAACTGCACGGCGATGCCGTCGAGCAGCAGCTCCAGCAGCAGCTAGACCGGCATGCAGCGGCCGGCACAGCGGTAAGCGTCAGCTCGGGAGCATCCGATCGCCGAGACAGAAGACAGGACAGAGACGGGCGAGTCCGTGGGCTCGCAGGACAGCCTCGGGAGTAATCGCATCGTCTGGGGGACGATCGTCGGATTGATCGTGCTCCTGGTGGTGGGCACGGCGATCAAGGCCAAGAGCAGCCAGAGCAGCGGCACCCCGAGCCCGGTGCTCCCCGGTATGCGGGCCGTGATCGTGCCCACCGCCGACACGTCGCGGACCGTGATCATCCCCCCGTGCGGGACCAATGCGACGGTGTCCGCCGACCCCGCGGTGGGAGAGACCACCCCGGGCGCCGTCGTCCTACAGCTGCCGCAGGGACAGGGCACCCGGGTGGTGACGATCCCGAAGTGCAGCGCCACCCAGGCTGGAGCCACGGGCACGAGCCCGTTCCCGGCGGCCGCCTTCGTGGCCTTTCCGGGGACACCGATCCCATTGCTGCCTCCGCCGATTGCCAGCAGCTCGTCCAGCAGCAGCTCGTCCAGCAGCAGTTCCTCGAGCAGCAGCAGTAGCAGCTCGTCCAGCAACAGCTCGTCGAGCAGCAGTGAGAGCGTGTCCGGAGCGGGGGCACCCGATACCGCCCAGCTACAGCTGACCGTGCCCCCCGGCAGCGCGATCAGGACGATCGTGGTCACCGCGTGCGAGAACCCCAACCCGACCGGCCCCGCGGAGGAGATCCTGGGCCTCAACAAGGGTTCGACCACGGCGGTGGCGCCTGGATGCTGAGGGCGCGGGTGCCCACCCGCATTCGAGGGCTGGCGGCTGGGCTGCCCCGGCGCGTCTGGGTGCTGCTGGCGGTGGCGCTGATCCTGCGGGTGGCGGTGGTGGCGGGCTTCACTCTGTACACGCCCGTCACGCTCGACCCCGCGGACTTCAGCCGCACCGGGCTCTCGATCGCCCAGGGCCACGGGTACCCCGACACCAACCGGGCCCCCGGCGGGGGCCCCAGCGCCTTTCGCCCGCCCGCCTACCCCGTCTTTCTGGCCGCGGTCTACGCCATCGCCGGCCAGGAGGCCCCGCCCGCGGCTCGCCTGGTGGAATCGCTGCTGGGAACGCTCTCGGTAGCCCTCATCGGCTTGATCGCTCTGCGGATCTGGGGAAGGCGCGTTGGCGTCATGGCCCTCGGCATCGCCGCGGCGGCTCCCCCGCTGGTGGTGCTGAGCACCGCTCTCATCTCGGAGTCGCTGTTCGTGCCCCTGATGTTGGCCGCGGTGGCCGCCGTCCTGGAGGGGCGCCGCTCCCGGCACACGCTCCGCTGGGCGATCTTCACCGGAGTGCTGGTGGGACTCGCCGAGCTGACACGCACGAACGCCTTCGTGTTGCTGGTACCGCTGGCCTATGCGCTCTGGGCCATCCCACGCCCGCGGTTTGGCCGCACGCTGCTGCGCCCCGCGGCCCTGATCGCCGCCGCCGTCCTCACAGTGGCGCCGTGGACGGTGCGTAACTGGTTCGTCCTGCACCACTTCGTCCCGGTCTCCACGGAGATCGGCTACACCCTCGCCGGGACCTACAACCTGGCCTCCCGCCAGGACCATCACTGGCCGGCGGTCTGGAAGGAAGCCGAGCACGGGGCCTCCGTCGAGTACTCGCCGATCATCTTCAACGCCTCCATCCATCGCTGGGACGAGGCCACGCTTGACGACAACCTGCTCTCGGCGGCGATTGCCGACATCCGCAAGGATCCCCCCTACATGCTCACCGCCGCCGCCTGGAACACCGTCCGCATGTTCCACCTGGGCGAGCTCGACTTCGGCGTGGCCAACCTACGCGACACCGGAATTCCGAAGATCCCGGCCTGGCTGGAGGTCTCCGGGTTCTACATGCTGGGCTTGCTGGCACTGGTCGGCTTGTCCACCAGGAGGGTCCGGCGCGCCCCGTGGTGGCTGTGGCTCGTCCCGGTCCTGCTGGCCAGCACCGTGTTCGTCACCGGCTTCATTCGCTTCCGCTCGGGCATCGATCCGTTCCTGGTGCTGCTCGCCGCCCTGGGCGTCGTCCACATGCTCGACCGGCGCACAGCCCGATCTGAACGCCGTACTGCTGCGGGGCCGCCCGGCGGGGGACCAACAGGCGACCGGGACCTCGCCCCGGCCGCGGTCGGGACCACCGCCGTGGGCCCGCCGCGTGGTCGCTGAGCCGAGGCCTCACCGCCGGCCCGCCGACGGCCAGCCTTCCGGGCCATGTTTGTCCAGCGGGCCGAAGGCGAATGGGCGAGTGGCTACGATCATGGATCCCACCGATCATGCGACGGAGGAAGTTGCGATGAACAGGGAAAGAACCCAGGCATACCGCAGGGTGGTCGATACGCTCGACGAGCTCGGCCCGAGCAAGCTCCAGCGCGATGAGCAGGAGCGCATCCGGCTTGCCGCCGACACCCTCGTCTTCAGCTCGGATCTGACCGATGACGCCGGTGCCCGGGCGGCGCTGGCCGACGTCGAGTCGCTCTGCGAAGCGCTCGTGGAGAGCGGACGCTGGCACCAGGTCACCGCCGCGAGGCTGCTGCACGACGTGGCCGCCTGCGGGCCGGCCGTGCCCGTCGGTCTTCAGGCCGCATAGCGAGACCGCCGCGCCTGGGCGCGACCCATCTCAGGCCTCAGTGCAGCAGCGCCCTCAGCGCTATCACGAGGAGCCCGAGCACGGTCCCGATCGCCGTCTGGGTGAGGAAGTCCCGGGGCTTCAGTCGGTCCCGGAACCCCACCACCATCTCGATCAGCACGAGGCTTCCCGCCGCCGTCCAGGTGGCGGCGTCCACTGCCGTGCTCAGCGCCGTGCGGCGCTGCCCAGCAAAGCGCCAGTACCAGCAGCGGGGGCGCGGCGCCCAGCGTCTCCGGATAGGTCTCACGCGCGGCGCTCTCGGCGGCCAGCACCGCGCCGATCGTGATCGTGCCGTAGGCGACCCCGCCGACGTTGGAGAGCATGACGCCATTGTGTATACGCCGCCCCCGGCCCGGCGTGAAAACGTGCAGACGGGGTAATCGTGGTCGGATGACCCCTGCCGAGTCCTACTCTCCCGAGGAGCCCAAGCCGCTGGGGGGCTACGCGGTCCTCCTGCTGATCTTCCAGGCGTTGGTGGCGCTGCTGGTGCTCCTGCTGATGCGCGCGCGCAAGCGCCTTCCGGAACAGGTCCCCCCCCCCGGCGACCTGGCTCTCTTCAGTGTCGCGACGTTCAAGCTCAGCCGCTTGATCACCAAGGACAAGGTGACGGCCGCCGTGCGGGCGCCGTTTACCCGCTACCAGGAGGATGCCGGTCCCGCGGAGGTCTCCGAGGCCGCGCGCGGCCGGGGCCTGCACCGGGCCGTGGGCGAGCTGCTGACCTGCCCGTACTGCATCCAGCAGTGGGTGGCGACGGTGCTGCTGGGGCTGTACGTCTGGCAACCGCGCGTGGCCCGCATGACGGCCTCGCTGTTTGCAATTGTCACTGGCGCCGACTATCTCCAGCAGGCCTGGGTCGCCGTCGACAAGGCGGCGTAGCGCCTCGAGGAGGCGGCTGTGAGTGCCGAGGGCGGTGTGCGCGTCACGCTGCTGTGCTGGAACCTCGCCGGGCGGGTCAAGCGGTTGGCCGAGCAGGCGGCGCTGGTGCAGGCGGCGGGAGCGGACGTCGTCTGCCTGCAGGAGGTGACCCCGACCAGCGCCCGCCACTGGGGTCCCCTGTTGCGCGAGGCCGGCTTCACCCACCTGGCCATCGCCGGTACCGCGGCGGCGCTTCGGGAGGGGCGCTCTCGTCCGCTGCACACCCTCACCGCCAGCAAGCTGCCGCTCGCACCACTCCCGGTGGCGGACGCCCCCTGGCCCGAGCGCGTGCTCGCGACCCGGATCGAAGGCCTGGAGCTCGTCAACCTCCACTCCCCGATCAGCCCCAAGCCGGAGCTGGCCAAGGTCCGCACGCACGAGGCGGTGCACCGGCACCTGGCACAAGGCACGGGACCACGGGCGGTGTGCGGGGACCCCAACACCCCACGCAAGGAGCATCCGGACGGAGGCGTGTGGACCTTCGCCCGCACCCAGCACGGACACCTGCGGCCCGATCGCGGCGAGCGCTGGGACGCCGCCGAGCTGGCCTTGATCAAGGGCCTGGAGGAGCACGGCTTCCGCGACGCCTTCCGGGAGATCCACGGGCTCGCCCATCGCGAGCTGAGCTGGGAGTGGCCGCGCTGGGGCGGCGGGTATCGGCTCGACCACCTGATCGTCTCGGCGGATGTGGACGTCACGGAGGTCTGCTACCTGCACGAGTGGCGGCGAGCGGGCCTCTCGGACCACTCGCCATTGCTGGCGCAGATCTCTTGGGCTGAGCCTTGGAGCCTGTCTTAGCCAGGGGAGGCGCCGCCCGAACAGTTTGAATATTCGTCCACAATCACCCCTTGGGGGGGCCAAATGCTCGATTTGTCGCCGGAAGCCTCGGATGCAGGGGTGTCATGACCGATGAGGTCTCCTATGGGTCATATAGCGAGCCGCAAGTCTTCAGCAGCACGAGCGCACCGCAAGCTTTCGATCGCGTCCGGGATAAGCACGGCTAAGTCTGCACCGCCTAGCCCCGTCACGGCGAATGCCATGAGTGGATCCGCGACCACCTCCGCGAATCACGGTGCGACGGACTACCGGCCCGGCAGGTCGCTCACGCGCTACTTGCCTCAGGTTGCTCTCGCCACTCTGCTCGTCTCGGTCATGCCGGTCGTTGTGGTTTGGCTGCTGCGCTCGGCGGGCGCGATCGGGCCGTGGACGGGGCTTGTCCTGGCGATGGGACTCTCGACCGCTTTGTCGTGGTTTGGCTGTGCGTACTGGAAGCGCAGCAACGGATCGGGAGATCTGCTGTTCAGCGAACTGCTTGTCTGGGGATGGTTGCGGCGCTGGCGCGCAGAAAGACGGCTGGCGAGCGCTGTTGAGTTGCTCGGCCTCGTGCAAAGTAACGGTGGGCGTCCGGCAGGATGGTCGGTCGACCGCCAAGAGGAACTTCTCCGGGCTCTGGCGTCCGCGTTGGAAGCCGAGGATCGATACACCCGGGGTCACTCCGATCGCGTGGCTTGCTATGCCGGAGTGCGACAGCCGTGGTCATGCCCCCTGCTGGACCCTCGCCGCGCTCACCGCGCTTCACCCGGATCCTGCTGGAGCAGGACGGCGAGTTCGGCGACGAGAACGAGATCCTCAGCCAGCTGGAGGCGATCGAATCCGCTGCCGCCGGGCGCGCGCAAGGATCGGGCCCGTGTCGGCTCGGACGCCGTCCCCGAGGGGCCCGGCGCGCAGCTGCCGGGCTGGTCGAGAGCGACCCGCTCGGCGTCGAGAAGGCAACGGGCTTGTGGTTGTGCGTCCCGGCCACCACCCTGACCACGCCGAGCGCCAGCAGCAGCTCGACGAGCGCGGCGCTCCCGCGCAGCTCCTGCTGGAGCTCGTTCGGCGAAGCGACGCGATGGTCCCGCATCATGCCGTACAGCTCGCGCTCGATCGGCGCCGCGTGCACCTCCGGCAGATGGCGCCGAACCTCGAGGGTGTGGCGGGTAGCCGCCGGCGCCAGTACGCCGTCCGCGCACAGCCGCGCGGCCGCGGCGGTCACCGCCAGGCCCACCCCTCCGTTGAGATAGGCGAGCTGGTACTCGTCCAGGTCCCCGCCGGTGGTTCGCCGCCCGGGGCTGAGCAGTCGGCGGCGGATCCACCACAACAGCACGCCGACCAGCACACTGAGGCGTCCCGTCGAGCTTCAGAAAGCTCGGCCCGCTGATTCCCCATGTGTCCAAGCCGGCAGCTACCACCACAGCACTCCTTCTGCTCCGGACGCACTAACGCGGGAGTATGCGCCGATTGCCCGGCGCTGTCCACGCCTGCCGCTAGCCCCGCCCGCCCACGCCGGTGAGGAGCTCTCGCAGCCGCGCCGGCCCGCTGGTCGCTCGCGCCAGTGGCGGGGTGTCCAGTTGGGCACCGGCGCGCAGGCCGCCGAGCAGCTCCTGCAGCGCCTGGATGGCGGTATGCCGTGGCTTCCAGCCCAGCTCCGTCCGCGCCCGGGTGCAGTCCATCAGCGGGACCGCCAGGGCCATGTCCAGCCAGCCCGGCTCGGTTGGCTGCAGCCGCATAGCGTAGGTGGCCGCCGCCAGCGCGCGCACGGGCGAGGCGGGCATCTTGATCGGGCGCGCGTGGAAGACCTCGGCCAGCTCGCGGACCCCGATCGCGGGCTCGGCGGCCAGGTTGAACGGCCCGCGCGCGTCGGAGACGGTGGCCAGGCGAAAGGCCTCACCGACGTCGAGCGAGTGCACGGCTTGGAAGCGCAGCCGGGGCAGGTCGGGAATCAGTGGCACGAGCTGGGAGCGAACCAGGCTGCCGGGCAGCAGCGGGCCGAGGAACAGTCGCCGGATCTCGGTGGCGGCCTCGCGCTTGAAGATCAGCCCCGGACGCATCCGTACGACGCGCAGTTGCGGCTGCTCACGCTCGAGCCGGTCCAGCTGGCGCTCGGCCGCCGCCTTGTGGCGGGCGTAGAAGGAGCTCGGGGTCCCGTAAGTGGGCCAGGACTCGTCGACGTAGCGGTCCTTGGGGCCCTCCGAATAGGCGCCCACCGAGGACGCGTAGAGCAGCGCCGGCACCCCCGCCTCGACGGTGGCGCGGAACACGCGCTCGCTGCCGCGGACGTTGACGGCGTGCGTGACCGACTCGTCGCGGCCCGGCTGGATCAGCCAGGCCAGGTGGATGACGGCGTCGGCGCCGCGCAGCAACGGCACCAGCTCGTCGGCGACGATGTCGGCCTGAACGAACGAGGTCCGCGCGAAGGTCGCCTGCGGCCGGCGCCGGGCCACACCGACGATCTCCTGCACCTCAGGCGTTCCGGCGAGCGCCTGCAGGACGCTCGTGCCGACGTTGCCGCTAGCGCCGGTGACCACCACTCGCATGAGGCTGCCTCTACCCGTCATCGCACCCCTGAAGCCGGTATCCGGGCGCGGGGTGCGTCAGCCCGTGGGCGGGGGGGTAGCCAAGACAGGCACACCACAACAACCCTGATGGAGGGCATCGTGAGCACATCGAGCAGCGAGGGCGGTCAGTCCACCGGCACCAAGGACAAGGACTACAACGTGATCTGGTACACCGAGCAGTGCCTGAGCAACGCGCTGCGCCTGGAGGAGTACGTCCAGGACGCCGACCGCGACGGCGACTCCGAGCTGGCGGACTTCTTCCGCCGCGCCCAGTCCGCCAGCCGTAAGGGCGGCGAGCAGGGCAAGGAGCAGCTGCGCAAGCGCTTCGCCTCCTGATCTCCTCGACCTCCTCCTCGCTGAGCAGCCCCTGCTCCCGCAGCCATTGCCGGCGTCCGCGGAGGACCGGGCCGAGACCGCCTGAGTGGCGAAGCACGACCTCCGGTGAAAGGCCCTGTGCGGCGAGGGACTGAAGGCTCGCCTCCTCGCCCGCGACGGTTCGAGTGCACGAGCAGCATCACCCCGCCGCGGTGCAGATGGTCGCCGGCAGCACGGCAGATCCTGTCGAGAAAGCCGCGGCCGTCCGGCCCTCCCTCCCAGGCCCGCTGCAGCCCGCGGCGGGGGAGCCGCCCGTCGGGGGTGGGGACATAGGGCGGGTTGGAGACGATCAGGTCAAAGCGCCGGCCGCGCAGCGGTTCGTAGAGGTCGCCGCGCCGCGAGTCGATGCGGACGCCGTTGAGGGCGCCGTTGAGTGCAGCGACGAGCACCGCCCAGCGGGAGATGTCAACCGCAGTAACGGTGGCGCACCCGCTCCGGGCCGCCGCGATGGCCAGGATCCCGCTGCCGGTGCAGAGATCGAGTCCACTGGCCTGCGCGGGGAGCCGCTCGCGACGCAGGACCTCGACCGGCATCCGGCTGTCGCTGGGAGGCTGAAACACTCCGGGCAATGGGAGAAGCCGCACGGGCAGACCGTGATATCCCGCAGCCCGATCCGGCAAACCCGCCTCCCGGCGCGGCGGAGCTGCGGGCTGCCTTCGACGCCGCCCCCGCCTACACCATCGGGATCGAGGACGAGGTCATGCTCCTGGATCCCGAGACGCTGGAGCTGGCGCCGGTGGCCCAGACGCTGCTGGACCGCTGCCACGAGGGTGAACCGTTCAAGCTGGAGCTGCCCGCCTCGCAGCTGGAGATCGCGCCGGCGCCTCGCCGTGGGGTGGAGGAGCTGGCAGCAGAGCTGCTGGTGCTCAGGCGCACGGCACAGAGCCGGGCAGAGGGGCTCGCCGAGCTGGCCACGGCGGGGGTGCACCCCCTCAGCCGCGGGGTCGGGGCCCTGAACCGTCTCCCGCGCTACCGGGGGACATTCGCCCAGTACGGCGCGGTGGCCGCGCGCCAGCTGGTGTGCGCCCTGCAGGTGCACGTGGCCGTGGGGGAGGCCGAGCGGGCCCTGGCGGTGTACAACGCCGCGCGGAGCTACCTGCCGTGCCTGGCCGCACTGGGCGCCAACGCCCCGATCTACGAGGGCGGCGACACCGGGCTGGCCTCGGTGCGTCCGGAGATATGTCGTCTGCTGCCGCGGCAGGGCGTTCCGCCGGTGCTGGAGAGCTGGGAGGCGCTGGCGGAGACCTACCGCTGGGGGGCGGCGTTCGGCAGCTTCTCTTCGCGGAGCTGGTGGTGGGAGCTCCGGCCCCATCCGCGCTACGGAACGCTGGAGTTCCGAGTTCCCGACGGCCAGAGCGACGTCGCCGGGGCGGCGGCGCTCGCCGCGGTCGCGCAGGCGCTCGTCGTGTGGCTCGGCGAGCGCCATGAGGATGGCGAGGCACTGCCGGTGGCTCCGGCATGGCAGATCGAGGAGAACCGGTGGTCGGCCTGCCGGCACGGCGTGGAGGGGGCGATGGCGGACCTGCGCAGCGGCGCTCCCCGGAGCACGCGGGAGGTGCTGCACGAGCTGCTCGATCAGCTGGAGCCGGTCGTCCGGAGGCTGCAGAGCGCCACCGCGCTCGCTCATGCGCGAGCGCTGGTGGAACGCAACGGCGCGATCGTCCAGCGGGAGGTGTTCCGTGAAGCCGGCCCGGAGGCGCTGGCCCGGTGGCTGGTGGGACGCTTCCTTGCCCCGGGGGACGGGTAGCAGAGGCCAATGAGGGGGAACGTGCAACCGCGCGGGGAGATCAGCGCTGCGCTGTTGGCGAGGCTGCAGGAGGATGTGGGCCCGGTGAGAATCGGGCCCCTGCCCACGATCGCGGACCCGCTCGGCGACGAAGATCTGCAGCTGTCGCTGTACCTCTGCTACGAGCTGCACTACCGGGGCCTCTGCGGCGTCGACGACCGCTGGGAGTGGGAGCCCACCCTGCTGGCGCTGCGGCGGGAGCTGGAGGCGCGCTTTGAGCAGGCGCTGCTGGAGGCGGTGCCGATGCCAAGCGTGGTGCCCACCGATCACATCGACCTCGCGCTGCGCCAGATCTCCGAACGTGACTCGCCGCCGCTGTCCAACTACATCCGCTCCCGCGCGACCCTCCCGCAGGTCCGGGAGTTCCTCGTGCACCGCTCCGCCTACCACCTCAAGGAGGCCGATCCGCACTCCTGGGCGATCCCGCGACTATGGGGACCGCCGAAGGCGGCGCTGATCGAGATCCAGGCCGACGAGTACGGCGGCGGGCGCGCGGAGTGGGTGCACGCGGAGCTGTTCGCGCAGGCGATGCGTGGACTGGAGCTGGACAGCCGCTATGGCGCCTACCTGGAGGTGATCCCCGGCATCACGCTGGCGACGGTCAACCTGATGTCGCTGTTCGGGCTGCACCGCCGCTGGCGGGCGGCGATCGTGGGTCACCTGGCGCTGTTCGAGATGACCTCCTCGATCCCCAACCGTCGCTACGCCGACGGCCTCCGGCGGCTCGGCTGTGACGATCACACCGCGCTGTTCTTCGACGAGCACGTCGAGGCCGATGCGGTCCACGAGAACATCGCCGCGGTTGACCTGGCCGGCGGGATCGTGCGTCAGGACCCAACCCTGGCACCGTCGCTGATCTGGGGCGCCGAGGCGCTGGCGCACCTCGACGCGCTCTGGGGGGCTCACGTGCTGAGGTGCTGGCGGGAGGAGCGGACCTCGCTGCGGCGCGAGCTGTTGCAGGAGCCGGCGGAGCCGCTGGCGGCCCTCAGCGCTCCGTAAGCTGCGGGAACGGCGGCGCGCTGAAACCGACCAGCTTGTGGGTCCCGTCGCAGAACGGGCGCAGGCGCGACTTGCCGCAGCGGCAGAGGGCCACGGTGCTCCGGCGCGTGGGGATTGGTTCGCCGTGGCCGTCGAGCAGCTCCACCGGGCCGCGGACCAGGAGCGGGCCGTCACGGTATGGGGTGATCCGCACCACGTCGCTGGCAGGCATCCACTGGTAGACTTTACGCTCATGCGTTCCTGGGGCGAAGGCTTTGCGACTCGGCCCCAAGGTTGCGGGACGTGCCCTCGACTCGCACGGCGGTAGCTGCGGAACGTCTAGCCTCCATCGAGCTGTTCGTACGGTGGCAAGACCACGGCGATCCGCGTGCGCGTGAAGAGCTCGTCACCCGCTTCCTGCCGCTGGCTCGCAAGCTGGCGCGCCGGTACAGCGGCGCCCACGAGCCCTTCGACGACCTCCTGCAGGTTGCGAGCCTCGGGCTGGTCAAAGCGATCGATCGCTACGACACCAGCCGCGGCACCGCCTTCTCGTCGTTTGCCGTGCCCACGATCCTGGGGGAGCTGAAGCGCTACTTCCGTGACCTGGGCTGGTCGGTGCACGTCCCCCGCGGCGCCCAGGAGCTGGCGCTGAAGGTGGAGGACGGGCGCCAGCAGCTGATGACCCGCACCGGCAGGCCGCCGAGCGTGCCCGAGCTCGCCGAGTTCCTGGAGCTGAGCCTGGAGGAGGTGCTGGAGGCACTGGAGACCGCTGGCGCCCACCACACCGCGTCGCTGGACTCACCGCGCGAGGATGGCGAGGAGGATTCCGGAACGCTGGCCGACGCCTTCGGCCAGATCGACGAGCGCTTCGAGCTCGTTGACTCCAAGGTGACGATCGCCGAAGCCGCCAAGCACCTCGGTGCCCGCGAGCGCCGCGTGCTGCTGCTGCGCTTTGCCGAGGACCTCACGCAGAGCCAGATCGCGGAGATGATCGGCGTCTCGCAGATGCAGGTCTCCCGCATCCTGCGCCGCGCGCTGGATCAGCTGCGGGACCTGACGCAGGTCGAGGCGCTGCCGGAAGCCTAAGAGCGCCCTTCGCGCCGCCTCCGACGCCCCGCCGTGACCCCGAGGACGGGTTTGGGGCCGAGCCCAACCGGGAACGCCTCAAAGGCACAGACCGTGCCCGATCCAGAAAGATTACGTCCTCCACCATCAAAGCCACGCAGGGCCCCTGCGTCAGCCTCACGCTCGACAGCCGCTCTGAGACGCCGACCCTCGTGCGCGCGATGATCTCCGGTGTGGCCGAGCAGCTGTCGGTCGACCCGGAGCTGCTCGATGACCTCAAGACCGCCGTCAGCGAAGCGTGCAACAACGTGGTGCGGCACGCCTATCCGCCCGGAGAGACCGGGCCGCTGTCGGTGGAGCTCTACGTGCTGGAGGACAGCGTCGCGGCAAGCGTGCAGGACCAGGGGGTAGGGATCGCGGCCCACGAGCAGACCGCCGAGCAACACCCGGGGGTCGGGATCTCGGTGATTCAGGCGCTGGCGGAGCGCACCGAATGGGGCCAATCCGCGCAAGGGGGGACCGAGGTCTTCATGACCTTCGCCGGGGTCCGCGACGGTCAGCGGCTGTTCCAGCCGCTGACGGAGACGATCCCCGAGGACGGCTGGGCCACCGTCCTGGACGGCGACGCGGTGGCATCCATCTCCCCCTTGGACCTGCTCGGTGGCGTGCTCGGGCGCCTGGCGCGCGCACTGGCCGCGATGGCCCGGTTCTCGCTGGACCGCTTCGCCGACGTCTACCTCGTCACCGACGCAGTCGCCGCGCACGCCAGCGCCGCCGCCAGCGCCCGGCGCATCGCCTTCGCCCTCACGGCCGATAGCCACCGCCTGGAGCTGTCGGTGGGCCCGCTGGAGCAGGGCAGCGGTGCGTGGATCGGTCGCGAGGCGGAGCTGATGATTGCCCCCTCGCCGCTGACGCTGCTCAGCGACCAGCTGCTGATCGACTCGCTGCCCGGCGACCGCGAGCTGCTGCGGATCGTGATGATCGACCGCCGGGCCTGAGAAGCTGCCTGGGGCTGGGCCGACGGTCAGCTTCCGCTGCCCGGCTGCGCTCGCACGTGGCCGTGCGCGTGGAGGTGAAATGTTCCGGTTGCCTTGCGGGGATGTACTCCACCGGGTGTAGGTGCGGGGGTGAAGTGACTCCCGGCGGCCCGCTGGCCGGCTCGCTCAAGAGCTCGGGTGGGTTCGCTCCCTCCAACTCCAACTCCGACTCTTGAGATGTCGGTGCGCCAGCACCAACGCCGAGATCGCCGAGCGGCTCGTGCTCTCCCCCTGACCGAGGGCGCCCGTCTAGCCCCGGCGGTCGGTGAGCTCGCGCAGGCGCGCCAGCGATCGCCGCAGCAAGCGGGAGACCTGCATCTGCGAGACCCCGATCCGCTGGGCGATCTCGCTCTGGGTCAGGTCCTCGCCGAAGCGCAGGTAGAGAATCTGACGTTCGCGGTGGGGCAGGTGGCGGGCAGCCGAGAACACCGTGGCCTGATCGTCGATCAGGCCCAGGCGACCATCCTCGTTGCCCAGCGACTCGATCCGCGTGGTGGCGTCCTCTCCCTCGCCCCGGACGGGGGCGTCGAGCGAGACCGCGTCGTAGGCTTCGGCCGTCTGCAGCCCGTCGAGCACCTCTTCCTCGCTGCACTCCAGGTACTCGGCCAGCTCGGCGACCGACGGAGGCCGTCCGCTGCTGGCGCCAATCTCGCTCTGGGCATCGATCACCCGCCGGGCGCGCTCCTGCGCCCCTCGGTCGACGTGCAGCGCCCAGCCCGAGTCCCGGAAGTAGCGCTTGAGCTCCCCCACGATCGTCGGCACCGCGAACGAGCTGAAGGCGAAGCCACGCTCGGGATCGAAGCGCTCCACCGCCTTGACCAGCCCCAGGCTGGCCACCTGAGCGAGATCGTCGAAGGTCTCCCCGGAGTTGGCGTAGCGACGGGCCAGCTTGCGGGCCAGCGGTAGGAACTGCTCGATTAGCTGGTTACGCGCCTGCCGATCGGCGAGGTTGCGCCACCGGCGGAACAGCTCTTGCGAGCCGGCGGTTGCCACGGACACTCGGGTCGTTGCTGTCACCGTCAACGGTGACCCTCCCTGGATCGGATGCAGACACGCTTGTTTCTAGCAGTTGGTGCTGGGCTATGCCGTCTTGGCGGCCGGCGCCCGCCGCAGTGCCGCTGAGTCCTCCGCGTCGTCGAGCAGGTCGAGGACCGCCCGCTCCAGCCGCGCCCGATCCCTACTGTCGGCCACGTCGATCTCGCCCAGCCGGCCCAACGCGCCGGCGATCGTCCACCCCGACAGGTAGCGGTCGAACACCCGCGGATCGATGTAGGAGCGCCGTGCCACCGCCGGCGTGTTGCCGAGCATCTCGCTGACGCCGCGCACCGCGCGGTTGACGGCACGCTTGCGCGCGGTCTTGCTCGCGGCCAGCGGAGCGTCGGCTCCCACCGAGACCGCGGCCAGCACCGTGGCGTTCCAGGTGCGGAAGTCCTTGGCGCTGAACTTCTCCCCGAGATGGCGCTTGAGGTACTCGTTGATGTCGACCGAGCGCAGGCCGCGCCACTGGCGGCCCTGGCGGTAGGCCAGGAGCTCCGGCGGCCCGCCGCGGCGGCGCCGCAGCGCGCGCACGAGGTCGCCGCTCAAGGGGTCCTCGATCTGGTGCCGGCGCCGGACCCCGCCCTTGCCCGGGTAGTCGAACACGATCGCCTCGCAGGCCAGCACTGCCTCACGGGTCGGCTTGGTGCCCTCCAGATCGGCGGCGAGTGCTCGCCGCAGCCCGGGCAGCGAACGGGCGAAGTGCTCCATCCGCGTGAACTTCTCCTGGTCGCGCCGCTCGCGCCAGCGCGGGTGGTAGAGGTACTGCTTGCGCCCGGCAGCATCGATCCCGGTGGCCTGCAGGTGGCCCCAGGGATCGGAGCAGATCCACACGTCCTTCCACGCCGGCGGGATCGCCAGCGAGCGCACCCGCTCCAGCACCTCCTCGTCGCCGACCCGCGCGCCGCCCTGGTCGGTGTAGAGAAAGCCCCGCCCGCGGCGCGCGCGGCGCAGGCCCGGACCTGAGCAGTCCGAGCGCCGCAACCGAGGCCGTCGCTGCGAGATCGTGGTCGCCGGCATGGCGAGGTCTCTCTACCCCGCGGAGGCGCTGTTGCGTACGGGAGGAGAAAAAAGGCCCGCCCCCGAATGGGCGGGCCCATGAACAGCCATTACCTGCGACGTACGCTCAGACGAGCTGCTTGATCCGGTCCGCGACGTCAGCGGCCTCGGAGCGGATGCCGTTGGCCTGGGTACGAGCCTCGTGCTGCACCTCACGCCGGGCACGGCGCACCTTGTGCTCGCTCTTGTTGAGAACCCGGGCGCCGCGGCGCTCGAAGCGGTCGAACTCCCGCGCGACCCGGTTCAGGTTGGTGTAGGTCTGCGCGGTGCTCGTGAGCTGGTCGCGCAGCTCCGCGGCCGCACCGACCTGAATCAGCACGGCCCGCTCGGCCTGACGGCCGACGGCGTCGATCCGGGCGACGGCGGCCTCCAGGCGGCGGCCGGCGGCGCGGCTGGCCAGGCGTGTGGTGCGCTCCGCGGCGCGCGTGGTCTGCTTGGCCGAGCGCTGAGTTGCCCGCGCGGAGCCCTTCGTGCTCGCGGTCGTCCGCTGCGCAGCGTTGCGCTTGCGGGTGGCAGCGGCCTTCTTGGCCGTGGCCTGTCGCTGTGTCTTGGTCTGCTGAGCCATGCGATCTACTCCTCTAAGTTCGGTTGCTGCGCTGAAGACCTCTACACCGGTCTCCTTCCCCAAGGAAATACTCCCCACCCGGCATAGGTTACAAACGTGCGTTCGTGTGCGTTTGGTCACGTACCCGCGTGCACGCGGGGCATACTGAGCCGATGCTCCGGGATCACTACACCTCAGAGCTCGCCCAGCAGCTCGCCGGCGAGCTGCTGCCCCGCTTCCTGCGCTACGTGTGCCTCGACACGCAGGCGCAGCGCCAGCGCGAGCGCTCGCCGAGCACCCCCGGCCAGCTGGAGCTGGGGCGGATGCTGGTCGACGAGCTGACCGAGCTGGGGATCGCCGATGCGGCGCAGGACGCCAACGGATACGTGACGGCCACGCTGCCGGGGAGCGGGCCGGCCTTCGGTCTGATCGCGCACCTGGACACCAGCCCCGATGCCCCCGGGGCGGGGGTGGCGCCGCTGGTGCACGAGCGCTACGAGGGCGGGGTGATAACGCTGCCTGCTGGGGGCACGCGCCTGGATCCCCTCACCATGCCCGAGTTGCGGGCCAAGGTTGGCCACGACATCCTCACCGCCTCCGGGGACACGTTGCTGGGGGCCGACGACAAGGCCGGCGTGGCGATCATCATGGCCGCCCTGGCCTACCTCGGCTCCCATCCGGAGCAACCGCGGGCCAACGTCCGAGTCTGCTTCACCGTCGACGAGGAGATCGGCGAGGGGGCGACGCGGTTCGACCTGGGAAGCTTCGGCGCGCCCTGCGCGTACACGATCGACGGCTCGGAGATCGGCGAGCTCCAGGACGAGACCTTCAGCGCCCAGGAGGCGATCGTCACGATTCAGGGCGTCGACGTCCATCCCGGCCAGGCCAAGGGCAAGCTCGTCAACGCGCTGCGCCTGGGGGCCCGGATCGTGGACGCGCTGCCCGAGGCGCTCAGCCCCGAGCGGACCTCGGGCCGGGAGGGCTTCATTCATCCCTACGAGCTCTCGGGAACGCCCGTCCGCGCCGAGCTGCGCGCGATCCTGCGAGACTTCGACGATGACCTGCTGGCCGAGCACGTCGCGCTGCTGCGCCGCGTCGTGGACGGCGTGGCGGGTGCAGAGCCGCGGGCACGGGTGCAGGTGGAGATCCGGGAGCAGTACCGCAACATGCGCCGCCACCTGGAGGCCTTCCCCGCGGCCATCGCCGCCGCCGAGCAGGCCTTCCGCGCCGAGGGGATAGAGCCCGTCCGGATCCCCATCCGGGGCGGCACCGACGGGTCGCGGCTCAGCGAGATGGGGCTGCCGACCCCGAACATCTTCACCGGCGGCCACGAGTACCACTCGGTGCGGGAATGGGCCTCGCTGCAGGACATGGCGGCTGCGGCCGCCACCGTCGTGCGCCTGGCCGGCGTGTGGTCGCAGCGCCCCCTCCCTCGGTAGTCTGGGCGCATGTCCTCCGGCTCGCTGGCCAGCATCGACGGGGAGATCCTGCCCGCCGAGGAGGCCACCATCCCCGCCACCGACGAGGGGCTGCTGCGCGGGGACGGGGCCTTTGAGGTCGTCCGGGTCTACGACGGTCAACCGTTTGCGCTGGAGGAGCACCTCCTGCGGCTGGAGCGCTCAGGCGCCAGCCTGCGCCTGCCGGTGGACTCCGAGGCCGTGCGCGCCGACGCCCATCGCCTGCTGGCCCGCGCCGGCGCCGGTCCCGAGCACGAGCAGCTGCGGATCGTGCTGACGCGCGGCGGGCGGCGCCTGCTGCTGACCGAGCCGCTGCACGCCACGCCGGAGCGGGTCCGCCTGACTGCGGTGACCTACGCGCCCACGCGCATCCTGGACGGAGTCAAGTCCCTGTCCTACGCCGCCAACATGCTGGCCAGCCGGCTGGCCCGCGAGCGCGGCTATGACGAGGCACTGCTGGTCACCCCCCACGGGCGGGTGCTGGAGGCCCCGACCAGCTCCATCTTCTGGGTCGCAGGGGGCGAGGTGCTGACCCCGCCGCTGCACGATCACATCCTCGCCTCCATCACCCGCGCGCTGGTGATCGAGCTGACCCGCGCCCGGGAGTGCCCCGGCACCCTGGAGGACCTGGCCCGCGCGGACGAGGTATTCCTGGCCTCCACCACCCGGGAGGTCCAGCCGGTGGCGGCCGTCGACGAGACCCAGTTCGAAGACCACGGGCCGCTCACCATCGAGGCGGCCTGCGCCCTGCGGGAGCGGATCGCGGCGGAGCTCCGCGCCGGGTGAGGAGCATCGCGGAGCCCGACCGGTGAGGATCCTCACCGTGATCGGCAACCGCCCGCAGTTCATCAAGGCGGCAGCCGTCTCCCCGCCCCTGCGCGAGGATCACCAGGAGGTGCTGGTCCACACCGGGCAGCACTTCGACGACCAGCTCTCCGGGGTGTTCTTCACCGAGCTGGGGCTACCGGCGCCTGACCGCCAGCTGGGGATCGCCCTGGGCTCCAACACCTCGCAGACGGCGCGGATGCTGACGGCGCTCGAGCCGGTGCTGGTCGAGGTGGACCCCGATGCGGTGCTGGTCTACGGCGACACCAACTCGACGCTGGCGGGAGCGCTGGCGGGTGCCCAGGCGGGCGTGCCCGTGGCTCACGTCGAGGCCGGGATGCGCTCCTTTGACCGCACCATGCCCGAGGAGCTCAACCGGGTGCTCTGCGACCACGCCAGCGCGCTGCTGCTGTGCTCCTCTCCGGTGGCGGTGCAGAACCTGGAGGCCGAGCGGGTGACGGGCGAGGTTCGGCTGGTCGGGGACGTGATGGTCGACGTGGCCGCAGCGGTGCAGCCGCGGGCGCGGGAGCGGCTCGACCTGGTCCGGGCCCGCGGCGTCGAGCCCGGACAGTACGTGCTCGCCACCGCCCATCGCGCCGCCAACGTCGACGATCCGCAGCGGCTGTGCGCGTTGGTGGCGCTGCTGGAGGCGGTGCCGGCGCGGGTGGTGCTGGCGCTGCACCCCCGCACCGAGGCCCGGCTGGCCCGTGCCGGCCTGCGGGAGCGCCTGGAGGCGGCCGGGCAAGTGGAGATCACGCCGCCACTGGGCTACGTAGAGCTGACGGCGCTGCTCTGCCACGCCGAGGCGGTCCTGACCGACTCCGGGGGGCTGCAGAAGGAGGCCTACCTGGCCGGAGTCAGGTGCGTCACCCTGCGCCCGAGCACCGAGTGGGTGGAGACGGTGGAGCTCGGGTGGAACGTGCTCGTGGACCTGGACACGGACGCCGCACTGGCGGCACTGGCGGCGCCGGCGCCGCGTGAGCGCCCGCAACTCTACGGCGACGGCCACGCCGGCGAGCGGGTCCGCGACGCACTTACACTGCTGGCGCGATGAGCACCGACCGCGCAGATGGGGCGCCGCTGCGGATCGGCGTCGTCGGCCTCGGCTACTGGGGTCCGAACCTGGCCCGCAACTTCGCCTCACTGACCGGTTGCGAGCTGGCGTGGTGCTGTGACGCATCCGAGCCGGCTCGTGAGCGGATCGCCGAGCGGTTGCCGGGCGTGCGCACGAGTGAAGCGATTACCGACCTCCTGGAGGACCCGGCGCTCGACGCCGTCGTGCTGGCCACGCCCGTTCCCAGCCACGCGGAGCTGGCGGTGCGGGTGCTCAGCGCCGGCAAGCACTGCTTCGTGGAGAAGCCGCTGGCGCAGTCGGTGGCCGACGCCCAGCGGGCGGTGGACGCGGCGCAGGAGCACGACCGGATCCTGATGGTCGGTCACCTGCTGGAGTACCACCCGGGCGTCGAGCGCCTCAAGGCGCTGGCCGACTCCGGCGAGCTGGGCGAGATCCTGTACGTCTACGGCAACCGCCTGAACCTCGGCAAGCTCCGCGCCGACGAGAACGCGCTCTGGAGCCTCGGGGCCCACGACGTCTCGGTGGTGCTGCACCTGGCCCAGGAGGAGCCCCGGGAGGTGGTGGCCCACGGGGAGTCCTACGTGCGCCAGGGAATCGAGGACGTCGTCTTCTGCTTTCTGCGCTTTCCCTCGGGACTGTCGGCGCATCTGCACCTGTCCTGGCTCGATCCCCACAAGGAGCGCCGCTTCACCGTCGTCGGCTCTCGCCGGATGGCCACCTTCGACGACATGGCCCTGGAGGGCAAGCTCACCGTCTACGACAAGGGCTTCGACGAGGACACCCACGGCTACGGCGAGTACATCACCCGCAGTGGCGACATCTTCTCCCCCCGCATCCCCAACGTCGAGCCCCTGCGCCTGGAGTGCGAGCATTTCGTGCACTGCATCCGCACCGGTCAGGCCCCGCGCTCGGATGGTCACAGCGGGCTGCGGGTGGTGAAGGTGCTGGAGCGCCTGCAGCGCTCGCTGGAGGACTCGCGCCGCACGCCCGGTCCTTTGGCAGCGGGCGGTTGTGCGTCGGTGAGCGGTGGCTGAGGTCTCGCCCCGGGCCAGCGTCCACCCGGACGCGGAGCTCGGCGACGACGTCTCGGTGGCCGCGGGCGCGGTGCTCGCCGCCGGCGTGAAGGTTGGCGCGGGCAGCTCGATCGGCGCCGCCGCGGTCCTGCGTGAGGGGACGCACCTGGGCGAGCAGTGCGTGATCGAGGAGCACGCCGTGCTGGGCAAGCGGCCCCGCCTGCGTCCGGGCTCCAGCGCGGCGGCCAGCGACCCCCTCGGGTCCCTCCGGCTCGGCGAGGGGGTCACGGTCTGTGTCGGCGCCGTCCTGTACGCCGGCAGCGCGATCGGCGCGCGGGTGATCGTCGGCGATCAGTCGCAGGTCCGCGAGCGCGTCGAGATCGGGGCCCGCTCGGTGGTGGGCCGCGGCTCGGTGGTGGACTTCCGCAGCCGTGTGGGGGGGCGGGTGCTGATCCAGACCGGGGTGTACGTCACCGGTGGCTCGCTCGTGGAGGACGACGTGTTCCTGGGCCCGGGGGTGCAAACGACCAACGACCACGCCATGGGTCGCCACGGTCCGGGTGAGGCGCTGCTGGGGCCGACGCTTCGCCGCGCCTGCCGGGTTGGCGGCGGTGTGGTGCTGGCGCCGGGGGTGGAGATCGGCGAGGAGGCGTTCGTCGCCGCCGGCGCGGTGGTCACCCGGGACGTGGCGCCGCGGACGGTGGTGATGGGGGTGCCGGCGCGCTTCGTGAGGGAGGTGGGCGAGGAGGACCTGATCGAGCGGTGGCGCCGGGACGAGTAGGCCCGGCTCAGGCCCGCGCGGCAGCCTTCAGGCCGCTGCGCTGCCTTCCATGTCGGCTCCGGCCTGGGTCCAGATGATCTCCTCGCCGCCGGGACCGACGCCAATCAGTGCCACCGGCACCCGCACGAACTCGGCGATGACGCGCAGGTAGTCCCGCGCGGCGGCGGGCAGGTCGTCCTCGGTGCGGCATTCGCGCAGGTCCTCGGCCCACCCCGGCACCTCGTCGTACTCGCCGACGGAGTGGTGCAGCACCGACTGGTGGTAGGGGAAGTAGTCGAACTGGGCCCCCTCGGCCCCCCGGTAGCGGGTGCAGAGGCGGATCGTCTCCATCCCGGTGAGGACGTCCAGCTTGGTCACCGCCAACGCGGTCAGCGAGTTGATGCGCGCGGCGTAGCGGAGCGCCACGAGGTCGATCCACCCCACCCGGCGCGGGCGCCCGGTGGTGGTCCCGTACTCCCCGCCCCGCTCGCGCAGCTCGTCGGCGACGGGACCGTCGATCTCAGTGGGGAAGGGTCCGGCGCCGACGCGGGTGGAGTAGGCCTTGGTCACTCCCCAGACCTCGTCGATGTCCTTGGGACCCACGCCGGCCCCGATGCAGGCGGCGCCAGCGATGGGATTGGAGGAGGTGACGAAGGGATATGTGCCGTGGTCGATGTCCAGGAGCGCGCCCTGCGCCCCCTCGAACACCACGGTCTGCTTGTCGTCCAGCCGCTCCAGCACCAGGCGGCTGGTGTCGGCGATGTAGCGCTCCAGACGATGGCCGTAGGTCAGGTACTCGTCGCTCATGGCCTGGAGGTCCAGGCGCGGGTCCTTGGCGAACGGACGCAGCGAGAGCCGCTTGGGATCAAGCGCCGCGAGGATCTTCTTCTTGAGGATCTTCTCGTCGAGCAGGTCCTGGACGCGGATGCCCAGTCGCGCGGCCTTGTCGGCGTAGCAGGGGCCGATGCCCCGGCGGGTGGTCCCGATCTGCAGCCGGCCGAGCTTGGCCTCGCCCGCGTGGTCGAGCATCAAGTGGTAGGGCATGATCAGGTGGGCGTTGGCCGAGATTCGCAAGCCCGTGGTGTCCACGCCCCGGCGGCGCAGCTCGTCGAGCTCGTCGGTCAGCACCTTGGGGTCGATCACGACGCCGTTGCCGATCACGCACAGCTTGCCGGGGTGCAGGATCCCCGAGGGCATCAGGTGAAGCTTCCAGGTCTTGCCGTCACGCACGATCGTGTGGCCGGCGTTGTTGCCGCCCTGGAAGCGCACGACGGCATCGGCGCGCTCGGCGAGCAGATCGGTGACCTTGCCCTTGCCCTCGTCTCCCCACTGGGCGCCCACGATTACGATTCCCGGCACAGGGTGCCCGAGTGTACGGGTGGGTCTGGCGGGAGACGAACGCTGCGACCATATGGTATGTGGCGCGGACTCAGACGTTGGTGCAGCTCTCCGACGAGCTGCTCGCTCAGCTCGATGCTCGGGTGGCTCGTGAGGTCGCTCTCGCTCCGAGCTGATCCGCGCTGCGGTGGCCGAGCCAACCGCGGGGAGGTGCGGTGGCTGGAGCACCCCACCGCCGGGCGGCGGCCAGCCTGCATCCTGACTCGGCAAGCCGCCATCCCCGTGCTGAACTCGCTATTGGTGGTGCCGGCCACGCGGACCAATTCGAGGCATCCCCACCGAGGTGACCCTGAGCCGTGAGGACGGAATGCCCGACGACTGCGCACTGAGCTTCGACAACCTCGGACTCGTACCCAAGATGCTCTTGACCGAGCGGATCACTCGGCTGGCGCCCGGGAAGCTCGCCGAGCTCTGCACCGCGCTCAGCGTCGCCACCGGCTGCTGACGCCACCTCGATTGGTAGCGTCCGCAGCGATGCTTGATGTCCGATGAGCGCGAGGCAGACGAGCTGAGCGCCCAGCAGCACGAGCGCGCGGCCCGCGAGGATCGGCTCGCGCGTGAGGCCCCCGAGGAGGACGAGGCCGAGCAGCATCAGCGCCGGGCCGACAAGGCGCGCTACCTGCGGGAGAAGCTCCAGGAGCGGTCCCGCTCCGAGCGCGAGCAGGAGCGGGAGTAGACTCGGCGCGGTGGGGAGAGCAGCGCTCGCCAGGGACATGGCGCTGACTTGCTCGGCCGTTGCGGTGGCGATGGTGGTCGGTTTGGTGATCGCCGCCCCGCAGGCGCGGGCGGGTGAGTGGATGCAGGTGTCGTGCGTGAACCCAAACGGGTCGGCCGCCCCCAGCGACGGGTGGTCGGGCTTCACCACGGGGGTGCCCGAAGTCGCCTCGAACAGCAACATACGCTGCACGCCGCGGGCACCGATGACGGCCAGCCTGAGTGACCTGGGCCCGGCCCCCGTCGGCACCGCCTATGCGGTCACCGCTCGCGTGGATGGAGCAACCGTCTGGTCGGGAACGCCGAACACCAATGGCGGCCACTGCGTGCCGGTGGGGAGCGACCCGGGGTCCGGAGCGCTCATGTTCGACTGGCAGCAGCCGTGCCTCCCGACCGAGGTGGTGGACGCTCCGGTTCCGACCGGCGGGTTGCACGATGGCCGACACGAGCTGAGCGTGAGCGTGACCGACGCGGCGCAGAACACCTCGACGGTGCTCGACCAGACGATCACCACCTCCAACCCCACGTTGACCCCGGTCCCGCGCAGCCGCCGCGCGGTGCACGCCCGATTCTTGATCAGCTGGCGGTGGCGGGGGCTACGGACCACCGTGCGTGCTATCAGCGTCCGGAGGCTGCCGCCCGGGGCGCGTATCGCGGTCCGTTGCCGGGGACGTGGCTGCCCGAGGCTGCGTCCCCGAGCCGCCCGGGCTGGCTCCGTGCCTCGGCTCTTGGGAGCGCTTCAGGGCCGCCGTTTCTACGCGGGCGACAGGTTGCTGATCACCGTCACGGCACCGCGCCGGCGGCCCCAGCGGATCGAGATCCTGATCCGCAACGACAAGCTGCCCTCGGCGCGCCTGCTCTACTAGGCCCGCCGCAGCTCCATGCGCCGGTCGTGGCCATGCAGCGGCAGCTGCAGGCACATCTCCGTCAGGCGGGAGACCGTCCGCCCGGAGATCTGCGCGCTCAGCTGATCGTGGTCCAGGTTGGTGGTGATCACCATCGAGCGCTGGTCCTCGTAGCGGGCGTTGACGATCGAGTACAGCTCTTCCAGAACCCAGTCGGTGGTGCGCTCGGCCCCGACGTCGTCGATGTGGAGCAGGTCCACGGCGGTGAGGCGGTCGAGCAGGTCGACGTGGGAGCGCTCGGCCCGATGCGTGTCCCGGATCTCGTTGAGCAGGCGGGGCAGCGAGTAGATCGCCACCGAGCGCCCCGCCTTGAGCGCCGCGCGAGCCACCACCATCGCCAGTGTGGTCTTGCCGGTGCCGGCCGGACCTACGAACCACAGGCCGCGACCCTCGTCCAGCCGGGCGTCGATGTGGTCCACGAACCGGCGGGTCTCGGTCACCACTACGCGCGGCTCGATGTCGGTCACCGGCGCGCGCTCAAAGGCCACGTCCCGGTAGCGCCGCGGAATCACCGCCGAGAGGCTGCGCGCCTTGCGCTGTGCGACGAGCTGCGGGCGGCAGCGGCAGTCATAGGCCGTGTTGCTCTCCTCGTCAATCAGCAGGCCGGATCCGTCGCACAGGTGCAGCGGGCAGTCCGTCATGCCGCGAACCGCTCGCCGGCGTAGTTCATGAACTTGGGGTACTCCTTCTGGAAGGTCAGGACCACATCGCCGATCGGCCCGTTGCGGTGCTTGGCGATGATGATGTCGGCCTCGCCGGGACGGTCTGACTCCTTGTCGTAGTACTCGTCGCGGTAGATGAACATCACGAGATCCGCGTCCTGCTCGATCGCGCCGCTGTCTCTGAGGTCCGAGAGCACCGGTCGCTTGTCCCCGCCGCGCTGCTCGACGCCGCGACTGAGCTGCGAGAGCGCGACCACCGGCACGTTCAGCTCCCGGGCCAGCCCCTTGAGTCCGCGGGAGATCTGGCCCACCTGCTCCACGCGACTCTCTACGCGGCCCTCGTGGCGCATGAGCTGCAGGTAGTCGACGATCACCAGGCCGAGGCCGCCCTCCAGCTGGTGGTGCAGGCGCCGGGCCTTGGCCCGGATCGCCAGCACGCCGGTGTCGCTGGAATCGTCGATGAAGAGCGGTGCCGCCGACAGGCGCCCGCAGGCCTCCAGGATCTTCGCCCAGCGGTGCTCGGGGACCTTGCCGCGCCGGAGGTCCTCGCCCTTGATCCGCGCCTGGGAGGCGACGAAGCGCTGGGCCAGCTCGCTCTCGGACATCTCCAGCGAGAACAGCGCCACCGCGTGGCCGGCCAGCACGGCGTTCTCGGCCACGTTGGCCACCAGCGCCGACTTGCCCATCGAGGGCCGGGCAGCGACGATCACCAGGTTGCCGGGCTGGAAGCCGCCGGTCTTCTCGTCGAGGTCCTTGAAGCCGGAGGGGGTGCCGGTCAGCGCCGTCTTCAGCACCGAGAGCCGGTGGAGCTTGTCGGTCTCGACGTCGAGGATGTCGAGGATCGAGCGCATCTTCTTCTGGTGGTCGTCGTGGGCCACCTCCAGCATCGAGCGCTCGGCCCGCTCCACCAGCTCCCGCGCCGGCGCCTCCCGGGAGAGGACGCTGGCCTGGATCGCGTAGGACGCGCTCAGCAGCGAGCGCATCTGGGCCTGCTCGCGCACGATCCGCCCGTAGTCCCGGGCGTGACCGGCGGCGGGCACCCAACCGGCCAGCTCCTCGATCGCCTCCGGCCCTCCGGCCTCCTCCAGCTTGCCCTGCGCACGCAGCGCCTCGGCCACCGTCAGATGGTCGATCTTGTGGTCGGAGTTGTGCAGCTCCAGCATCGCCTCGTAGACCCGGCCGTGGCGCTCCACGTAGAAGTGCTCGGGCCGCAGGTGCTCCTCCACCAGCAGCGAGAACAGGTGGCGCTCGTCGAGCAGCACCGCCCCTAGGACGGACTTCTCGGCCTCCACGTTGTGGGGCGGGACGGCGATGTTCTGGACCGCGCTCATCTCGGGATCCGAGGATAGGTGCGGGGCAGGCGGCAGGAACCGCGGCTTCCCGGAAGCAGCAGGAAGTTCCGCGTGGCCTCAGCGAGGACGGTGCGGGCTCGGTGCCGCCGCGCCGCTAGGCGGCGACGACCATCGTCTTGACCGTGGAGGTCACCCCGTCGGAGACCTCCACCACCACCATGTAGGTGCCGACGTTGCGCAGCGGCTCCTCCAGATGGATCTTGCGGCGGTCGACCCTGATGCCGCGGGCGTCGCGAATGGCGTCGGCGATGTCCTGGGTGGTGACCGAGCCGAACAGCCGCCCGTCGTCGCCGGCCTGCTGAGGGATCGTCAGCACCGTCCGGCTGAGCGTCGCCGCGCTCTCCTGCGCTCGCTCTTGGGCCTCCCGCACCGTGCGCTCGGCCTGCTCCCGCCGGCGGCTGGCCGCCTCGACAGAGCCCTTGGTAGCGGGCTCGGCGAGCTTGCGGGGGAGCAGGTAGTTGCGCAGATAGCCGTTGGAGACGTCAACGACCGTGCCGCGCTCCCCGAGCGCGTCCACGTCCTGGAGCAGAATCGCCTGCGGCATCGTCTGCCCTCCGGGGCTAGCGGTCGCGGTCGCGGTCGCGATCGCCGCGGCCACCGCGCTCAGGACGATCGTTGCCGCCTTCGGCCACGTAGGGCAGCAGGGCCAGCTCGCGCGCGCGCTTGACCGCACGCGCGACCTGGTTCTGGTGGCGACGGCAGGCCCCGGTGATCCTCCGCGAGCGGATCTTGCCCCGGTCCGAGACGAACCGCCGCAGCGAGGAGAGGTCCTTGTAGTCGACCTGATCGACCTTGTCGCGGCAGTACGGGCACGGCTTCCGACGCCCGGAAGTCGGTCCACCCTTCCTGTCGCGCCGGCGAACCGGCCGTCTACGTTGCTTTGCCACCTGGCATCACCTGACTGGTCTCTGCTTGCTCGCGGTCAGCTGCCTAGAACGGGATGTCGTCGTCGGCAGCACCGGCAGCCACGGGGGTACGGTCGAAGTCGCTGGAGTCGATCGGCACGTCGCTCTCGGTGGCGCGAACGCCGCTGGAGAACCCGTTTCCGTTGCCGGCACCGGCGTCATTCGGCCCGCCCAGGAACTGCACGGTGTCAGCGATGATATCGATCGACTCGCGCTTCTGTCCCTCGGTCTCCCAGGTGCTCCACTCCAGGCGGCCGTCGATCGCCACGGGGCGGCCCTTGGACAGGTACTGCGAGCAGCTGTCGGCCTGCCGGCCGAAGACCGTAACGCGGAAGAAGTTCGCCTTCTCCTCCCACTCGCCGGAGGCACCGTTCTTGCGGCGGGTGTTGACGGCGATGCCGAGCTTGCAGATCGACAGTCCGCTGGACGTCGCGCGGTGCTCGGGGTCACGCGTCAGGTTTCCGGTGAGGACGACGCGGTTGATGTTCATGGCGTGAAGCTCCTTTCGGTATTGCCGGTTAGTTCGGTATTGCACGTGAAGGCCTGCGGCGAGTCTAAGCACGCCCCAGGCGGCAATTCCCGATCTCCGCGGAAAATGGTCGGAAAGGTTGCAGAGACGCCACAGGGCTGTCACATGCCGTTGCCGATCTGGCACAGCACGGGCGGCGGCAAGCCCCGAGCCGTGCCACTGTGGCGCCCGATCCGGGACGCCTCGGAGCTAGGACTCGCTGTCCTCGTCGCCGCTGCCGACCCCCGGCTGCCCGGCGGGGGCACCGACGGTGGCGCCGACCAGCGGCGGAGCGGAGTCCGGTGCGGGCGGGGTTCCCGGCAGCACCTTGATGATCCGGAAGCGCAGGACGCCATCGTTGATTCGCAGGCTGTGCGAGAGCGAGTCCAGCAGGGCGGGGGGGCCGGAGAACTGGAGCAGGTGGTAGTCGGCCTCGCCGATGTGGTTGATGCTGAAGGTCAGCGGCCTCGTGCCCCAATGCTGCTGATGCTCCACCCGGCCGCCGCCGCCGGAGATCGCCGACTCCACCTCGGAGAGGATCCGGCTGCGGTCCTCCTCGGAGCCGCCCGTGGAGAGCAGCAGCACGAGGTCGTAGATGCTGGGAAGTTGCGCCATGGCAAAGCGCCCCATCAGGGCGGCGGCCGACTATAGCAACGGGCCGGGGGGGTCCCGGAGGGCGTTGATCTGGCCCCGAACCCGGCGCTATAACCATGGCGTGCCCGCCACGCAGGACCTCCCCGTCCTCCAGTTCCCCGATCAGGTCGCCCGGGAGCGGTGGCTCCAGGAGCGGCCAGAGCCGACGGCAGGTGGCAGGCCGCCTACCCGCCCGCCAGCGAAGCCCGAGTCCCGGAGGACCTCCAGCGAGCGCTGGACGAGCACCCGGAGGCCAGGCGCTTCTTCGAGACCCTGACCGGCTCGCGGCGCTATGCGTTCCTGTACCGCCTCCACGAGGTCAAGCGAGCGGAGACCCGAGCCAGGCGGATCGCGAGCTACATCGAGCTGCTGAGCGAGGGCCGGACGCTCGGCTGAACGCGGCGCGCCAGACGCGCTGAGCTCTCAGCCGGGGGAAAGGTGCACAACACGACATCCGTCGCAGGTTTGGCGGCCGGCTGACGAGTTATGCACCGCAGAGGTGCACAGGGCGACAACCCCCTCCGGAACCCGGGCGATTGTCGTGTTGCGCACCCGCCCACCCGCCCGCCACCGCGCCCCGAACCGCACCCCGAAAAACGCACCCCGCACCGCACCCCGCACCCCACCGCCCCCCAACCCCTCAGGCGCTCGCAGACCCCTTGCTCCGGATGTCTTTGAGCTGATCGTCGATCCAATCCCCCGGATCGCGCGCGGTGACGATCGACTTCAGCCCCTCTA
>JAABUZ0100001900.1_pt1 | contig 37036 bp, 36 predicted proteins | sample 5562091 | NCBI WGS metagenome assembly JAABUZ01 (sample SAMN12813069, study PRJNA571459) | rock metagenome | isolation source: Antarctica rocks | place: Antarctica: Victoria Land, Linnaeus Terrace sud | collected 2015-12-21 | reverse complement strand
CGCCGCTGACGCTCGTTCAACTCCGGCCCCAACCCAAGATAACGCTCAGCAATCTTCGATTCATCGATCATGCCCTCGCGATACGCCACCACCACCCAACATCCTGCCACAGCTCACTAATTTATTCCTGAGCCCTATAACCCCCCGCAGGACAACAAGGCGGACGGCAACCGCACGGTGAAAGCGCTAGACGCGGCGAAGAGCCTGCGCTTTCGCACCGGGCACGGCAGCTGCGTCCGCGACGCCTATACGACGAGCACTCGCGCTCACTTCATCGAGCTCGCCTGCGTGGTGAGGGGATCCGAGGCGACCTCGGTGATCGTGGGCGCAGCCCCGGCTTGCGCCTGGCCGGCGATGTCGAGCACGATCGAGCGGGCGATCGTGGCGTTTACGACGTAGCTCCCCTAGCCCCAGTAACGCCCGTTGATGCGCGCAATGCCCGTACCCGGGTCCCCATGCTCGGCGTCGATCCGCGCGATCGCGACGCGGCGGATCGCTGTGCGCGCGGCGATCCGCGACCGGGGCTTTGCGAGCAGGAGCTGGAGGTCCGAGATGCGCCGCTCGGCGAACCCGGCCTCGCAGTAGGCGAGGTAGAGCGTCCAGATCCGGCGAAAGCGCTCGTCGTAGCCGAGCTCCTGGAGCGAGCGCAGGTTGGCGTTGAAGTTCTGGCGCCAGAGCCTGATCGTCTGGACGTAGTGCGGTGTGATGTCCTCCAGATCCACCATCTGCATATCGGTCGATCGTGCGAGCCGGTGCGAGATCACTGCGAGCGAAGGCAGGCAGCCCCCAGGGAAGATGAGCGTGTTCATGAACGACTGGGACGCCTTCTCGACCTCGTAGGCGCGGTCGTCGATCGTGATCGCCTGGAGCAGCATCACGCCGTGGGCCTCCAGCAGCTCAGAGCACTTTGCGAAGAACGCCCCGAAGTGACGCCAGCCGACCGCCTCGATCATCTCGATCGAAACCAGCTTGTCGTAGCAGCCGTGCAGGTCCCGGTAGTCCTGCTCGAGAACGGTCACCCGGTCCTCGAGCCCCGCTTGACGGATGCGCTCCACGGCATGGTCATACTGGTCGTGGGAGATCGTCGTGGTAGTCACCTGACAGCCGCGCGTGCGCGCCGCATAGAGCGCGAAGCCGCCCCAGCCGGTCCCGATCTCGAGCAGCCGGTCACCGGGACCGAGATCGAGCTTTTCGCAAACACGCTCGAGCTTCGCGATCGACGCCTGCTCGAGCGTCATGTCCTCGCGCTCGAACACCGCGCACGAGTAGCTCATCGTCGGGTCGAGCATCCGTGAGAACAGCTCATTGCCGAGGTCGTAATGAGCGGCGATGTCGCGACGGCGCCGGTTGCGGGTACTGCGCCGCACGAGCGCCCGCCCCTGCTGGAATGGCAGGCGCACGGGAGCAAGCCAGCGACGCCCTCGGTCGAGGCCGGCGGCGTTGCGCGCCGCCAGGCGAATCACCGCCACCAAGTCCGGCGAGTCCCACCATCCGTTCGCGTACGCGTCGGCCAGCCCGCGACTGGCGCGCAAAAACGACAGCCAGGTCCGCCGGTCCAGAATGTTGATCGTCGCCGCCGGCGCACCCGAGCCATAGACCCAGCGCCGGTCGCCCTGCACGACGACCAGGCGCCCGACCTTCATCCGGCCCAGCACGATGGATACGAGCCAGCCGGACAGCGTGAGGATCATGCCCGATCCTCCTGCGGGTGGCCGAGATGGGCGGTTTGGCCGGGATAAAGGGATTGGCCGGGACGAGACGATTGGCCCGGACGAGCGGCTTGGCCGGGACTAGACGGATTGCCGCTGGGGTGGCCAGGCTGGCCGGGATTTGGGTAAACCGGAAACCTGCGCAGCCACATACCGGCGGCATGCCCGTAGATCAACGCAAGCACGCGCAGGTTTGCGAAAGGGTAGCGAGCGGTCATCCGGGCAGCCGAGGCACGGGTCAGCTCCCGGCGCGCGAGCTTGAGTGTCGCGTCGAACACCCGCGCGCCGGCACTCGTGCTCTCGATGTGGACCGAGAGCGTCTCCCCGGGCGTCGCCGCACGGGCGGTATAGCGGTGATCCATGCCCATGAACGGCGAGACGTGCAGTGCCTTGTCGAACCCACCGCTGAGTACCCCCGGGCCCGCACCCCCAACCGCGGTTCCGTCGTGCATGACATAGGCATGGCGCTCCCCCCACGGCGTGTTGGTCACCTCGGTGACGATCGCCTCGATCCCCTCGCCTCCCGGCACCATGCAGTAGTAGAAGCTGACGGGGTTGAAGCAGTGCCCGAACGAGCGTAGCTGGGTCAGCAGCCGGATCGGACCCGACGGGCGCGCGCCGGTGTGTGCCTGCACAGTGTCGCGCACCGCGCGCTCGAGCGCCACGCTCCGGTCGCCGAGGTAATCGCGACGGCGAAAGCGCAGCAGCCCGGGCGAACTGGCGATCAGCCGCCCGCCGAGCAGCCCGGGCAGCTCGTCGAGGTCGACGTAGGCGAGCACGAGCCGGTGACGAAACTCGTGGTCCGGGCCAAAACGGCGATGGCGGATGACGCCTTCGTAGATGCAACTCGCGCTCATATCCAGCCCCCGGGCGCTCGGCGACCCGCAAGCGCGCTCACAGCCGTCCCCCCAGGCGCTCGGCGACCCGCAGCCCGCTCACGACGCCATCCTCGTGAAACCCCCAACCCCAGTACGCGCCACAGAAGTGCGTGTGGTTGCACGCGCTGATCTCATCGAAGCGGGCCTGCGCCCTGACAGCGGCCGCGTTATAGACGGGATGCGCGTAGGGGATCTTGCGGATCACCTGCTCGGGGTTGATCTCATCGGTGCGATTGAGCGTCACGCAGAACTCGTGTGCTGAGCGCAGCGACTGCAGCCGGTTCATGTGGTAAGTGACAGTTGTGCAGTCGCGGGGCTCTGCGAGCAGGTGGTAGTTCCAGCTCGCCCACGCGCGGGGGCGTCGCGGCAGCATCCGCAGGTCGGTGTGCAGAACCGCCTCGTTGAATTGATAAGCGATCGCGCCGAGAATGTCGCGCTCGGCTTGCGTCCCGTCGCGCAGCAAGGCCAGCGCCTGATCTGAGTGGGTCGCCAGGACCACCTCGTCAAAGCGCTCAGCTTCACAACCGCGCCCTTTGACGACTGCGTGGTCTGAATGGCGCGTTATCGCCTCGACGGGCGCGCGCAGCCGCAGCCGGTCGCCGAGTGGGCGCGTCAGTGCCTCGACGTAGCGCGCCGATCCGCCCGCGATGGTGCGCCAGTGCGGGCGCCCGCGGAACCCGAGCATCCCGTGATGATCGAAGAACTCGGCCATGAAGCGCGCCGGGAAGCTCCACATCTGTCGCGGGTCGGCCGACCACACGGCCGAGGCCTGCGGGACGATCAGCCGCTCCACGAACGCGCGTGAGAACGCCTGTTGCTCGAGCCAATGGCCGAGCGAGGGACCTTCTCCCTGCTCGCGGCACAGCTCGCGCGCGGCGCGGTTGAAGCGGACCAGGTCCGCGACCATGCGCTGAAACCAAGGGGTGACGAGGTGCGCACGCTTAGCGTACAAGCCATTCGCGGAGCCGCCGCTGTACTCGAAGTCGCCGGCGCCGTCGCTGACGCTGAAGGTCATCGTCGACGGCTGCCACGCAACGCGCAGCCGGCGCAGGAGGCGTTCGAAGTTCGGGTAGTTACGGTCGTTGAAGACGATGAACCCGGTGTCGACGTGCTGGGTCTCATCGGCGGTGTCGACCCGGACGGTGTTCGTGTGCCCGCCGGCGTAGTCGTTGGCCTCGAACACGGTGATCTCGTGCTCGGGTGCCAGCAGGTGCGCCACCACCAAGCCCGATATCCCCGCACCCACGATTGCGATCCTCATCGCGGCGCCTGCATCCTAACTGCGATCTTCATCGCGGCCCACCGTCCTACGTTCGCTTTCATCGCGGCCCACCGTCTCAGGCTCCCTCGCCGAGCCCGGGCTCGGCGCTGGCGGCTTGTGCACGAGCCTCCCGCTTACGGACCCGGCGGTCAACGACTGCGGCGACCAGCACGCTCGCTTCGAAAAGGACGTAGAGCGGCGCCGTCTCGAGCGCCATCGTTATCGCGTCGCCGGGTAGCACGGCGGCGATCGCGGCGCACGCCGCGATCGCATAACGGCGATTGTGGCGTAGCTGGCGCGGGGTGATCAGGCCCGCGCGGGTGATGGCTAGGATTCCGACGGGCACCTGGAACAGGAGCCCCATCGCGAGGATGATCATCGCCGCGAACTTGTAGTACTGACTGGCCTGCACGAGCACGTTGAACTGGGCGCTGTTGAAGTTCTGGAAGAAGTGCACAGAGGCTGGCAAGACGACGAAGTATCCGAACGCCACCCCGGCGATGAACAGCACGGGAATCGCGAGCGTCAGTGGCAGCATGTGCCGGCGCATCTCGGGCTCGAACGCCGGCATCAGGAACCCGTAGGCCTGGTTCAGCAGCACCGGCAGGGAAAGGATCAGCGCGAAGATCAGGGTGATGGTGAGCGTGGTCGTAAACGGCTCGCCGATCCCGAGCGTGATCGGCTTGTCGCCCGTCGGCGCGGCCGAAAGGGCCGAGATGTCGCGTTGGAGGCTCGCCTGCACGCGCTGCAGCGACGTCCGCGTAGCCGGCGTCTGCAGGCCCTGCGAGCCGAGCACCCCCGCGACCGTCCGTAGCTGGATGGCGAGATCCTTTGCCCCGAGCTGCACCTTGTAAGTGGCGCCGATCGGACCGTGGAAGTCGCGTACCTGTTGCTGGGTCTGGTGCGCGAGCGGGTCGTTGATCAGGTTCAGCAGCCGGTGGTTCTGCCAGAAGCAGACTCCGAATGCCACCACGAGCACGAGCAGGGAGAAGATCAACCGCGTACGCAGCTCGTCGAGGTGCCCGACGAGGCTTACGCGGTCCTCGTAACCGATCGGCCGCAGCGCAGCGGTCGGTATTCGTCGCATCGACGCTAGAGGGACGGGGTCCGCGGGGGTGGCCCTGACGACTCAGCCGGCCGGCTTGGTCGGCGTGCTCCCGGCCTGCGACTGGGGCGCGCGGCCATTGCGCGTCTCCGCGCGCTGAGCCTGTGGCGCTGGCGCTGGCCGGCGCTCGGTGCGCGGCTCGGGTGCACGCCGAGCCTGCGGCGCCGGCGCGGGCCGGCGCTCGGTGCGCGGCTCGGGTGCGCGCAGGGGAGACTGCTCGGGTGCGGGCAAAGGCGGCTGTTCGTCCATGTACTCGGCGTCCGTGTACTCGGCCTGCGGCGCGGGAGCGCGCTCGGGCTGGACGGCAGCGGGCTGGGCAGGAGCCTGCGCCACCGGCTCGGCCTCCTTCTCCGGCGCCGTCAGGTGGCTCAGCTCATGCGAGTTGCTGTCGCCGTTGATGGCGTCCTTGAAGCCACGCAGGCCGGAGCCGAGTGAGCGGCCCATCTCGGGCAGCCGCTTGGCACCGAAGACGAGCAGCACGATGATCAGCAAGATGGCGATGTGAAGTGGATTCTCGAGTCCCATAGCGGCTTTCGGTCGGTTGGTTGCCCTGATTCTACGACCCAGGCCGAATTTCGGATCACTTTCCGATCAGCCGGGCGACGATCGGGCGCGATCGCGGAAGTTGGAGGCCGGTGGGACCGCGAGCACGGGCACGGATCGCCCGTCAGGAAGCGAGCGGATCGGGCGCGCCGACGTCCGTATAGGCCGGCGCCTGATACGCCTGATTTGGAACCCCGCCGATCGCCAGCAGCCGGATGCCGCCGGTGCCGGGTGCGATCCGCCGCTTGGCCCCGGGCCCGACGCGCACGATCGTCTCCGGATCGAGATCCACGGTGTCGCCGTCGACCTCCATCGTGCCCGTGCCGCGCAGCACGACAAAGACCTCCTCCTGCCCGGCCTGCGCGTGGTCGTGCTCGGGATGGTCGTCGGCCCCGCGCTCGAGGTCGATCACCGCCAGCCCGAAGGACTGCACCCCGAGCTCTCCGCGCGCGCGAAGAAGCAACCCTTTGTAGAAGGTGTCCATATCGCCAATCCGCCTGACGGTGTAGTCGCTCACAAAAGCTCCTCGAATACGGCGTCGACCTGCTCCCATCCGATCCGGAGCAGGAATTGGGAGTTGCGCCCATAAGACTTGGCGCCCAGGATGAAGAAGCCCGGCTCGGGGTTGCGCAGCGTCTCGGACCCCGGTGCTCCGAGCGCAAGGCAGTCGCCGTCGCCGCCTTGCGCCAGCAGTTGGGCGGCGAGCTTGATCGGGCCGAGCGAGGCATAGCACTCATGCACCTGAAGCTGGCGGTAGAGCGAGGCGTCGGGGGCGCTGCCGTTGAGCGCGAGCACCTGGTCGACCTCGATCTCCTGCGCCTGCCCGTTGCGAAGCGTGACGCGCAATCGGCCGTCCTGCACCGGAGCCAGCGCGTCTGTGACCACGCCGCGATGGACCTCGACGGCGTCGCACGCCCCGCGCAGGAGATCCTCGGCCGCACGATGGAGGGCATCGCGCGCAGGCAGCGGATCCGCGGGCAGGACAAAGACCGGCTCTGGGCGCCGCAGCGCCCAGACCACGTGTGTCGCCGGAGCATCTCGCGCCAGCTCCGCGAGCGCGACGGCCGCGCTCTGTGCACTGTGGCCGGCACCCGTCAACAATACCGTGCGACTCGCGTATGGCGCAAAGGGCTCCAGCGTGCGCGTGATCCGCTCCCCCAGCGCCCGCTCGCCCGGAGCGTCGATTCCCCCATCGCCCAGCCGATTGGGATTGCCATAGGTCCCGGTAGCGTCGATCACCGCGTCGGCGTAGTCAATCCGTTCTTTGAGATGAGCGTCGCGAACGAGGAGGCGAAACCGGCGCCGTGCGCGCTCCGGCGCGCCGATCGCCTCGTGCTTTAGCAAGCCCTCGCGGCCGACCGCCACCACCGTCGTCGCCGTCCGCACGGCGCCGGCGAGTGACGGCAGCGCGGCGACCGGCTCCAGCAGCTCTGACGCGAGCTGATCGCCAGTCGGCAGCGCGGCGCCCGTGGGCGCACGAGCACCCAGTGCCGCCGCCATCCGTGGCGAGACGTTCATTTGCCACGGCGTGAACAGGCGCACGTGGCCCCAGCGGCGCACGTGCCCGGCCACGGTCTCCGCGCGCTCGTAGATCGTGATCCGGTGCCCATGCTCGATGGCCGCCAGCGCGGCCTCCAAGCCGACCGGACCCGCACCCAAGATCGCGACCTGCATCCGGCCGATGCTAGCGGTCGGCTGAGGAGTGGCTGGGCGATCGCCGGCGATCGGTTGGCGTGCCGGCCCCCGAGGGGGCGCCGGCACCGTTGCGCGCGCCGGGGTGGGCGCCATCACCGTTGCGCGCGCCGGGGTGGGCGTCGTCACCGTTGCGGGCGCCGGAGTGAGCGCCGTCAACCGCCAGGGCTCCGGCTGGGTCCTCCGGAACGCCGGCTAGCAATCGCTCGCGCAGCCGGGCGCCGGTGCCCGCGGCGGCCGCACGCGCGGCGCGCGCGTCGCTGAGCTCCAGCCCGTGCTCGGAGGCGAAGTCGACAAGCGACTGGCGCTCCTCGTCCTGGCGAGCAAAGCGCATGAACAGCCACGCGAGCACGAGCACAGTGAGGATGATCTGCTCGACCATCATGATCCCCCCGGCGAGGTTCTGGTCTGAGAGCGCGCTCAGCCCCCGGCGCTCATCGCTGCCATTGTAGACGGGGTAGAAGACCGTCTGGGACCAGATCAGCACGTTGGCCAGCACGGCACCGATGAAGCGCACGAGCACCACGTACCCCAGGCACGCCCAGTTGCTGAACCACGCCGGCTTCGGCAGCGGGCCCAGTAGTGCCAGCCACAGGAGCGTCCCGAACCACAAGAGGCACGCATGCTCCAGCGCGTGGACGAGGTCGTGACGGATCGCGAGCTGGTAGAAGATCGGCAGGTGCCAGATGTAGAGGTCGAGCGCCCACAGCACGAGCGCGGTGATCGGGTTGGAGAGCCGGCGCACCAGACGCGTGGCGCGGATGTGCAGCAGCGGCTGCAACATCGGCCCAGTCAGCCCGACCACGATCAAGAGCGAGGCGATGTCGCCGATCAGGATGTGCTGGACCATGTGCGCCATCAGAACGCTGTCGGCGAGGCCGTCGAAGGGCGGTAGCTGCGCGGCTGTCACCATCGCCACGCCACAGGCGAAGGCCACGCGCCGGCCCATGGAAACTGCCTTGCGCTCGCGCGCGACGGTTTGCGCCCGGATGCTGTGGCCGATCAGGTAGACCACGCAGGCCATCAGCGGCGGCAAGAACTCCCCCAGGTGCAGGGCAGATATGGAGGCGAGGGGGATCGGCGGCATGGGCATCGGCAGGGTTTCAGCGACGGCCGAGAGCGTAGTGCTCGATATCGTTCTCCAGCGGCGCCAGCGTGTCGTACTGGCCGATGTGCACGTAGCCGACCTTACCGGCGCGATCGATGAAGATCGTGTCCGGGAAGCCCTCGATCGCGGCCAGCGGCGCGAGCTGTGCCGGAGAGGTCTGATAGCTCGGATAGCTGACCGGATGCTTGGCGAGGAACGGGCGCGCAACGCTGGCGGAGTCGCTCGTGTCGGCGCCCAGGAACGCGACCTGGCGCCCGAAGCGCGCCGAGGCGGAGGCGAACAGCGAAAACTCCTCGCGGCATGGGAGGCACGACGATTGCCAGACGTTGAGCACCACCGGATAGCCGCGTAACGCGTGGAGACCGGCGGTGAGCGAGGCGCTCGAGCCCAGAAGGTCGCCTGCCTGCCGGTGCAGCCGCGCGAGTGAGCCCGGTGAGCCCGCCAGCGCCCGCTGGGCGGCGGCGGCGCTCGGCGCCTTCAGTGGCGGCAGCGCGCTGGCCGGGATCTCCCTGCCCATCAGCCAGTAGAGGTCGTCGAGCGCCTGCCCGGCGGTCCAGGGCAGCGACGGGTGCGCGAGGTTCTGGCGCCCGTGGTCGTTGAGCAGCCCTCGCAGGGCTGGTAGCAGTTTGCCGCTCACGTCCGGCTGACCCTCGTCGGCGATCCGCTCCTGGCCGGCGGGGTCCAGGAAGAACAGCGCGTCGGAGTGCTGCACATCGAAGCTCTCCGGCTTGTGGGTAAGCCAGTCGACGTCCGGCGGGTTGCCCTGCGGCACGCGCTGGTAGCCCACGCCGAAGAACTTCCACAAGCGGTGGATCTCTGGCTTTGTCCCGGTCAGCAACTCGAAGTTGACGCCCGTCAAGCGGCGATAGGCGCGCAAGCGCGCGGGACTGTCGCGCCACGGGTCGACTGTCGCTTCGGCGACGATGACGCGATTCGCGAGGCCTGCATGCCGGAGCTCGGTCGTGAGCGTCATGAGCGCTCCGGTGGTCATCGGGCACACCTCGTGGCAAAGCGTCAGCGAGGGAGCCAGCACGACCCACTTGCCACGCCAGGCGCTCAGCGCCGCCGGCCTTCCACGGTCGTCGATCAGCGCCAGCGACGGAACGTGCCGCGGGCGCTCCATCGCGGTCCCGATCGCAAGCGGCGCCGGCACCACCGCCGGGGCGCTCGGCCGTCCTGGCCCCCACGTCGCCAGCGCCGAGAGCGCCGTCAGCAACGCCAGCAGAACGACGGTCCCAGCGATCGATATCCGGCGCAGACGGCGGTAGGACACTGCGCTCCGATTCTAGTTCCGTCTGATGCCCCGGCGCGGCACGCCATACTGCGATCCCCATGTCCTCCACCGGGAGCAGCCGTACCGACGCCGGGGATCGCCTCGAGCGCAGCCCCACCGATGCCGGGAATCGGCCCAAGCGCCGGCGTACCATGGGCGGGGAGCGCCCGAAGCACGACCCCCTTCCACGCAGCGCGTGGACGCGCTTGGCCGCGTGCACGGGCGCCGCGGCGTTGCTGCAGCTCGACGGGACGCTGATCACGGTCGCGCTGCCATCCGTCGCCCGCGGCTTGCACGTGAGCAGCGCGTCGACCGCCGTGCTCCTGACAGCCTACTTCGGGGCCTACGCGCTCTTGCTGCTTCCCGGCGGGACACTCGTCGACCGCTTTGGGGCCCGTCGCTTGGCGTTGATCGGGCTGGGCGTGTTCGCGGTCGGCGCGGCTGCCGGAGCGCTCTCCTCGAGCATGGCGATGCTGATCCTCACGCGCGTGATCCAGGGCGCCGGGGCGGGTCTGGTCAGCCCGGCCGCGCTCGCGGGCGCGGTCAGCGGCTTTCCCGCTGAGCGCCGCGGTAGCGCGCTCGGGATCTGGGGCGCGAGCGCGGGCATCTCGAACCTGCTCGGACCGGTGCTCGGAGGTCTGCTGACGGTGGCGTTCGGCTGGCGAGCCGACTGGTGGGCGCTCGTGCCGCTGACGGCGCTCGCGCTGTGGGCGATCGTGCGCCAACTGCCCACGATCGTCCACGACGACACGCGCGAGGAGAAGCATCCGTCTTTGAACCCGGTGGTGCTCGCCGCGACGCTGATCGCCGCGCTCACGTTCGCGGTGATGATCGGCTCGTTCTATCTCGCCGAGCAGTATCTCCAGCGCGCCGCCGGCTACTCGGCGCTTGGAGCATCGAGCGCGCTCGTGATCGTGGCCCTGCTGGTCGGCGCGGGCGCGCCGCTCGCCGGTCGCCTCGCCGATAGCAGCGGCGAGCGGCTGCCGGCGGTGCTCGGGTTCGTGGCCGCCGGGGTTGGCCTGTTGGTGCTCGGGATCCCCGGCGTGTCGCTGGACAGCGTCGTGACGATCGTGCCACTGATCCCCGTCGGTCTTGGTCTCGGACTGCTGTTCGTGCCCACCTCGCGCGCCGCGCTGAACGCGAACCCACTCGCCTTCCACGGACGCACCTCGGCGGTGCTGTCAGTCGGCCGGCTAGGTGGCGCAGCCGTGGGAGCCGGTCTCGCGGGCATCGCGCTATCCGGCGGTCCCAGTGCCTCGGCGGTACACCACGCGCTGCTGCTAGCCGCCGCGCTGTGCATCGTGGTCGGGATACCGGCCTCGAGCAGGCTGGGGTCGGGGGCCAGTCGTCGCTCGGTGCTGAGGCCGAGTACCGGCGGCTGAGGGCTGATTTGGACGCCCGGGCGCGCGCGCGTGATCGCGGCGTTGGAGGCGGGCTCGGTGGACATTGGGTGCCCGAGCGCGGGTGAGCAGGCAGCCCAGTGGCCTGCAGGCCACTGGGCACTGGCCACTTCAGACCCCGCCTCAGCTGCCGATCGACCCGCTCCCGATAGGCGCGCAGCAATCGCCGGTGGGTGGGCCATCCGATCACGTGCTCGTGCTCGTCGAGGACGGGAAGTCCCTCGTCGTCGGTGGCGCCGAGGGCGAGTACCGTCCTCTAGGCCGTGCAGGGCCGGCGCCTCCCGCGCGAGCGCCGCTGCCAGCGGCTCGTGGTCGTCCGCGCGGGTGATCACGTGCTCCACGTCCATTGCCGCGACTACGCCTGAGAGCGTGCCATCGCGGCGATGACGGGCAGTGGATCGCCGCGCTGCGCTGCGAACCGCGCGACGATGGCGTGCAGCGACTCCTCGGCCTCAGTGGCCGCGGTGGCTTGCCCATCGCCTGCGCCACTTCGATCTGCGCCATCAGCCTCGTGCTCACCGCAGTGTCGATGTCGACTCCGCGGCGGCGGAGACTCGAGCGCGTAAATCGTGTCGCGAGTACCGCGTTGCTGAGCGTGGTCGCGACGATATCGCCAGCATCAGCGGCAGAATGATGCGGTAGCGCGGGTGAGCTCGAAGATAATCAGCAGGGCGGTGATCGACGCCCGCGCGAACGCCGCGAACACAGCTCCCATCCCACCAGCCCGTAGGCCCCTGGTGCCGCGGCGAGGTGCGGCAGCAAATGGTGGACGACGGAGCCATAGGCGCTACCCAGCAGCGCGCCCATGAACAGCGACGGCTGGCCGCCGGGTGGAGACTCGGACGCGATCGGAGCGCCATCATGAGCGCGCGGACGGGTTTATGACCTCGCCTATCGGGGTACCATGAACGCCCACCCGAGAAATAGGAGGTGATGGGGTCTCCATTTCGATGCCGTAAAATGGCGGGGTGCCTCCGACGGCTGGCCGCGACTATCCCAAGTCCTATTCGGCGTTGCGGGCTTGGTTTGATGAGGACTGGAAGTGCCTGGACTACCTGGACTGGTTGCGCTGGCCGGAGGGCTTCGTGTGCCCGCACTGCGGCAGCGAGGCGGGCTGGCGCGCGCCGGAGCGACGCTGGCGGTGTGCTGGCTGTGACCGGCGCGTGTCGGCGACCGCCGGCACGATCTTTCATGGCACGCGCACGCCGCTGACGGTCTGGTTCGCCGCCGGCTGGCAGCTGGTCAGCGGCAAGGTCGGCATCTCGGCGATCCACCTGCAGCGAGAGATGCAGCTGGGCTCCTACCAGACCGCCTGGGCGATGCTGCACCGCTATCGCTCGGTGATGGTCCGGCCGGGGCGCGAGCGGCTCACCGGCGAGGTCGAGGTGGACGAGTCGTACATCGGCGGGCCCGAGCCGGGCATTGCCGGCCGTGGCGCGCTGGGAAAGGTGCTCTTCGCCGCCGCCGTCGAGCGCGAGACGCCCCGCAGCTTCGGCCGCGTGCGCGTTGGCGTGATCAAGGACGCCAGCGCACCGAGCCTGCGGCAGTTCCTGATCGACAACGTCGAGCCTGGCGCGCGCGTTATCACCGACGGCTGGCCCTCCTACCCGCCGGCCACCGAGGGCCTGTACACGCTGCAGGCGACCAACGTCTCGGAATCCGGCAAGGAGGCTCACGAGCTGCTCCCCGGCACGCACCTGGTGTTCTCGCTGGTCAAGCGCTGGGTGCTCGGCACGCTCCAGGGCTCGGTCTCGCCCGAGCACCTGCAGGCGTACTTCGACGAGTGGGTGTTCCGTTTCAACCGGCGGCGCTCTCGCAGCCGCGGGCTGCTGTTCTACCGCCTGATCAACCAGGCGGCCGCCGGTGACCCGCTCACCTATCGAGAGATGCGCAAGGCCGGCCGCTGGAGACCTCGGCCACCGGCGCCACCGACAGCGTGGCGCAGCCCGCCGAGCCTGGACGTAGGCGATGTCGGCCTCCCATGGCGCAAGCAGTGAGCTACGGTACCGAAATGGAGACCCCAGTTAGGAGGTTTACTGTGTCTGACCCGAACGAGGCCCCCCGTCACGAGGCCTAACAGATCTAGATCTGGTCGATGTCGACGAGTCGTTGAAGGAGAAGGTCGCGGAGGGACCGCTGGATGCACAAAGCGGCAAGACGAGCAAGGACAAGGACTCGCACGACGCGGTTGGCCAGAAGCAACCAAGCTCGGAAACCGAGCTGACGAACTAGGGCAGATGATGAACGCGGCCCTCGGAGAGCCGAGGGCCGCGTTGCATGGCGCGGAGTCGCACGAAACGTGCGCCGAACAGAGGCCATCAGCATCCTACTCGGAAGTCACGGCTCGAGTGCGGGATGCTGCAAACGCTCGCGGACACCGTCAATCGTCGGAGGAGGGTGCGACCAGCACGGGGCTACACGCGGGTTGACGCGCCGAGAGCTCACGAAGCCGCGCGACATCATGGAGTTGGAGTCGGGTGCACCTACCCGGGCTAGTGGCGCGTATCCGAGAAAGCTGGAAGCACCTCACCCGGGTGACGCCATCTACCGAGCCGAGGATGCCGAGCTCGGCGCCAGCGGCCGCGACGCCCGTCGCCGCCGAGACTCGCCGGCTCCTGGATCGCGTCGAGTTCGCCGGCGCTCGGCTGGCTCCGGCTCGCGCTCGACGGGCGGACCACACGACTGATCGCCGAGCCCCGAAACCTGTCTCAGGCCCGGACGCCGCCGCCGGCGACGGCCTGGCGTCGCTGCGCGGACGGACGGCGCCGATGCGGGTCTGGCAACCTGCACAGGTCGACAAGACCGCCGGAATCTGACGCCCTGTCGTGTCATGCATTCCCACGTGCATAGGGCGAGATACCCCGCGAGTGGCGAGCAATTGTGCGATTGCGCGATTGCCGTGTAATGCAGGTCCTTCCCGACGTTGCGGCCGCCGCGGCGGCGTGGTCGTGGTTGGCCCACGGTTGAAGCCGGGTAGCTCAGGCGACGGACGCGAACCGCTCGATCTCGTGTAGGAGCTGCTCCACGAGGCGGGGTGGGCGCGGGAATCTGCGCACGACCGGCCAGCCGGATGCGGCGAGCCAAGTCACGGAGGTGGGCAGCGTCCGCTCGAGGTAGCGGCGCAGCCTGCCCGGGCTGCGGGTCATTGGCACGGACGTGAAGCCAATCGGCGCCGGACCGCTCGCCAGATTGTCCGCCACCGTCAGCGTGACCGGGGCTTGCGGGCGCGCGTAGGTGAGCCTCACGTCGCCGACCCCATCGGGCACGAGGCCGAGGTAGTGGGTCGCTCGGCCCTGAGAGTCCGAGCCGAGCGCGTATCCCCCCGCGACTCCGGCATAGCTGCCGCACATCTCGGGGACCAGGACGGCCGGCACGTATTCGAGCAGGCAGTACCCTGGGCCCGGAGGCAGCACGCCGAAATGGTCCAGCACCGCGCGGCGCTGCGCTGCGGGCAGCGCGCGCCGGCATTGCAGAGAGATCCGGGGCGGCGCCGCGGTGCCGCTCACGACGAAGACGGGGCTGTCGGGGACCGCGCCGAGGCGGCGTACCGAGTGAGGATCATAACGGGTGAACGGTCCGGTGATCGCGTCGAGCAGGTCCGGCCCAGCCGGCGGGGCGTCCTGGGGCTGCTGAGTACGGCGTAAGACAGCGAAGTGGGCCAGGACCAACGCGGAAGCCGGGCCCCCGACGCGCGGTGGCGTGTTCAGCTCCTTGAACAACGAGCGACACGCGATCGCGATCGCTGGCCTTCGCACGCGCGCCGCCGAAGCGCCGCCTACCGGGGCGACGCTGAGCGACGCCAGGATGAAGACGATGAGGGCCAGGACGCCCTGCCGGCTCATCCGATCCGCCACTGGATCGGTCCCAGTCCCGGAAAGCGAAGCGCCTCCGCGGCCACTCCGGTGAGGTCCCATTTCCCCCAAGTATATATGGCCCGCGGTCGATCACGGGGACGCGGATCGCTCTTCCGCCGTAGACGAAGATGACCTCGGTCCCGCACGGCGCCGTCTTGCTGGCGACGCCGAGTTGCGGAATGTGCGGGACGCCGCCGCACGCGATCGGGAGGCCGTAGTCGGTGGATACCGACTCGATGCTGACGTTGTACTGGCCGAGGCGGGAGCTGAGCGAGGAGCGCGCAGGAGAGATTGAGGCGGTCGAGGTGATACCGCGCGATCAACTACCGCTAACGAGAGGGGTGACGGTGGCCATGCAATCCTCCCCGTAGGCGGCCACTGAAACGCCCCGCTGGTGGCCACCGTTTCTCCCCATGGGTGGCCACGGTTTCTCCCCACGGTTCTGTCCTGAGCGGCTGGTAGTCCGGCCCGCGTCTGGTGTTCGACGCGGTCTGGAGGCTGGCATGAAGAAAGGTGAGGAAGCGATGGAGATTCTTGAGGCGTATGACCTGGCGGGCTCGCTGCGTGGCGCGGCGGCGTTGGCGGGGTGTGATCACAAGACGGTGGCGCGGCTGGTTGCTGCCCGTGAGGCGGCTGGCGGCGGGCTGCCGGTGCGGGCGCGTCGGCGGCCGTCGGTGGACCCGTTCGCGGGGAAGATCGATGAGCTGGTGGATCGCTCGCGCGCGCAGATTCGCGCCGATGAGGCACACGGTGTGCTGGTCGCGATGGGGTATGAGGGGTCCTATCGCACGACCCGGCGGGCGGTGGCGGAGGCGAAACGGCGCTGGCGGCAGAAGCACGGGCGGCGGAAGCGGCCGTGGATCCCGCAGCCGGGGTTGTGGCTGCAGTGGGATTACGGCGAGGGGCCGGAGGTCGCGGGGACGCGGGCGGTGTTGTTCTGTGCGTGGCTGGCGTGGTCGCGGTTTCGGGTGGTGGTGCCGTTGCTCGACAAGACGCTGCCGTCGGTGGTGATCGGGCTCGACCGGACGCTGAGGCTCGTGGGTGGGGTTCCGACGTACGCGCTCACGGACAACGAGAAGACGGTTACGGTCGAGCACGTGTGCGGGATCGCGGTGCGCAACCCGCGGATCGTTGAGGTCTCGCGCCATTACGGGCTGACGATCGCGACCTGCGAGCCCGCGGACCCGCAGAGCAAGGGCGGCAGCGAAGCGACCGTGCGCGTCGCGAAGGCGGATCTGGTGCCGACCGATCACAACCTCCGCGAGGAGTACGAGGACTGGCAGGCGCTGGAGCAGGCGTGCGAGCAGCTCATGGCCGATGTGAACACCCGCCCGCACCGCGCGACCCGTCAGGCGCCGGTGGTCTTGCTCGCGCAGGAGCATGAGCATCTGCACCGGCTGCCCCGGGTGGGGCACACGTTGTGCTTCGGGCAGACTCGCAAGGTCGACCGTCAGGCAACGGTCTCGATCGGGGATGCGATCTACTCGGTGCCGCACGAGCTGATCGGCGAGCGGGTGTGGGTCCGCGCCGAGGCGGAGCAGCTGGTCGTTGTGCACATCGACGAGCAGGGGCCGCGGGAGCTCGCGCGACACGCGCTGAGCACACCGGGGCGCCCGAGCATCAACGACGAGCACTACCCGCCGCGGCCGGCGGGCGCGCTGGAGCGCAAGCCTCGTGCCCGATCCGCGCAGGAGGAGGAGTTCCTTGCGATCGGCGAGGGCGCGGAGCGGTGGCTCAAGCGGGCGGCGGCCGAGGGAACGCAGCGGATCCGCCGCAAGATGGCAGAAGTGCTCGACCTCGCCAAGCTCCACGGCTCAGGGCCCGTCAATGAGGCGCTCGAGCGGTGCGCCAGCTACGGCCGGTTCGCCGACGGGGACCTGGCCAGCATCCTTGCTCACCAGCAGAGCGCGGCCGTGATCGCGCTGCCCACCAGGGCCTCGGAGGACGCCTCGCTGCAGCGCTCGACCCGCAGCTGGGAGGGATTCGGGCAATGAGAGCATCAATTTGCGCTGATCGGCGCCAAACCGAGGCTACGGGAGGCCGTCTGCGGCCCTGCCAGACATCGCCGCCACCGATCCCCCGCCCGCCACAGCGCCAGACCAGCCCGATCGGGGGGCAGCGATGACGATCAAGCCACCCAGCCCACCCCCGCTCCCCGACGAGCTCGAGCGGCTCCTTCGCCGTCTGCGCTTGCCGTATGTCCGCAAGGCCGCGCCGGAGGTGATCGCCACCGCGAGAGCACAGCGCTGGGAGCCCACCGAGGTCCTCGAGATCCTGCTCGCCGAGGAGGCCCGAGGGCGCGACCGAGCCACGATCCTGACGCGACGTCGCGCCTCGGGGCTACCGGCCGGCAAGACCTTCGACGCCTGGGAGCCCGAAAAGTCGGTGATCCCAGCGCAAACGCAGCGGGCGCTGCGCACCCTGGAGTGGCTCGACCGGGCGGAAGTCCTGGTCGCGTGCGGCCCCAGCGGCAGCGGGAAGAGCCACTTCATCGAGGCGCTCGGACACCTCGCGATCGACAACGGCAAGACCGTCAGCTGGCACACGCTCGAGACGCTCGCCCAGCTATTCCGCCGTCACCGCGCCGATGACAGCATCCACAAAGCGATCGCGAAGCTGATCCGCAGCGACCTGATCCTGATCGACGACGTCGGCCTGCTGCCCGTTTCCGCCGAGGCAGCCGAGGCGCTGTTCAGGGTCGTCGACGCCGCCTACGAGAAACGCTCGATCGCGCTCAGCTCGAACATCCACCCCTCCGGGTTCGACGAGCTGATGCCAAAGACGCTCGCCACCGCGACCGTCGAGCGGCTCCTGCACCACGCCCACGTGATCGTCACCGACGGGCAGGACAGCTACCGGCTGGCGCAAGCGACCGCCGGCAAAGGGGTGAGGCCCCTGACCTGACGACCCGACCCAACCCTGGTGGGGAGATTTGATGGCCACCAGTGGGGAGAAATGATGGCCACCAGTGGGGAATTTTGTGGCCGCAAGTGGGGAGAAACCGATGGCCATTGACAAGGGGCGGGCTGGCCAACGAGGTTCTCATCTTCGACGGCCCTTTGATCACCCAAGTTACGGGACCTACCTGGGCTAGCCCGGCGTAGACCTTCGTTCGCTCTTCTGAATCCACTGCACCGCTCGCCACGCCTCCGGTGCGGGGGAAGTCCATAGCGTCACAACTCGACACTCGCGGCCGCCTCGGAGGCGACTGTCGCGAGGTGCGCGCATAGCGCGCCATTCACGACACTCGCGCCAGCGAGACCAGCGAGTGTCGAGCTATGACGGCGTTGGCATGCGCGGGCGCGCCGGTCTCATTTACCCGTCGTGGTCTGCCCCAAGGCCACCCCCCGCGGCCGAGCTCGGCCCGCGCGGCGTAGGGACAAACGCGGTGGCACCCGGGCTACATCGCGACGCCGAGCTCTTCCGCAACACCACGCGTGCGAGAACCCCGGGCGCCGAGGGGCGGTCGGCCGGCGCTCCGCTGTGCTCCGCTCACTGTGCTGTGTTCCGCCTCCGCTCCGCTGTGCTGCTGCTGTGCTGTGCTGCTGCTGCTGTTGCTGTTGCTGCTGCTGTGCTGCTGCTGCTGCTGCTGCTGCTGTGAGAGAAGGGTACGCCGCTGGCCGCGGTGGGCCAGCGTCTCGACCCAGGACGCTCGCTCGAACTCGGTTCATCACGTGGGCGCAACAGCGGCTACACATCATCGTGGTCATGGAACAGTCACGTTTCCCGATCCCAGCTCTGAAGGTCGAGGGGCACCCGGGCTGATGGGCCGTGACTCGCCGGCTTTGCGGCGACGCCAGAAGACAGCGCGCTTGATGCATCCGTGATCCGGAACCGGCGCGCTTTGACGACCCGCCGAGACCTCGAGCGCGCGTTCGAGCGCTCCTCACCGTGGAGCTCGACCGGCGCGTTCATCGTTCGACACAGCAGCTGCGACAGCCGCCCGTCAGATTCACAAACCTCTGCCTCCATACTGCGCCAGTGCTGTCGGGCTCTCCGGCTGCAACTTGGCCTCGAGGTCCTCTCCGAGTCTCCCGATCAGGATCTGGGCCATGGCACGATGCTATCGCCGCGCGAGGCGGTAGAATTAGTACGCTTGCGCCCCTCAGTGAGGATCCGGGCTAGCCGGCGGAGCGAGCCGCCGCCTTCGCCTGCGGCGTCGGAGACTTTGCGTCCGCCTGTTGGCGCTCGTGCCGCCGCGCCGATGAGAAACGGGCGGCCCCGCGGTCTATGGCTTTCGTGAGCACGCTTAGGATTCCGCCGATGGCCGTAGTGTGCGTTCGAGGGCCGCTGCGCAAGCTCGCAGGCGGTCGCGCGGAGCATGAGCTGGAGGGAGCGACGGTGGTCGAACTGCTTCGCGCGTTGGAGCTCCGCCACCCGGACATGGGCGGATGGATCCTTGACGAGCGTGGCTTGATCCGCCGCCATATCAATGTGTTCGTCAACGGGGAGCGTGGGGGCGAGGCGACGGCGGTACGGTGCGGGGACCGCATCGAGGTGCTACCCGCAATAACAGGAGGCTGAGAGATGACCGAGTTGCTGGTGGGGACGAAGAAGGGCCTGTTCCTGCTCGAAGGCGAGCCTGGTTCCGCCTGTGAGATCAAGACGCGCGCGTTTGCAGGCCAGCCGGTCGACTTCGCGACACGGGATCCTCGCAGCGGGCGGCTGCTCGCGACCGTGACCTCGCCGTTCTACGGGCCGAAGATCCTGTATGCCGACGGCGATCCGGAGGCAGAGTGGGAGCAGGCCGACGGCGTCGCCCTGCCCGAAGACGGCGATCAGGCACTCGAGCGGATCTGGGTCATTGCCTGCGGCGAGGCCGACGACACCGTGTATGCTGGCGGAGATCCCGGAGTCCTGTTTCAGAGCCACGACGGCGGAGCGAGCTGGGAGATCAACGCCGGACTGTGGGAGCAGCCGTCGCGCTCGCACTGGCAGCCTGGCGGCGGCGGGCTTTGCCTGCACTCGATCTGCCCCTGGCCGGGTGATCCCGACAAGCTGGCTGTCGCAGTTTCCGCCGCCGGGATGTGGCTGACCGACGACGGCGGCCGTACCTGGCGGCGGGGCAACGAGGGGCTCAACCCGCGCTACCTGCCCGAGGAGGCGCTAAAGGATGAGAACGCGGGCCGCTGCGTGCATCACGTCGAGCGCGCGCGGAGGCAACCCGGGCGAATGTACATGCAGTTCCACGGCGGTGTCTATCGCTCCGAGGACGCGGGCGAAAGCTGGACCGACATCGGTGGCGGTGGGCTCCCGTCTGACTTCGGCTTCCCGCTGATGGTTGACCCCGCCGATCCGGACAGCGCCTACGTGATCCCGCTCGTCGCCGACATGGATCGCGTGACTCCCGACGGCCGCGTCCGCGTCTATGAGACGCGCGACGCGGGCTCGAGCTGGGCACCCCGGGGAGACGGTCTGCCGGCGCGACACGCTTACCTGACGGTGCTGCGCCAGGCGTTCACCAGCGCCGAGGAGGGCGACCAACTCGAGCTCTACTTCGGCGCTACCTCCGGCGATCTATTCGGCTCGGGCGACGCCGGCGCCACCTGGTCGCAGGTCGCGACACGGCTGCCGCCGGTCTTCTCGGTGGTCGCCGCCTAGGCGCATCGTCCCCATCCGAGCGATCGCCTTCGCGCTGGCAAGGCGACTCCTTCGCCACGAGAGCCAAGCCTGGCGAGGCCTCGTAAGGCTCGCCGAAAGGACAGAAAGGAGGCGTCTCGCCAAGAACGGCGCCGGGCGCGCCCGCCAAGCACGCGGGACGCGAACTCTCCGCCCGAGGGTTAGGACGCCTCCCGTCGAGCGCGAATCTCTCGCGACGAAATCGGTGCGGTCATCGATGAGGAAGTTAGGCAAGCGCGCGTGGCCGACGGGCAGGAAGCCAATCGCAGCGCCGACGATAAGCAGCGCGATCGGGCTGGATACGGGCTGGATCTCCTACTATGATTTCGGTGCGCGGAAGCCGAATATGACGCCAGACGACACCGGCTCGATCCCTGCGGCGCTCGCGCCCTCAGCGCTTAGGGCGGCGCTGGTTCCGCGTCGGCCGGTATTTGAGAATCCCTGGGATTCCACCGTCGATATGTTCGTCTGCTTTGTGGCCGTCAGCGTCATAGATCCGTTCCTGCTGTGGGGCGGTGGGGCAATGCTGGGCTCGATCTTCGACTTTGGCTCCCGATGGCCCCTGGGCGTTTATATGGTCGCCGCGCTGGTTGGCGCAGCCGGCTTCATGACGATCGTGGGACGGGAGCGCACGAGGTTGTCGGTCGATGTCCTGGCGATCGCCGCTTGGGTTCTCCTCGGCCTCGTGGTTGCGCCATTTCTCGGGTTGGCGCTCTCAATCGTCGCAGCGATGGTCTGCTATGGGGTGTTGTTGCTGGCCACATTCGTCCTCGTGCTGCGGTTCGGTCGCTGGCAGACCAGCTTTCTCCGCACCCTCACATGGCCGGTGACTTGGAGCTTGCTGGCGATTTTCTTCGCCTACGCCGCCTACCAGCTGATCCTCTATCCGTGACGCGCGGCCGCGCCGTATGCGCCGGCGCCTTTGTCCGAAGCGATCGAGTCGATCTGGTCACTGCGCCACCGTCGGCGAGCCGCTGCTCACCGCCCCACCCCAGAGCGGGCCGGCCGTCCCGGCGACATCGCGAATACCGAGTTCTCTCGCGCACGCCGCGCGAAGCTCACCGACGGTGACCTCGCCGGCACGGTGCCTTCCTCGCTTCCCCAACGGCGCGTCAGATCATCGGACAGGTCGTCCGTCAGCGGCGGTGAGCGCACCACCCGGTAGCCTGGTGCGCGTGAGGGAGAACGCTCACTCCGGGCACACTCCGGGCAGTCTCCTGCGCGTGGAGTAAAGGATGCCCGCCCCGGCTGTGAAGCCTGGACCCGCTGCGATAATGCTCGCCATGTCCAGCGAGCGCACGATTCGTGAGTTCACCCGCCAGGTCGCGTACTTCGAGCAGCCCGGCTCACACTTCGCTGACAGCGGCGTGCTCGATTGGATCGCCGGGCAGGTCGAGGTGGGACCGCAGGACCGTGTGCTCGACGTGGCCGGCGGTACGGGTCAGCTCGGCCGGCATCTCGGTCGTGGGGCGCGGCTCACGGTCATCGCCGACCTCACCCCCGCGATGCTGGCGCGGGGCGTGGAGGCAGTGCGCGCGGAGGGCCGGCGCGACGTCGTCTTCGTGGAGGCCGACGCCGCCGCGCTGCCGTTTTCAGAAGCACAGTTCGAGGTCGTTGTCAGCCGCTTCGCGCTGCACCACATGCCCGACGTTCCTGCGGCGCTGAGGGAAATGCGTCGCGTGTGCACGCCCGGTGGCACGGTCACGATCATCGACATAATCGCCGACCCCGGTCCGATCGGAGAGCGCCTGGACGAGCTCGAACGACTGCGTGACCCCAGCCACACCGCTGCCCCGCAGGAGGCAGAACTGCGCTCACTTCTCGACGAGGCCGGCCTGCAACCCGCTGGCGCCGAGCCCGCCGGCACCGCGGTGCGGCCCGTCCGCGCTGCAGTGCGCGACGAGCGACTGCTCGCTGAGCCGTGGCTGCAGCGAGCGCAGCCGGCCCCCGGCGCGCATCGCGCGGTACTCGACGCGCTGCACGCGGAGGCGGCCGGCGGCGCGGCGACTGGGCTGCGCGGCGCGCTTATCGAAGGCGCACTCACGATCACCCACCGCTACCTCCTGGTCCACTGCAAGCGCACCTGAGTCGATCCCGATGCGCTTGGCAACTGGACTCGGCCTGCTGGCGGTCACGGGCGCGCTTGCAGGCTGCGCCGGCGCCGGCCCGGGCGCCACGCGCCCGCAGGTGGGCGCGGCACTGTTCGCGCAGGACTGTAGCGTGTGCCATTCGCTGAGCGGCAGCAACTCCCCGAGTCGCCAGGGCGGAGATCTGCTCGGATACCGGTTCAGCCGCACGGTCATGCTCGAGTTCGCACGCGAGATGCCGGTCCGCCGTCCCCTAAGCTCCGCCGAGCTTGGCGTGCTCACCGACTACATCGTGCGGGCCGAGCGCAATGGCCACGCGCACTGATCAGCCAGCGCGCCGATCGACCGCGGCCGATCGGCGTAAAGCGCGATACCGGTTATCCCGAGCCGACGGGCACCAGCTCGCCCACCGCGGCCTGAGTGCCGGCGGCGGCGTGACCCCCGGCGACGATGATCGCTGCACCCGTCGAGAGTACCCCGGCGTCGGCGAGCGGCCGGGGCAGGCGGCCGGCCGGGCGAACCGCGCCGGTTGCTGGATCGATCGACCACACCCGCGCGCTCAGGGCGTCCAGGACGTTTCCCCGACCGCCGGCGAGGTACACGTGCGAGCCCAACGTGCCGGCGCCGGCATGAGTGATGGGATGGGGCAGACGGCCGATCTGCCGCACTACGGCGGTGAGCGGGTCGAAGCGGTAGATAGCGTCACTGGCGCCGCTCGGTGTCGAGCCGCCGATGATCAGCACGTCGCCGTCTACGGCGCTGACTGCCGCGTAACGAAGCGCAACCGGCAGGTGGGCGACGACCCGGGCCGCCGTACCCGGGCGCCACGAAACGATCGTGTCGAGCGCATTGCTGCCGTCAAAGCCACCGACGACATAGGCGCTGCCACCGACTTCGGTCACGGCTACGTCAGATGCCGCACTGGGAAGCACACCCACCGCCCGCACGGTATCCATCACCGGGTCAAAGCTCAGGATGTGGTCGTACTGGCTGAAGTTGCCACCGCCGAAGACATAGGCCTTGCCAGTCAATGTCGCGCCCTGCGCGTCGTGCTGCGCGCCCGGCAGGCGCGCAGCACGCGACACACCGCGAAGATCGGCGACGATCACCCCCGCGCTCGATCTGTCCGCCGCATCCAGTCCTCCCAGCAACACAAAGTGGCCGCCGCCGAGATACGCACTGGCCGGATCCTGGAGGGGCGCCGGTAGTGGGAAGAGCGCGCGGTAGGAAAGCTGCAACGCTCCGGTGGCGGCCGGCTGCCGGCGTGAGGCGCCGGTGCCAGTACCAGTGCCAGTCCGCTGAGCGACTGCGCCGCCATGCCCCGAGCTCGCACTCGTGGCGCTGCCTCCGCAACCAGCGCCACCAAGCGCGAGCCCAAGCGCAACCATCATCGTGCCGGCGACGGCGAGACGGGGGCGCCGATGCGACGATACCCCCGTATAGCGAAGCCGCCGGGCTGCTGAAGCTCGCGCTTGAACCCAAGGACGAATGCCGTTGAGCGTAGCCAAGAACGATCGAGTGGTGCACGCCTGCGTTTCGTGTGTGAAGATGCTCACAAGTCGTTTAGCTGGCCTGCAACGCCTAGAGTGAACATCTCGACGATGCTCGCGCGCGCTCTCTCTCGGGCAGGCAGATCGGCGCGAGCGCGAACCCGTGGCGCAGGCGCCCGTGGCGCCGGCGCCGCAATAGTGCTGCTGGCACTGCTCGCGGGGGGGTGTGGCTCCCAAGGCAACGCGATCATGCCTTCCAAGATCACAGGCCCCATCTCACGCTTGGGGCCCGCCGCGCCAGGCCTCGGCGCATCCGCCGGCGCGAATGTCTACAGCGCCGACCGAGCCGGAGACCTCAGCTCGACGGTGAAGGGCGACCCCGCGCTCGTCTACGTGCCGAACAGCACCAGCAACACCGTCGACGTGATCAGCCAGCGGACGCTGAAGATCGTCGCGCACTTCGACACTGGCGCGCTTCCCCAGCACGTCACCCCTTCATACGACCTCAAGACGCTCTATGTGGATAACGACCTGGGCAACAGCCTGACGCCGCTCGACCCGCGCACAGGCGCGCTGCACAGCCCGATTGCAGTCGAGGACCCCTACAACCTCTACTTCACGCCTGATGGGCACTTTGCGATCGTCGTGGCTGAGCGCCTTCTGCGCCTGGACTTTCGCAACCCGGCCACGATGGCCATGGTGCACTCCCTGTCTGTCCCCACGTGCCGGGGAGTAGACCACATGGACTTCTCGGCGGACGGCCGCTATGCGTATGCAAGCTGCGAGTTCAGTAGCAGCATGATCGAGGTCGATCTGAAGACCCAGCGGGTGATCCGGACGCTGGTGCTCGCACATGGCGTCGCCAGCCCGCAGGACGTCAAGCTCTCGCCGGATGGACGCGTGCTGTACACGGCCGACCAGCAGAACGGCGGACTGTGGGAGATCGATCCGGTGAGCTTTCGGGTCCTGCGCTTCCTGCACACCGGCGCCGGCGCACACGGGCTTTACCCGAGCCGCGACACGCGCGTGATGTACGTTTCAAATCGCGCCGCGGGGAGCATCGCCGTGGTCAGCTTCAGCACCCGGCGCGTAATCAAGACCTGGCAGCTCCCGCTCCCCGCTAGTCCCGACATGGGCGGGGTCTCGGCCGACGGCCGCACGCTGTGGCTTAGCGGCCGTTACAACGCCGAGGTCTACGCGATCGATACGAGCACTGGTCGCCTGCGCGCACGGATCAGCGTCGGTCAAGGCCCGCACGGGCTGTGCGTATGGCCCCAGCCGGGGCGCTACTCGCTCGGGCACACCGGGATCCTGCGCTAGGATCCGGCGCACAGCACTGCCACGCTCGCCCTGGCGGCTCGGGATCATCGTCACCTCCCTGCTGCTGCCGGTGCGAACGCGGAGCAGAGTCCTGATGCGTACTCGACCTGCGCGCGGTGTCGCAGATGACCAATCTCACGTTCTGGGCCCCTCCCGCGTCTCATACGTGAGCGCGGCCACATGCGGTCGCGAGGAGCCGCAAGCGAGACCGGGAGGAAGGGATGTCATCTACGCGCACAGTTCACAAGGGATGGCTCTTGGGCGTGCTGCTCGTTGGCCCGTTCATGGCCCAGGCCGATGCCACGATCGCGAACGTCGCGACGCCGTCGATCCACTCTGGTCTGGGCGCATCTGGCGCGGTTCTGGAGTTGGTGATCGGCGGCTACCTGATCGCGTTCGCCGCGCTCCTGATCACCGGCGCCAGGCTTGGGCAGAGCCATGGCTACCGGCGAGTGTTCATGCTCGGAGTCGGAGTGTTCAGCCTCGCGTCTCTGTTCTGTGGGGTGGCTCCCAGTCCGATCGCGCTCGTCATCGCCCGGGTAATGCAGGGTATCGGTGCGGCGCTGATGTTCCCTCAGACGCTGACCGGCATCCAGCTCAACTTCACCGGTGGGGAGCGCGCCCGTGCGATCGGCCTGTACGCGGTCGCATTGTCAACCGGCGCCGTCGTCGGTCAGATACTCGGTGGTGCGCTGATCTCCGCCAACATAGCCGGCACTGAATGGCGGGCGATCTTCTTGATCAACGTCCCGATCGGGGCCGCCGTCATCCTTGTCGGGCTGCACCACATGCCCGCCGACGAGCAGCGCGCGGCGCAGCGCGTTGACCTGCCAGGCGTCGCGATCCTCTCAGCCGGCATGCTCCTACTCGTGCTGCCACTCGCCCTGGGCCAAAGCGAGGGGTGGCCAGTGTGGACCTGGGTGTCCCTGGTCGCCAGCGTGCCTGCCTTCGCGCTGTTTCTCGCCATCGAGAAACGCGTCGCCGCCAATGGTGGCTCGCCATTGGTCAACGTGCATGTGATCGTGCGTCCCACGGTCTCCTGGGCGCTCCTGACCCCGATGGCCGCGACCGGAACCTACTACGCGCTGCTGTTCACGCTCGCGCAATACCTCCAGCAGGGCCTCGGGGACAGCCCTCTGGTCTCCGGCTTGACGCTTGTTCCGTGGGTAGCCGCGTTCGGCGTCGCCGGGCAGATCGTCCGCCGGCTCCCCACGAGAGCCCTGCGCCTGGCGCCCGCCGCCGGATGCCTGCTGCTCACGGCGTCCTATCTGGCGCTCAGCGCCGCACTGTTCAGCGGCGACCACGGCGAAGCGCTCCTGGTCGTGGTGCTCGGCGCCGGTGGCTTGGGCCTGGGAATCCAGTTCAGTGCCCTGCTGGGGCACCTGACAAACGCGGTGCCCGCCGAATACGCGCCCGATATCAGCGGCGTCACGACGACCGGGATCCAGATCGGCGGGGCGATCGGAGTCGCCGCCCTCGGCACTCTATATCTGAGCCTCACCCTCCGCCCGGGCGCCGGTCTCGCGACGCACGCGTTCGCGCTCACAACAGGGACCTTCGCCGCGATCTAGCTCATCGCTAGCGCCGCCGCCTATAGAGCCACCCGCGCGCAGCCCGCGGACGCGGACGCGGGCGCGGGCTGACAGGCGGTTCACCGTGTCTCAGCTACCAGAGCGCCCGTCGCTCGAGTACCCGCGAACGCGGGCGAAGTCACGCAAGCGCGACCACACGATTGCGATCCGGTTTCAACGCAAACCTAGTGGGTGCGCCTGCACCCACCCGGCGTAGCATCCTGAACGATGCCCAGCGTGCTCCAGACTCGCGATGTGCCAGACGAGGTCCACGCTGGGTTAGCCGCTGCCGCCGTGGGCGCAGGGACTCTCACTGACTAGGTTCATGGGTTCATGTTGCGCGAGCTGGGACATTTGGCAAAGCAAGCGCAGATCGTGCACGACAATGGCGTCGTGATCCGGGAAACACAGGTCAAGGCTCGGGAAATATCGACCGAGTCGCGATCCTCGCCCCTTGCACGAGGGGCGCGACGATTGAGGGTCGTCGATGCCGGCGTCATCGTCGAGCTCGTCACGAGCGATCTCGATCCTGATCGTCTTGGAGACCAAGAAATCATCGCTCCCCACCTCATCGACAGCGAGGTGACCAATGTGCTCAGGCGTCTGGTACTTCACCGAGGCCTGACTGAATAGCAAGGCGAACTGGCCTTCCACGGCTTCATGCGTCTGACGCTGACAAGGTTCGCAGCCGACTGGCTCCGGCCTAGAATCTGGCTGCTGCGAAGCAATCTGAGCGCCTACCAGGCGACATACGTTGCCCTCGCCGAGATGATCGGCGCAACCTCCCTGTTGACTACAGACGCACGACTGGCCAATGTGCCGAGCATTCGATGCCCCGTAGAAGTGATTTGACGGTAGGATCAGCGGTCGTGGCTGAGCTGAACATCAATCGGCCCGAGTGGGACGCCGATAGGGCCGAGCCGCCCTTCGCAGGACGGGTGATGCGCCTCGGGCACCGCGCGGCCGCGGCAGAGCTCGGTGCCGCGCTGTATGAGATGGACCGGGCGGAGCGGTCTCGCCCTATCACGCACACCATGGCAACGAAGAATTGCTGCTGGTGCTCAGCGGGCGCCCGCTATTGCGCACACCCGATGGCTCCCGGCGGCTGGAGGCAGGCGACACGGTGAGCTTTCCCCGCGGCCTAGAGGGCGCGCACCGGGTCAGCAACCCCGGCGAGGAGCCTGCGCGCGTGCTGGTTTTCTCGACGATGAAGTTTCCGGAGATCGCCGAGCACCTGGATACCGGCACGCTGCTGACGATGACCGGGCCCGCCGAGGGCAAGACCTTCCCTGCCGAGACCGACGTGCCGTTCATCGAGTCGGCCATGCGCGCGATGCAGGCCGCCACCGAGCACGAAGCCAGCGAGGGCCCCTGAGCGACCCCGGCTCCCACCTGCTGTGATGGGCTATCCAGTGAATAGACCGGAGCGTTTCAACGTCCCGCCCCGGATGCGCGCCCACGTCGCCGTGTACGAGCTCGGCCGGTGGCGACCGGCAATGTGCGGCCGCCCGGCGCTCAAAGGCGCGACGCTGCCGACCCTCGCCCAGCTCGCCAACACCGCGATCTTCGCGCCGGTCACGATCACCAGCCCGACAAACGCGAGCGATCCGTCGCACCAAAGCGGACGCGGACGTGCTGGCTCGGGTGATCGCTTCGTCGCAACAGAGCAACAGTGTGGGAGCACCGTCGGCTCGCTGCTGCGCGTCGTCCACGGGCGGTCGCGCTGGCGACTCACCAGGCGAGGCGTCATTCGCGATGCGATGAACCGAGCGCGAGTATTGTCCCTGCCGTGAGCACTCGCCCCCATGCTGTGGACGTACGACGCCGGGCCGGCTGGCTGCCGGAAGATCAGGACGACTTGGAGTCATGGCTCGCCGGTCACCGGGAGCGGGTGGAGGCTAGAGGAAAGCAGGTCGTGCTCCATCCGGTGCTCACCGGGTTCCAGGAGTTGATGGACACCGATCCCGTGGTGCGTATGTACATAAACCAGATGATCGCCCAGGTGCCGAGTACCAAGCCGTACCGCATGCGGCATCTGGAGAACGTAGAGCAGATGGTGCGCCTGATCAACGAGGTGCTGACGATGGCGCCCGAGTTCGGCGAGAGTGCGATGGTGGCCACGCCGCTAGGCGCGATCCTCGACTGGACGATGGGAACGCCGGCCGGGTTCGCCGCCTTCCGCGATCCGCGGATCAACGCAATCCTCAAGAAGATCCTGACCGCCTGGTGCGAGTTCCTCAGCAGCGGCGACTCGCTCTACGTGCTCAACGATTCGTCCTCCGGCTGGAAATGCGCCGAGGCCCAACGGACGGTCGGCATGAACCAGTACGAGCACGACCCGCAGGACGAGCATTGGGGCTTCGCCTCGTGGAACGACTTCTTCACCCGCCGCTTCAAGGACGGCGAGCGTCCGGTGGCATCGCCCGATGATGACAAGGTGATCGTCAGCGCCTGCGAAGCGACGCCCTACGGCATCAGCACGGACGTAAAGCGGCAAGATCGCTTCTGGATCAAGAGCCAGCCGTATTCGCTACAGGACATGCTGGCCAATGACGATTCGGTCGATCAGTTCGTCGGCGGGACGGTCTATCAGGCCTTTCTGAGCGCGACAAATTACCACCGCTGGCACAGCCCGGTGGCCGGCACGATCGTCCGGGCGTTCATCCAGGAGGGCACCTATTACTCAGAGGCCGAGTCGGAGGGCAAGGAGGCGGTCGAGCCCACGAACTCGCAGTCCTACCTAGCGCATGTCGCGGCCCGTGCGGTCATCCTCATCGAGGCCGACGACCCCGTGATCGGGCTGATGGCCTTCGTGCCGGTCGGCATGTCGGAGGTCTCGTCCTGCATGATCACGTCGAAGCTGACGCCCGGATACCGCGTCGGGAAGGGTGAGGAAGTCGGGTACTTCCAGTACGGCGGCTCGACTCACTGCCTCGTCTTTCGCCCAGGCGCGATCGCCGAGTTCACGCTCGCGGCGATTCCCCAGCCGCACGACCCCAAGGCGCCGCTGGTGCTCGTCCGCTCGAAGCTTGCCACCGCCAACGCGACGCGCTGAGCTAGGTCCACGAGTAGACGTGCGAGTTCTGTCCGGGCCTGACGCAGAATCTCAAATATTCAAATGTCCTCTTGAGCAGGGCTTTCTAGCGGCTGTCGATGGTAGTCGCGGTCCTGTCAGGAGGTCATTTGCATGGTGCACGCCCGGGCGGAGGTAATTAAGGCGCCTTCGGGCCTGGATCAGGTCACGGTCGCGTTCGACGAGCAGCGGCTGCTCAGCGACGCGGGGCTGTTGTTGACGGCATCGCTCGCGGAGCGTCTGGGTTTTCCGACAGCATCCCCGCACACCGCGAGAACCCGCCGACGCTTGTTCCAGCTCCCCGGGCGCTTGACGCGCGCCGCTCGCCAGTGGACACTGCGGATGCCCGCCCGCTGGCGCTGGCAGACCGACTGCGCCACCGCGCTTACACGCATCCGCGCGTACCTGCCAATGGCCATCGCCTGACCCAGGCGCCCGTCCCGGCATCAGTCCCGCGGGGCGACCGCGAGAACCGCTGCCCGAACACAATCCGTACTCGTGTTCGGGTGCCTCGTCGCCTTGCCATGAGCCGGCCAGACGGGTGAAGGCGTGTCGGGCGCCTGGTCGACAAGTCCTTTGACGAGTGAGAAGAGTGCTCCCTCGACAACTAGCGCCAGGGCAAGCTTGCCAGCCGGATATCTCAATGCTCGGGCTTCGGGGGTTCGTCCCCATCGATGACCCCCCCACAGCAGTCCGAACAGTTTCTTGCCGACCAAACCGGCGATTAGCCCACCGCCGACGCCTACTGGCAGAAAGACACCTTACCCATGGCTTACCGCAGCTCGCTGTTCAATGGATCGCGGCTTGCCGTCGACGGTTTGAGTGACCGGTCGGTTTGACCGGGGCAGAATTCCGGGTCATGTGGTCTTCTGCTCCTTGGGGGCGCTGCGTGCGTCGAGCTGTAGTTCGCGCTCGGCGCCGGGCGTGCCTGCGTCAAGCTCGCGGCTGCGCTCGCGCTCGGCGTTGAGCTCCATGCCGAGCAGCAGCGCGGTGTTGGTGATCCACATCCAGACGAGGAACACCACCAGGCCACCGAGGGTGCCGTAGGTCTTGTTATAGGAGCCGAAATTCCCCACATAGAGCGCAAACGCCGCCGACGCGACGAGCCACACCACCAACGCGAACAGAGCGCCAGGCGTGACCCATCGAAAGCCCGCTAGTTTCACGTTGGGCGCCGCGTAGAACAGCACCGAGAACATCGCAATCACGACGATCACCAGGACCGGCCACTTAGCGATGTTCCAAATGCTCACTGCCGTCCCACCGACGCCGAGCGGTTCGGCCACGGCCGTGACGATCGGGCCGGTGAGCACCAGCGCGAGCGCCACCAGCACCAGCAGCACCAGCATCACCAGCGTGACGAGCCCCTGTAACGGGCGTAGCTTCCAGATCGGTCGCCCCTCGGGCGTCTCGTAGATGACGTTGGAGGCGCGCATGAACGCGCCCACGTAGCTGGATGCCGACCATAGCGCTGCGAGGAGACCGACGATCCCCATCACGCCCGCCGTCCCCTTGTGCGCGGTTATCGACTTGATCGGCCCCGCGAGGGTCTGCGCCGCCGAACTCGGACCAAGCTTGGTGACGATCTGGGTGATCGACTTGGTCGTTGACACCGGGTCGCCCAGCAGGCCGATCAACCCGACGAGCGCGATCAGCGCCGGAAATAGCGCCAGCAGGCCGTAGTAGGTCAGTGCCGCGGCCCAGTCGCTGAGGTTGTCTTCGCTGAATTCGGTGATCGTCCGCTTCAGCGTCGCGAACAGCGACGTGCCCTGGGTCGTACCGCCGGGGCGGTAGTCGTGGCGACGCTGCCCGTCGGCGTGATTCCGCGAAGGGCTGCTCATAGTCCGAGCTTTCCGCCCATGCCGCCGAGCATCTCACTTGGATCGATACCGATCTGCCCGAGCAGACCGCTGTGCTGCTCGGGGTCGACCTGGTCGGGAAGCTGCTGGTCGGCCTGCTGGGCTTGCTGATGATCGCCGCGGTCTCGCAGCATCTGCAAAATCTGCCTCTCGGGTGGGGTAGTGGCGGTATAGCGTTGAGCGTCCGCCCGGCGCGCCGCCGGCGTGGCGGTCGCGCTATATGTCGTCGACATCGACGGTTCGCACCTGCTGCGCCTCGCTGGTTCGGAGGAGTTCCCAGAGCAAGTGGACGCGCCACCCGCGATCGGGCCCGAGATCGTCCCCGAGGGACTACCCGAGTTTTTCGCACGTCTGCAACAACGGCTCCCGGGCTGCTTCGCCGAGCCACTCTGGCTGCGCGGGCGCGTGCTCGCCTACTGCTGTGCGTCGGAAGGCCCGTCGCGTCGCTCGAGGACATCGCCAAGCAAGGCGCCGCCGCGCTCGAGCTCGCCAATGACTACACCGACTTCATCGAAGCCGCACGGCGACGCAAGCCGACTACGGCCGCCGCGGAGATCCAGCAGAACCTCTTCCCGCCCCGCATCGCACGGATCGCCGGCGCTCAGCTCGCGGGGGTTCTACTTCCCAGCTACGAAGTCGGCGGCGATTGGTTCGACTTCGTAGAGAACCGCGACGGCGCTTGGCTGGCGATCGCCGACTCCGCCGGCAAGGGCCCCACGGCCGCCGGCCTGGGGGCGGCTGCCCTTGGCGCGCTGCGCGCCGCTCGGCGCAGCGGTCAGAACCTCGAGCAGGCGCTGGTGAGCATGGACGAGACGGTCCGAGAGCTCGGCAATCCGGAGTTCCACGTAACCGCGCTCGTCGGCCGCTGGCGCGCCGCCACCATGACGTTCACCTGGGTCAACTGCGGCCACCCGCCAGCGTACCTCGTCAACACCCAAGGTGAACTCACAGAGCTACGGGGAGCGGAGCACACAGCGCTCGGCGCCGGGCCGGGCGCTCCTACATACCGACCCACCCGACGACAACTGCAGTCCGGCGAACGACTCATCCTGCTCACGAACGGCATCACGGGACGCCACATGGAGGACGGCACGACCTTCGGCATCGGCGGCCTACGCGCGGCGCTCGAGCGTGCCGAGAACCCAACCGCCGCATCCACCGCAATGGCCATCCAACAAGTCGTCACCGACTGCTGGCGCGAACCGCTCCAAGACGACGGCACCGTAGTTGTAATGGCGATCGAGTAGGCGAGCGATCCTCGCGTGCGCCGCTCGGACTACTAAAGCCCATTACCCAGACGTCGCGCACTGGAAGATGCCGGCGTGGACGAGGCCGGATATCGCCTCTCGCGGACTGGTGGCGAGCTCTCGTGTTGCCCGGCGAAACGACCGGCTCAGCCTGGTCCCGCTGTCCCCAGAGATCATCGAGCTCGCCACGGGCGCCCACACCCGACCGGCTACGGGCAATGGACGCGACTTACCTGGCTACGGCCCTCACGATGCGCGATGACCTCGGGGTCCTATTTGTCTACGACGACGATCTACACGCCGCCGCGCAAGCCCACCATCTCAGCCCGCTCGCACCGCAGTGAGCCCGTCCGGTTGAGCCGGGCCAAGCTCGAGCCGATGCGCTGTCCGATTTTCTGGACACATGGGAACCCAACATGGTCCGCTCACCGTCGACGAGCTGGCGACCGCATCGTGACCAGCAACGCCGACGACATCCGCCCGCTGGTCGCCGCATCGCAGCGGTCGATTCTCGTCGTCTCCTGTTGAGTCCCCGGAGCTGGCGGCCGTAGAGTCCTGGAGATGGACGCCTTCACCCATGCTCCCGTACGCCAGGTTCTGTCAGGTGCCGCGGCCAAGTTCGCGTACCTGTTCGGGTCGCGGGCATCGGGCACAGCGCAGGCGGACAGCGACGCCGACGTCGCCATCATGCCCTCCGGCGAGCTCGGGCTACTGGAGCGGGCGCGGCTGGAGAGCCGTATCGCGCATGCACTCGGTGTTGTCGATGTTGACCTCGTGTTGCTCGATCGCGCGACGCTCGAGCTTCGTGGCCACGTCGTTCAGACAGGTCGGTTGATCTACTCCGCCGACGAGCCGGCGCGGGTCGCGTTTGAGGTCCGCACCCGATCTGAGTACCTCGACTTCCTCCCCGCGCTGCAGACGCTGGAGCGAGCCTATCTGTCGCGGGTCGCACGCTGCGGGCTGTGACGGCCGTGCGAATCGCGCACTCGTGGACCGTGATGGTTAACCGGACGGATCGCGCACTGCGGACCGTGGTGGTCAACCGGACCGTACGCCACAGACCGTGATGGTCGACCCGGGGCGCGTCCGCCGGCTGCTTCAGACGCTGTCCGGATACCGCAGCCGGCTGGCGCCGCTGTCGGATCTCCCGCCTCCGGGCTACAAGGACGATGCCGCGTTTGCGGCGCGGTATCTCGTGCAGGCGTGCGCGCAGGCGTGCATCGACCTCGCCAACCACGTGATCGCGTCCTCAGGCTGGCGCACGCCAGCTGACTTTCGTGACGCATTCACGGTGCTCGAAGAGCACGGCGTGATCGACGCCCAGCTCGCCGAGCGCATGCGGGCGCTTGCAGGTCTGCGCAACCGGCTGGTGCACATTTACGAGGAGGTCGACGACCGCATCGTCCACGAGTCGCTGCGCGAGGGACTCGAGGACCTGAGCTCGTACGCCCAGGCGATCGCAAGGCTGCTGGATGCGGGCTGATCAGAGCGGGCGTCCATCGACTTTATCTAGGCCGACAAGCTCGAGGCCGACCTGGAGGAGGCTTGTGGGCGTCCCAGCGGTTGAACGGGCTGTGGGCCAGGCTGATGCACGCTTGAGCGACCGCCCCGTAAGGAGTTGCCGGTGCCAGTTGCCGGTGCCCGGAAGCGAAGCCTCCGCTCGGCACACTGGATAGCACTTGTGCTATCTGTAGGTCCATGAACACTGTCGGACTACGAGAGCTGCGCCAGCAAGCCTCAGAGCTGGTACGGCGAGTCGAGGCGGGCGAGGAAATCACAATCACCGTGGCTGGCCGACCCAGCGCCCGCTTGGTGGCCGCGGGGGCTCAGACCTGGCGCAGCTACGCGGACGTGGCCGAGGTGTTCGGTGGACCCCTCGCCAGAGACTGGGAGACTGACCGCGATCGGGTCGCTCAGGCGCTGCGCCACCCGTGGCCGGCCGCGTGAAGGCACTGCTCGACACCAGCGTGCTCATCTCCACAGACGTGCCTCCGTTAGCCTCGATTCTCGGTCAGATAGTTGTGCTGAGGTTTTTTGGGGGGTCGGTCATCGTGGCGGGAAGCGGAAGTTGAGCTTGCGGCCGTCGAGCCAGGAGATCGGGGTGGCTTGGTCGGCGAGGCCGGCGTCGATCAGGACGGGGTGGTGGGTGCGGAGGCGTAGATCGACGGTGATCGTGGTATCGGTGGTGTGCACGGTGCCGGTGGCGTCGAGGAAGTGGCGCCAGAGCCGGTCGGGGGTGGCGTGCTCGTAGCGGGGTAGGCGTCGGGCGAGCAGGCGGTAGAGGTTGCCGGCGATGACGGTGAGGGTGGTGTCGAGGTCGACGTTCAGCGGGAGGCCTGATGAGAGCGCGTCGAGGTGAAACCCGCCGATGTAGGCGTCGAGCTCGTTCTCGATGTTCATCCGTTCGGCATAGCGGGCGAACAGGTGCTTGCTGGTGGTGGTGAGGTCGTTGGTGATCAGCAGCGTGGGTTGCTCGCGGCCGATGTTGCGCACGGCGAGCTGTCGGACGGGACCGTCGATGCCCTTGATGGTGGTGAGCTGGTCGTGGATCTGCGGGGCGCGGTAGCGTCCGGCGCGGTCGATCCGGACGGTCTTCCACTCGCTGTTGGGTAGCTTGGCGAGGGCGGCGAGGAGCTTGTGGCCGCGTTCGCGCAGGGTCATCCAGCGGATCTGGCGCTCTGAGAGCTCGGAGAGGATCTTGTAGGTCGTGAGCTTTGAGTCGAACACCAGCAGGCCGGGGTCTTTGCCGGTGATCTGCTGCCAGTACTCAGCGAACGCGATCACCTCGCGGGCCTGCTCGGCTTTGGTCAGGTCCGCGTTGGCGTAGACCATCTCCGAGCTGGCGTGGTCTTGGGCGAAGAACGTCAGGACCGCCCGTGTTCGTTGGGAGCGGCGGGGGACGTAGTGCTTCTCCAGCTGGGTGTCGACGCCGTGATGGCGGATCGCGTGGAAGTCGAGGTTGAAGCCCTGCTCGCCGGTCGCCAGGCCAAGCTCGCGCAGCCGGGTGACGACGGCGGCGAGCAGCTTCTCGTTGGCGCAGCGGCGCACCCGGTAGGAGTAGCTCGACAGATGCGTGGCCTTCGGCAGCGCGCTGAGCCCCAGCAGCAGTCCGAGCGCGCGGTCATCGGAGAGCGCGTCGGTATGGCTGACGCGCGCGGCGCGCGCGCACTTGGCCAGCAGCAGCGCACCGAGCGAGTGCCAGGCTGTGAGGACGGTGCTCGAGGGGTAGCCCGCCGCGCCGATCATCTCTGGTAGGCCGAGGTCGACCAGCCCCGGGATCAGCAGGAACAGCCCGGCGTGATCGCACGCGATCTGCTCCCCCGCCGGCCAGCTCTCGAGCACCCCGGCCTTGACCGGTGCAAGCCGCGGCGCGGGACCGCGCTCGGTGGCCGCTCGGCGTTGCAGGCGCTCGAGGCCCTCCGCGTGAAGGATCGCCCAGACCGTCTGCGCGGAGACCGGCGTGCCCGCGAGCCCCAGCGCTGCGGCGATCTCCTCGATCGAGCAGTCCTTCGCGCGCAGCGCGAGGATCTGATCGCGGATCCGTCCGGTCGCCTTGTGCGGCCCTTTGGGTCCCGGCTTGCCCGACTGAAAGAACGCCGCGCGCCCACCGCGCAGCTCTGAGGCCATCTGATGCACGTTCGCCGGCGAGTACCCGAACCGCGCAGCGACCTCGCTGGCGGCCAGATCCTCCAGGAAGTACGCCCGCAGCGCCTCATACCGGCGTTGCGCCGGATCGGTCGGCGTCAGGAAATACTCGGACCCAGTCCGCATAGCTCAGGCGATCTTTCTGAACTTCATACCAGAAGCGTAGAGACGTCGTCGGACGGATCATCCCGCCAGGAACCGATGATGATCCCACGCGCCCCGTATTACTTGGGATCATGCCACCCGATCCGCCCTTGCTCCGCGTCCTCCAGCAAGGAACTGTCCTGCAAGAAAGGCAAGAC
>JAABUZ0100001897.1_pt1 | contig 37065 bp, 30 predicted proteins | sample 5562091 | NCBI WGS metagenome assembly JAABUZ01 (sample SAMN12813069, study PRJNA571459) | rock metagenome | isolation source: Antarctica rocks | place: Antarctica: Victoria Land, Linnaeus Terrace sud | collected 2015-12-21 | reverse complement strand
ATCTCGGAAGGAACGTCATGGCTACTATCAAGCGAACGAACGAAGAGATTAGGAATTCGCCGTCGGACATCGATTGGGAGAGGGTCCGCGCAACGACCGAAGCAGACATCCAGCGCTACATCGAAGAAGACGGTGGCGCAGAACTGGATGTATCGCGCGCGCAGACCGTCGTGCCGCCGGAATACGTGCTACGTATCCGAAAGAAGCTCGGGCTGACGCGACGCGCGTTTGCGAAACGTTTCGGTCTGAGCGAGCGCACGATCGAAGAATGGGAACGTGGGCGTCAAGAACCGACCGGTGCTGCCCGGGTGCTCTTACGAGTGATCGAATGCGAGCCCGAAGCGGTCGACCGAGCCCTACAGGCGTAAAGTTTCGCTGGCGTATTGTCGTCTCGGGCTTTCTGGCGCGCCTTCGTCTTATCGTGCCCGCGTGCGTAGAGCAAACGCCGAGACCGTGCGACTACGAAGACGACGAATTCTTCGACTCGGCCTCGGCGGTTTCCAACAACATAGCCGCGAACTCGCACACCGTCCCGGCGCGCGCGCCCGCGGCCTCGGCATCGTCGGCTTGCAGGACTTTGAGCGGGTCGGCTCCGGCAAGGGCGTCTGGATAACGTGAACCCATGTAAAACAGATCGAGACGATTAGCCGCTTCGACCACGGCCGTGGGCACGTCGATACCTAAGTCCGCGAGTTCGCCGACGAGCACGTCGCCGATGTGCGTGCGTGGATGATCGTCCGCGACGGCGATCAGCGCCGCTTTGAGCGCCAACTCCGCCGCCTGTTGTGCGTGGAAGCACGCGCGCGACGGAAACCGATCGGCGATTTCCGCAGCGAGCGCGAGGTCGGCGCGAGCATTGTTGAGCCATGTACGAGCGGCGACGAAGCGGTCACGCTGCATAGACGCGACGTGCCGTTTCGATAATACTGCGCCCGAAGCTGCTGGCGCGAAAGGTCGTACGAAACTCATCGGGCGTGACAACGACCAAGTCGATCCCGGTTCGTCCCCGCGAGGCCAGTTTCAAATCCGCCACCCGATCAACCGCCCCAAGTCGCGTGTCGCGCACGATCAATACATCAAGGTCGCTCATCGGCCCGACCTTTCCTGAGCCATATGAACCGAAGACGTAGGCCTCGCTCACCTCGGGCTGCGCCCGACAAGCGTCCAAAACCCGTTCGAGCGCCTGCGCGAGAAGCGCCCGCCGTTCCTCGCACCGGACCGCATAGCGTTGCAGGGCCATACCGAGAGATTAGCCGCATAAGGAGTGCATCCCGTCGCTCCGACATCTCAGGAAGTCGCAGCCCGTCTGGCGGACCAATAGGAGATGGACGTGCCATCGGCGGCCGGCACTTACGCGCACGAGCTAAACCGCCGTACCTTAACTCGCGCAGAACGCCGACCAGTTCGTTACGCCTGCCGACCCATGTACACGACGCGGCGTTCAAGCCGCGCTCCCCGACGATGTCTTGAAGACATGCGGTGATGGAGCTGCGAGATCGTCGGCCAGCCGGAAGAGGAACTTTTTACCCCCATCACGTCTGTGCAGATGGTGCGGAGAATTTATTTTGGTATAACGCTGAGCATCTTCGTGGTTGCGGTTGTTTCAGGTTGTGGGGAAGGAACGGGCTCCCACTCCCGCAGCTCAATACCGGCTGGTAATTCGCTCGCTGAACCGGCGCAGCCGTTGCAGACATCATCCACGCTACCTCTTCGTGGAAAGATTCAACACATCGTTGTGGTCATTCAAGAAAATAGAAGTTTCGATAATCTGTTTTACGGCTTTCCCGGCGCCGATACGGTTACCCACGGGATGCTTAGTTCCGGGAGCAGCGTGCCGTTGCAGCCGATCTCGTTCTTAGCGCCGTATGACATCGGTCACGAAGAGGCGAATTTTATAGCTTCATACGACAACGGTAAAATGGACGGCTTCGATACCGAGAACGTCGGTGGCATCGGCGGCTCCGGCCCAATTATGGGAGCTACGACGCCGCCTCCCTATCCGCAGTATGGCTATGTTCCCGCGGCCGAACGACAACCGTATGTTCAGATGGGGTCCACTTATGTTGTCGCAGATAGGTTTTTCCCATCACAGATCGATTCGAGCTTCAGCGCCCACCAATATCTCATTGCTGCCCAAACTGGAAATGCCGTTGATAATCCCGCGCCGCCGATCTGGGGATGCGATGCAGCTCCCGGCGTGGTCGTCCCCACCCTCAACCCTGACAGAACCCAGGGCCCGGGAATATTTCCGTGCTTCGACTATCCGACCATCGGTGATAAGCTCGATGGAGCCCATCTGTCCTGGCACTTTTACGCGCCGCCGATCAACGAATTCTCGATTTGGTCCGCATATGACGCGATTCGCCATGTCCGCTATGGCGTAGACTGGCAACAGAACGTTCTTTCGCCGGAAACCCGCATTCTGACTGACGTCGCGTCTGGAAATCTCGCTTCTGTTACATGGGTCGTACCAGACGGGGCAAATTCCGATCACGCGTCTTCGCAGTCGACGGCCGGGCCGCAGTGGTTAGCGCTATCGTCAATGCGGTCGGAAAGAGCCCGTTTTGGTCGTCGAGCGCAATCGTGGTCCTTTGGGACGACTGGGGCGGCTGGTATGACCACGTCGCTCCCCCTCAACTGGACGTGCATGGACTTGGTATACGAACACCTCTTCTTGTGATCTCGCCTTTTGCGAAACACAGTTACGTTTCGCACGTCCAATATGAGAGCGGCAGTGTGTTACGCTTCATCGAAACGCAGTTCGGCCTCGGCGCGCTCGCGGCAAGCGATGCCCGCGCGAATGACCTGGGCGACTGTTTCGACCTCTCGGCCCCTAACCGGAGCTTTCACTCGTTCGCCGTCAGGCGTACTGAGCGCGACTTTCTGAACGAACGTCCGTCGATGCGGCCCCCCGATACGGATTAATGGACTCGGTGACGTCCGAGATATTACGGAGAACGACGCTGCAATATCGCAGCAATGAGGCGGTGTGCCGTTGGATATGCTTCGCGCGCGAGAACCGCCAACAGTGCTCCGGCCGCCAAGAGTTCGAGCAAAACCTGGGAAGCGGCGATTACCTCAATGAGATAGACCCTGTTCGACGTGCCATGCAAAGGAAGCCGCCAGACGTTCAGCGCGGTTGCCAGACGCTCGTGCGGCAGAATGCGGCCATCTTCGATGGCGGTCCAACTTCGATCATAGCGGACCGCGAGGCGCAGCGAACCTACGGCGCGCTTCGGTAATACCGCAGTGCCGACCCACGGCCGCAGAAAATGCACCTCGGCAGGTTGCACGGTACCCAGCGGCACGTGTTCTGGAAGCCCCATCGGCATATCGGCGACGAGAACTACGGCGCACGCGCCACGACACGCAAGTCGCTGGACCTGAGGTCTTAAAGACCACCATCGCAGACGCGAGGCTGCACTAGCCACCGTGCGCCCGGTATCGTCGATGAGCGTACCGGAGGTCTGCGCGAGTACCGCGTTCCAGTTCCGGCGTCGCGGTAACTTCAGTGGCTCGGCACTAGTCGTGGTGACGCCGCCGAAAGAACTGCCGAGTTCTGGCCGAGCCGGCACGGCGAGTCGCGCATCGACCCACGCAATGCGCGAATCATTCGTTAGCCGTGAAGGCATGAAGCCTGCTACGCGAGCAGGGTCGCGATCGCCGAAGAAAACTGCGAAGTCAGCCGGGTCGTCTGCAAGGGAAGCCGCGCTCGGTACCCCCGGCACGACGCTCAACAACGGAACAAAACGCGCCGCCCGATTCCCTCCAAGCCGAAGCTGGCGCGGAAGCTCCGTTAATACATGGCGTAACGAACCCATATCGGTGCGGAGATAGGATCGCTCCACTACGGCGAATACCCCAAGCGACCGGACGTATCGGTCATCGCCTCGCTCGAGGTATCCAAGGGCCGAATTGACGGGATACTCAGGAAAAAATTCGTTCAGCGGAGCCGCCCGCCCAGTTCGGACGTAGGCGTCGGGATCCACGCCAGAACCGTGGCCCTCGTACGTCAAGGGTTGAAACGCCGGTAAGTAAGCTACCCGCCCACGTGAGCCAGGGGGGTCCGCGGCGGCCGGTATCGTCGCCGCATTAACGAAAAATGTAGCCGGCGAAACGACAACCCAGGGGACTATCCAAAAGACAGCGGCACCGGCGAGCACCAAGCCAAACGGCCGCTTTCGGGCGAACCCTTCCGAGAGCAAAACAACATACGCGATTCCGACGAGGGCTAAAAGATCGTAGAGCTCCCGAAATAAGCCGATTTCGGGAACATGCAAAACGAGCCAGTCATACCCCGGTCCAACGGCGCTTTTCGTTCCCATTGCAAAAATCAGTATGCTGACGGCCGCGCAGAAAAAAATTACTCCCCTAGTTGTTCGTACGGCATACGGGACCCCCACAACAGCGGCGGCGACGAACAACAACGCCACAGGATTGAAATTCGCAAAGGTGCGGGCGTAATTGAATGCATAGCCGTTCAGCACCACTGCCGACCACGGTGCGATCGATTGCGATTGTTGCCAAACGAGGTTGAACGGCGTCGCGCCGATCTGTGAAAAAGACGCCGTTATTCCATACGCGATGGGAGCAATACTCAGAAGGACAACGCTCATCGCAGCCCATTGCCGTCTCCGAGTCAGCCACCACAGTAGCGGAAGAATCGCCACTGCGAAAAACTCGATCTGCAAAATCGCCAAAGCGCCGTACAGCGACAGTGCCCATCGTCTTGGCCGCGCGCTTCCGGTCTCGGCCACCAGCGCAAACAACACGGCGTAGGCGAGAACCATTAGCATGTGCCCCGCTACGTATTCGCTGTAGACCCACGGGTTTAGGGCGGCAAAGGCTGCTACGGCGACCTGCAGTCCCAAGGGGCCCCCGCGATTAGCGGCGACCTTAGCGGCGCTCGACGCGGCAAGCCAGACCGACAGCAAGACTACGCCGGCCATCAAGCCGTACGAGTCCAGTGCGAAGTGCATGAGCCACAGCGCGAATCCGACCAAGTAGAAGGTCGGATACGGCTGCGCGTTCCCAATGCCGTTCGGGACCCAGCCCTCGGAAAGTGAGTTCAACCACGGGATTTCCGCATCGGTCGCGAAGGGGACTCTCCAATCGTGCCTGAGAGCTGGCAGCCCGTCGTGGAACACCGCGAAGGCGACGAACAATCCAAGTACGGCGGGGAGCCACAGCCGCAGTCTGATGGCATCTTCGGTCGACGGTGCTGCGACCGTGGTCCCGATGCTGCCTCGGCGTTCTGGGCAAAAGGAACGTCGAAGCCGATAACTGAGCTTAAACACTGCCCATCGTTCCGCAAGCACGTCGTTCCGCACCGTTCTTCCATATTGGACACCGATTGACCGTGGCCATCAACCGTGACATCTTCGACGAACTATTCGTCCTCGAACTTGCGAATAATCACTGGGGTAGCCTCGAGCGAGGCCTGAAGATCGTAACTGACTTCTCTCGCGTCGTGCGCTACAATAACGTGCGAGCCGCCATTAAGCTGCAGTTCCGCGACGTCGATAGTTTCATCCACCCGAACGCCCGGAAGCGGACAGACGTCCGGTATATCAAGAAGACGATGGAAACGCGCCTTTCGCGCGAACAACTTGCGAATCTCATCGATCACATTCGGCAGTCCAACTGCATCGCGATGGCAACGCCGTTCGATGAAGAATCCGTCGATTTTTGTCAAGAGCTCAACCTCCCTATCATCAAGGTCGCTAGTTCGGACATCAACGATTGGGTCTTGATCGAGAAAATCGCTAAGACTAAGAGGCCTGTCATCGCGTCAACTGGCGGTTCCTCACTCAAGGATATGGATGACCTTGTTACGTTCTTCGAAAATCGCAGCATTCCGCTTGCGCTCAACCATTGCGTTTCTTTGTATCCTTCGGAAGACAGCGATCTCGAACTCAATCAGATCGATTTTCTAAAGCGCCGTTATCCCGACGTGACTGTCGGCCTATCGACCCACGAACACAATGACTGGACCTCGTCCGTGACTATCGCTTATGCCAAAGGCGCGCGCACGTTTGAGCGCCATATCGATATCGAGGCCGATGGTATCCCGGTTTCGCCGTATTGCACGCTTCCCGAGCAGTGCGACACGTGGTTCCGCGCTTTTAACAAAACTAAGGAAATGTGCGGAGCCGCCGGAAGCCAAAAGCGAATTCCCGGGCACGCAGAAATTAAGTACCTCGACGCTCTTGTACGCGGCGTCTATGCCGCGCGGGATCTTGAGGCGGGTCACAAGCTAAAGGAGGGCGACTATTTCATGGCAATACCGCTCTTGCAGGGTCAGCTCTCGTGCCGCGAGTTGATCGAAGGCGAAGTGCTCTCGAAGCCGCTCGCCAACGGCGCTCCACTCATGCTTGACGGGGTCGATACTCCTTATGCCCGCAATGCCCAGATGCGGTCACGCATCGAGCGGCGCGGGATTGCCACGAGCGACAACGGGAAGAGCACGGTCAGCGTCTCTTGACCTCGAACGGGGCTACTAGCTCACGTCCTCTCGTGCGCCATGCCGACGAGGTGATGGAGTGGTTGAGCGAACTCGGCTACACGCATTGCTTCTTCGTTGCCGGCGGCAATATCATGCATTTCCTCAATGCGGCACGACTACGCTTCGCATGCGTGCCTTTCGTTCATGAGGTCGCCGCCGGAATCGCCGCGGAATACTTTAACGCTATCGAAGGGAACGGGAGCGCATTTGCGCTTGTGACTGCCGGACCGGGTCTCACGAACATCCTGACGGCAGCGGCCGGCGCGTATCTCGAAAGCCGTGAATTACTGATCATCGGCGGCCAGGTTAAGAGCACCGATCTTGCAAGCGACAACTTGCGCCAACGCGGTATTCAAGAAGTTGACGGCGTTGCAATGGCCGGGCCTGTTTGTGTATTCGCTCAGCGTATCGAGCGGCCCATCGGCAAGAAGGCTTTCACCGCCGCGGTTGAGCGGGGCCGCACGCTCCGCAAGGGTCCTGTTTTCCTTGAGTTCTGCCTGGACGCGCAAGGCGCACCGCTACCCTCCAGCGCCCCAGACCCCTCGCCGACGGAACTTGCGCCTCCCGGTCAGATGGCGCCGCTCGAAACAGAAGCGCGACTCAGGGTCGGTCAAGTAGCAGAGCTGCTAGCGGACGCGGATCGTCCAATAATCCTGCTCGGCGGGGGAGTTTCGCGCGAGACTGTACGCTTTGTTATCAACGATCTGCGCCGCATCGGCGTGCCGGTACAAACAACCTGGAATGGCGTTGATCGTATTGGGGCTGACGAAGCGATTTACGCGGGCCGCCCGAATACGTGGGGCCAGCGCTTCGCAAACGTGCTTTTACAGCAAGCCGATCTCGTCATCGCACTTGGGACGCGACTCGGGCTGCAGCAGACCGGTTTCAACTGGCAGCAGTTTGTACCCGTTGGGAAAGTCGTACAGGTCGACATCGACGCATCCGAACTGGAGAAAGGCCATCCGCGCGTCGATCTCCCAATCCAGGCGGATGCCAACGTGCTTCTGCGCGAACTAGTGATACGAAACTACCCGAAGTACGACGACTGGCGCTCGTTCTGCGCGCACGTCAAGCGGCAGCTTCCGCTCGACGATCCGGCAAACGTCGTGCGCGAGGGCTACGTCAATCCGTTTGCGTTTTACACCGCACTGTCGCGCTACGCGAATAAAAGAGACGTCTTGATTCCATGCAGCAGCGGCGGCGCTAACTCGACGGCATTGCAGACGATCGAACAGCAGATGGGTCAGTTGATAGTTACGGACAAGGGCTTAGCAGCGATGGGATACGGGCTTTCGGGCGCGATCGGTGCCGCGCTCGCATGGCCTGACCGACGCACGATCCTAATTGAAGGCGACGGCGGTTTCATTCAAAACGCGCAAGAGCTTGGGACGGTTGCCATCAATGCGCTCAACCTAAAGATTTTCATTTTTGCGAACGAAGGGTATGCGTCGATCCGAACGACACAAAAACATTACTTCGGGGGCGCGTACGTGGGATGCGATACCAAGACGGGTCTTGGATTTCCTGACTGGAACAAGCTGTTTGGTGCATTTGCGATTCCGGTAATGGATCTCGGACCAGACGCAATGCAAAGCGAGCCCTTCGTCGATGCGATGGAGGCGACGGGACCGCACGGGTTTATTGTGCCGGTTGATCCCGAACAGATGTATTTTCCGAAGATCACCAGTCGGGTAACGGCGACCGGCAGCATGGAGTCGAACCCGCTGCACTGGATGACACCCGAACTCGATTTTGACGTGGCCGAGGATGTACTTCGCTATCTGCGGCCTGTGAGCGTGTCGCCGTGAATTCGCTAGCGAAGCGGCTGATCTCGATCGTCGTTCCTGCCTATAACGAAGGCGCCTGTGTCGAAGAACTCGTGCGTCGTTTGCAGCTCGTATTGGCGACGCTTGCGGACCGGTACGACTTCGAAGCGATCATCGTAGAAAACGGCTCAGTCGACGACACGTACGCCAAACTGCTGGCGATCCATGCAAGTGACTCACGTTTTAAAATTGTTCGCCTGCAACGAAATTTCGACATGGAAGGCGGTATGTGCGCAGGAATCGCCCATGCATCGGGGGACGCCTGCGTCATTATGGCCGGCGATCTGCAAGACCCGCCGGAGCTAATTCCCGAATTTGTCACGAAATGGGAAGATGGCTACGACAATGTCTATCAGATCGTAACAAAGCGCGCAGACAACAGTTTGTTCCGCCGCATCGCTGCACAGACGTTCTACTGGCTCATCCACAAAATAAGCGATCGCCCGGTACCGCGCAACGCCAGCGATTTTCGCCTCGTTGACCGGCGGCTCTACGAAACGTTCAACGCGATGCCTGAGCGCAATCGCATGGTGCGCGCCATGTGGACCTGGGTCGGTGGGCGATCGATCGGGATCGAACATGAACGGCCGCCGCGTTTTGGGGGCGTATCGACCTTCAACAGTTTTCGCACGGCCGGCTTTGCCATCCGAGGCATTCTTTCGAGCTCCTACATGCCGCTCAAGGTTATCCCGCTGGTCGGTGGGGCCTTCGGCTTCGTATCATTTATTGCTCTCGCCGTGTACGCGGCCAGAGCGGTCTTCTTCGGTGTTCCCTTCGCGGGCTTCGGGACGCTCGTGTCTCTTAATTTGCTACTCTTCGGATTTTTGTTTTTGCTGCTGGGGCTGATCAGCGAATACGTTGGAATGGTGTACGAAGAAGTGCGCGGTCGTCCAACCTTCGTCATCCGGGAAACGCACGGTCTTGAGCCGATTGTCGACGGCGAACAGCTCGCGCTCGCGCGGCGGCTCATTGAGAAACACGATGCCCGTCGTGCCTCAAGCCAAACATCGTCGAACGGTGCTATTACGGTAAACGGCGCCACCGCCTCGGTTCCCGAAAGCTCACCTTCTATCCGATAAGGCGCCTCCCGCTTGGTGCCACGCCAGCGTTCGGCGAATACCCTCTTCTAGTGGCGTCCATTCGGTGAGCCCGAGCTCTCTGCGAGCGCGAACTGTTGCGCAGGCGTATCGTTCCGGCGCTTTCCCGGCGACGGGCGTTTCCCGTCGCTCGATTCGGACTACACCATCGGCGAGCATAGCGACGCTGCGCGCCGCCCCTACGATGGAGATGGTATGCTCGGAGCCGACGTTGTAAGCCCGACTCGCCTCGCCGCGAACGAGAAGCCGCCAAAGCCACGATGCCATGTCGGCAGCGTACAAATAGGTTCTTATCGGTGTCCCGTCTCCGCTAATTACGATCGGTCGTCGGGAGAGGGCATCGCCGATGAAATTTCCGATCGCGAAGTGGCGATCGAGCGGCAAATGAGGACCGACGAAGGCGAACAAGCGACCGATCTTTGGGCGTACCTCGGTAGTCCGTCCATAGATGGCGCAGAGCTGTTCCGCGAGCCGCTTTGATTCGTGATACGCGAAGTGGGGATTGAGGGAATCAGGACCGCCGCCATACGTCTCATCGACCAGCGCAAGTTCGGGCGGTTGTCGACCGTACACAGCGCCTGAACTCGTGAAGAGAAAAGGTACGGCGCCGTTCGAACGAGCGAAGTCCAACGCCTTGCGCGTCCCCTCTACGACCGTATCGATCATAAGGAGCGGCTCTTCCGCGTTAAGCTTCGCCGCCGCGGGCGTCGCGGCGTGAACGACCGCATCATACGAGCCGACGCGTTCTCTCAGCGTCCGAACGTCGCCCCTAATGAATGAGATTGATTCGTCAGCTGCGAGATGAGGCTTGGCGGCCGCGACTGCCGATGGGTCTCGAGTCAGAACATCGAGTTTCGCTTTCAAGCGAAGATGCCGGTTGGCCCAAGCGAACGATTCCATCAGCCATGTTCCGACGAAACCCGTACCGCCCGTCATAAAGATGCGGGCCTCTCGGAAAACGTTGAAGTCGTCGATGCCGCGCTCAAGTATCTCATTGAGATCGCGTGCTAACGGGTGCGACTCGTTCACGCTTACTGCCCCACGAAACGCGAATTGCAGAGGTCGACGAGCTCTTCCGAGCGGTGCAATAGTCGCTCGGCTCCCGCAGCTCGCAGTTCAACTTCGCTGCCATAGCCCCAGAGGACGCCGATGGCTTGGATCCCCGTGTTGCGCGCCGCGAAAATATCCTGAGCACGATCGCCCACCATCATTGAGCGCGAGTGGTCAATGGACTTGCCCAGCCGCGCACCAAGCTCCATCACTGCACGCCGCAACGTCGCTTCCTTCGATTCGCCTTCGGTCGCCTGAGTTGGCGCGGCCACGACGGCAAAGTAGCCGCGAATCTTGAGCGCTGATAGAATCGGTTCCGTGAAGCGCAAGGGCTTCGATGAAGCAACGGCGAGTTCGGCACGCCAGGCAAGAGCGCGTAAAGCCTCGCCGATGCCCGGTTGGACGGTAGTGCCGGTGAGCGCCGCGTCAACATACAGCTCGCGGTACCGGCGCACGCAACTCGGCACGAGCGTTGCCTCACAACCCCGCACTGCTAGGATGCGCGCGAAGCCTTCTTGCAGCGGCGGTCCGACTATAGCGCTAATTTCCTCGGCGCCGGCTGATTCAAGCTTTAGCTCCGCGAGCGTCGCGTTGATGCACGTCGCGATGCCGGGACGCGAATCGACGAGCACCCCATCGAGGTCGAAGAAGAGCGCCGGGCGCTCCACTATTAGGTGACCGAAACCACATGCGGAGTCGCAATCGCTGCAGCTTGCCCGATCTCGCGTATCGACTCTGCGACGTAGGCGATCTGAGCATCGTCGAGACCCGGATACGTGCCCACCCAAAAGACGTCATTCATGATGATATCGGCGTTTGTCAACGTCCCGACCACACGGTAACTGATGTCACGATATGCCGGCTGCCGCACGAGGTTGCCGGCAAAGACCAGCCGGGTTCCGATCTTGCGGTCGTTGAGACCCTGCGTCAAAGCGTTGCGTCCGACTGGGGCATCCTGCGCGACGCGAATCGGGAAGCCGAACCAAGAGCTGCGCCCCCCGTCAAGCTCGCGCGGAAGCACGAGCCACGAAATATCGGCCAGGAGCGACGCCAGCATCTCGGCATTGCGCCGACGGCGCGCAATAAACCCGTCCAATTTTTCGAGCTGCGCGACGCCAACCGCTGCTTGCATGTCCGTCAGCTTAAGGTTGTAGCCGATATGGCTGTACGTGTACTTGTGATCGTAGCCGTGCGGTAAGTCCCCGAGTTGCCAATCGAAGCGCTTGCCGCATGTGTTTTCCTTACCGGGCTGGCACCAGCAGTCGCGTCCCCAATCGCGAAAGGATTCCGCGATCTTACGTATCCTTGGGGAGCGCATCAGAACGGCGCCGCCTTCGCCCATCGTCATGTGGTGAGCGGGATAAAAACTAACCGTGGACGCATCGCCGAACGTGCCGACTTGCGTTCCCTTCCAAGTAGCGCCGACGGCATCGCAGGTATCTTCAATCATCCAAAGTTCGTTCGTGCGACAGAAATCGCGCACACGTTCCGAATCGTACGGATTGCCCAGCGTATGGGCGAGGATGACGGCTTTGGTCTTGGAACTGAGTGCGCGGTCGAGCAGTTTGAGATCCGCGTTATACGTCTCCAGCTCGCTATCGATGAAGACAGGCACTGCGCCCAATTGGACGATCGGATTGACCGTCGTAGGGAAGCCAGCAGCTGCGGTAATCACTTCGTCGCCCGGTTGAAGACGACGCTCCCCAAGTTCATGCGATGTGAGCGTCGCGAGTGCGATCAGGTTTGCGCTCGAACCGGAGTTGACGAGCATGCACTCACGAACCCCGTACCACCGCGCGAATTCTCGCTCGAAGCGCTCGGCGAATCGGCCCGTAGTCAACCAGAAATCGAGTGCACTGTCGACGAGCGTTTCCATGTCCCGCGCATCGAAGACCCGACCAGAAACGGGCGCCGTGTCAGTTCCCGGAACGAAGTCACGTTGACCGTATGCCGCAGCAAAGTAATCGCGCGTTTTCGCGAGCACTTCGTGCCGAAGCGCCTGCGCTTCCGGTGAAGTGCTCCTATCGAACAGCATCGCTGACGAACCGCCTTTCGGACAGTACGGAACGGTACCAAGGTATCGTCTCGGCAAGCCCTTGATCGAGCGTCCATTGCGTACGCCAACCCAGCCGGTCATGTGCCTTGGAGGCGTCCAGCGTCTGGTCTTTGATCTCGTGCGTCGCGGTTCCGAGGATGACGGGTTCAAATTCCGAGTCCATGAGGAGCGTGATTGTGCGCACGATATCCAGGACGCTTACGCGCGTCCCGGGACTGAAATTGAAAGCCTCGCCGCGCACGCCCGGTTCGTCGAGCCGTTCAGCGAGCGCGAGGTACGCGTCGACCACGTCGCCGACGTAGATGTAATCGCGAATATTGCTTCCATTGCTGCGCAAGACCGGCCGTTCACCGAGGAGCAAGCTGCGGATCGTCCCCGGAACGATCCTGCTCCAATTGAGATCGCCGGCCCCGTAAATGTTACCGCAACGAGCGATCGCGACGGGGAGACCATAGCTGGCCGCGTAGCAGCTCGCCAAAAGGTCGGTACAGCTCTTCGATACATCGTAGGGATGCCGACCCGAAAGCGGCATATCCTCCGTATATGGCAACACCGGAGAGTCCCCGTATGCCTTATCGCTGGATGCGACGATAAACGCCTTTATGAGACTCGGCAGCCGGCGCGCAGCTTCGAGCAAACAATACGATCCACGCAGGTTGCTTTCGAACGTCTCGAGCGGATCACGAAGCGCCGTGCCGACCAGTGTCTGAGCTCCCAGATGGAATACTATCTCGATATCGTGCCCATTCATTGCGCGCAGGCAATCATCGAAGCGCTGTAATTCGCCGCTCACGATCGCGCAGCGTTGCGCGACTCCGTCACGATAGAACGACGACTGCGAATCATTATCGCGGACCAGCGCTACGACATGTGCGCGGCGATCCAGGAGGGCCCGACAGAGATGGCTCCCCACGATCCCGGTCGCTCCCGTGACTAGTACGTGTCGTTCACGCCAATCGAACATTGTTCATCCAGGGCGGTGAGCCCGAAGCCCAAAGGTCCTCCAAGATCCGACGGTCCCGCTGCGTATCCATCGGTTGCCAAAACCCGTCATGCTTATAACACGAGAGCTGGCCGTCGCGCGCTAGCCCGACGAGCGGCTCATGTTCGAGCAAAGTCGCGTCACCATCGATGCGATCAAAAATGGATGGCTCGAACACAAAGAAACCACCATTGATCCAACCTTCACTGGCCTGCGGTTTCTCGAGAAATGTCGCTACTCGATCTCCGATGATCTCGAGGGCACCAAATCTAGCGGGCGGCCGCACAGCCGTCAAAGTCGACTCGCGGCGCTGCGTGCGGTGAAAATGAAGGAGCTCTGCTGGATTGAGGGATGCCAAGCCATCGCCGTATGTGCACATGAAGGTTTCGTCGCCAACAACCTCACGCAAGCGCTTAACGCGCCCACCCGTCTGTGTCTCCAGTCCTGTATCGATAAGATGAACTTTCCACTGCTCGTGCATTCGATGCCGAATCGTGGACTGCCCGGTTTGCAGGTCAACTAAGAGGTCATTGTTTACGGAATAGAACGAGTGGAAGTATTCCTTGACGACTTCTTGCTTGTAGCCAAGCGCAACCACGAACTCCCCAAACCCCGCATTGGAGTACACGTGCATGAGATGCCACAGTATTGGCTTGCCGCCCACTTCGACCATCGGCTTTGGACGAACCGTTGTTTCCTCGGCTAGCCGTGTGCCCAGCCCTCCGGCGAGAATAACTACCTTCATCAGTATCCGAGATGCTCTCCTGTTGTACAGGTAATGCTGTGTGCGCTCAGTGACGTTAGAATCTTGCCGTGCGACCGACATCGGCTTGCATCACCGCGGCAGCGAGTTGCATCATGGAGCCGACCGCCGCTTCGGGCGTACGACCCGGTTGTGACGTTTCTCCATTCGCGGCGCGCATCGCACTGCCTTGCTTGCTACATCGCGGCTCCAGGGAAAGCGGGCGCCGAGTTTAAGCTAACGGAGTGACTGCGTTTCCGTTTCTTGCCGGGCCGTCTTTCGCAACCGTGGACGGCAACCATATTCTCGTCAGCGCCCCGGAGTTCGCCGGTTCTCTAAGCGCGTGTCGATCGCTCTGCCGATGAGAAACCCATTTTCGCGTCGGCAGATGCGAGCGGTGGCGAACGCCCACGTGCGTACCTAAACGTGCACCCGCTAAAATCTGCGACGCCGTTTGAACCGGCTGCATTGCCTATGCCGATCCGAAGGCTTGGCGCCTGCACACCTCCCACGTTACACTTCACCAAGCTGGATAACTTTTCATAAATCTGCGCATGCACTGCGATACCGTTCCATCTCGTGTTACCGTTGCCGCTTGTTGCTTCATCGCCGTACTCGCAGGAATATACCTTATGCCGATTGTCAGCGCCGGCATCACCGGCGTGGACCTTGCGCTAGGGCAACTGCACGCTTTTGCAGAGTACGATAAGCTACCACTCCCGCAGGCAGTCAAGTTGGTCTCGGTTCAGCTGCAGAACCAGCGGGGCGGCTGGTTTCCGCTGGCGGCCGTTCAACCAACGCTGTGGCTGGCATTTCCGAACCCGGTCGTTTCGAAGGTTTTGCAGCTCGTGCTGGTTGTCTCGAATTTGGCGACCTTCACGCTGCTCGTGACATTGCTCAGTCGATCCCCAGCCACTGGAACGTTAGCTGGGATCGGTACGCTTCTCGCGCTACAGTTGAGGAAGCCACATGACGCTGTACTCGGCGGAACGTATCAAGAACCGCTTGTCTTCGAGCTGGTACTTCTCGGCCTCTGTGCGTATGTATTATTTGGGGCGTCCGGACGCTGGGCGTGGTTCGCCCTCGCGGTTATTCTCAACGCCGGGGCGTGCACGATGCATGAAAGTGGACTCTTACTCGCATTGGCTTTCCCTGTCGTCGCGTTAGGACGCTCGAAACGCGTCGGCGCTGGTTGGCCGATGCTCTTCGTTCCGGCACTGGCCGTAGGCGCCCAGATATTTCTGCACCGGCCTGCTCCTGCTTCGCTCCGCTGGATTGCAGATCCATCCGTCACGGGTCTCCGGCTTGCCGCAGAACAATTGGTCGCGGTGCTCCCGACCAGTTATAGAGCGTTCGAAAATGTCGTTCGTGACGGCGTTAACGGCTATTTTGCAGATACGCGTTTTCAATCGATCCCGCCGCTGGACGGCCTCGGATGGGTCTCGACAGTGACCGGCGCTGCCGCGATTTACGCGATTACTGCGCGCGTTAGGAAGCCGCTGGATCGGAACTCTATCTTGTCGCCGGCATTGTTGGCGGTGCTATTATTAGCGGCTGCGGCCATGCTTCACAATCCGCTCGAATGGGCAGCTGGTATGCCGATCGGAGAGGCATTCCCAAGCGTGTATTTTGGTTGCTTCGGGTTTGGTGTGATTTTTGCATTGACGGCGCGTTGGTGTTGCGCCACAGTTCGAAACTCATCGCTTCAAGCAGTCGCGCCGGCGGCGTTTGCGTTGGCAACATTTGCAGTCTTATACGGCAATGCGCGAGTGAACGCTCGGGTGGTCGCCTTCGAACGCAACCAGTATGAGACTGTAAACCTACTAGATGAAGCGGGCACGTCTCATCTCTTTCAATGGCTACCGCAGGGTGCAATTTTAGCCTTCGATGGGGTAGCACCGCTTCCGATCGACTCGGCTCGGTTCGATAACGTTAAGTACTTGCTCTTCGCGGCGACGGGCCGTCGGTTTGCCGTCGCCAGGCTTCGCCAGGCGTGTCGTCCCGGCGACTGCCACAACGTTTGGATAATCCGGCGGGAAGGGCGCGGCGCCCTCGTAGGCGGTCTTACGGTGGCGCACGTCGCGACTGCACTACACTCGAGATTGTTGACGGATCAAGCGCTAGCGTATCGCCGCTACACTGCATCGCCGGATCGGGATGCAGTGATCAATGCGCTGCGTGCACAGGCTCGCGGTATGCGCTTCATAAACGTTGGGACGGAATCCAATGAACTCGTCGGTATAATTCTCCGCAGGTGTGGGCCCGTCGCTTTCGACCGCGTATACGAGGCAAACAACCCGCGGTGGTCGTACGAGTCGGGCTTCTTCAGACCCAACATGTACAAGCGCTGGGATTTTTGGGTGACGTACTATCTTGATGGACTGGATTCATCGGCTCAGGTGTGGCGTTATGCTGGTAAAAGCGCCGATATCGGAGTCAGCGATGGCGGTTGTGCCGTGACACCGGTTCACTTCTCCGCGTTTGCCTTTACGTCAGCTCCGGGCTGGTTGACGGTGAGTGCGCCGGGTTTACGTCAGGTCCTAAAAATTTCGGCGGCAGGCATCCATATCAATTTTATCGTGCGGCGTGCCAAACGCGGGCGGTACAACATACAATTCAGCGTCAATGCCCCCGCCGCTGAAGAAGAGCTTGGGGTGCCGCACTTCTTTTCGGACGAGCGAGGGCCGGCGCGGCTGGTCGTGGCCAATCCTACCGTTGAAATCGTGCAGTAAGCGCGCATGCATGAACTAAGTGAGCGGGAGGAGTTATTGCTGCCGCAGGAGCGTGACGGCCAGTTTCTCACCTTCGGCGGCTTCGTTATAGGTGTCGCGTGGTTGTTTAGCTTCGCCAGTCAACTGTACGGTCGCGTTTGGGAGCCGCAAGGATTGATTGTCCGGCAGTGGCTTGCGATCGGGGCCCTATTCGTCCCGTACGTAGCAATTTACAGTGTGAATCCCAACGTACTATGCCGTTGGCTACGTTCGCTCTTATACAGCGTACGCGAGGAGGCGGCCACGCGGGCGCCCGCGGCCGTCGGTCGCGTCTTACGCTGGACGGAAGCCCTGATGCCGGACACGTTTCGCTCCGTCGCGCGCGAGTCCGGGCGCTGGGTCCGATTCGTACGCCCATCGGGATCGTTAGCGCAAAGCTACACGTCGCGGGCGACTCGCTTCTTGCGCCCCGCAGCGTTCCTGGTTCGAAGGCACGCGTGGCAGGCAATAGGCGTCGCGGCTCGCGTACTGCTGGTGGGTTGCTTTTTGGCCTGCGTCGCGTGGCTTATCATTGTGGATCACCGACGCATCGCAATCGTCTTGGGCATTTTGCAAACCTTAACATTCCGGCGCCTCGCGCCCCGCCATTGCGCGGGCTTCATGCGCGTAGTGACGCTCTTGACCGTCTCTATCGGCGCGTGGGCGCTCGCTATCGGGTTTACATTCACACCGCTTGATGAGTGGTTGCTGGCAGCAACCAAAACTACTGGCTTCGGGCCGATCGCGTTTGCCGTTTCCTTCGCTCTCGTCGTACTCGAATTCAGTATTTTCGAGACTAAAGCACGCGCTTCAACGCACTTTGCACGAGCGGCTATTTTTGGCGCAGCAATTGCTGCGTTTGCAGAGTTTGGTCTCAGAACCGACAATTTATTGACGGATTGGCTTCCGTATCATCGCACGTTCTGGGTGGCGCCTGCGCAATTCATACGCAATGGCGCATGGCCTTTGTGGGACTATCCCTCACAGTACGGAGTTCTTTCCGAACTGTCCATCGCTTTCTGGCCGTCCCACAGCCCCTGGCAGGCGCTATACTTAGAAATCGCCATTGCCCTCGGAGCGACCTCAATCGCAATATTCGCGCTCTTACGCCACATGCGCAGCGGCGCCGCCAATGCCATCTTCGCGCTGGTCGCGACGTGTGCGATTGTCTACAGCGCTCAAGGGGCGCGCTACCCGGCAGGCTGGCGACTATATCCCCAGCTAGGCTTACGATTCCAATGGATCATAGCCATTTTTATAGTCGCTTACTTCATCCGGTGCAACCGCCATCGTCCCATTGCTCGGCGTTGGGCTTACGCAGCGGGACATACGATTTGGGCATTTTCATTCGCCTGGTCGTTCGAATCCGGCATCTTTACATCATGCGCGTGGTGCGCATTCCTAGCTTGCGATCTGCTGGTCGAGGTTTCGCAGCATCGGGACCGTCTTGCAGCACACCTTTTTCGTACTCTTGCGCCGCTCATCATCATCCCAATATCACTTTACATCGGGACAGAAGTTGTGTTCCGCATCGCTCGTAAACACGGACCTGATTGGCTTTCATATCTCGAGTTCTCCGCAGCGTATAACCGTCAAGGTAGTGGGATACTGCAAGAACTTCCAAACGTACACGGCTCGCTCTGGATGCTCTTGCTTGTGTTAATCGGGGTAGGCAGCGTCGCCGTGGCGCTCATTAGGCAACGCCGCTACGGCTGCTTACCTGTGGTGGCGGCATGCTGGTTCGGATTATGGGGCACCAGCGCTTACTACGTCGGCGAAACGTGGGAGGTACATGCCGAAGGACTAGCACCGGTATTCGTGTCGGCCGTCGCCGTAATACTCGCATTACAGCGATCCGAGCGGGGGCCGTCGTTTATCTCGCTGCCCCTCCGAGCCGCATTTACACCGATATTTGTGCTCCTCATTGCTTACGCATATGGCGAACCGGGTCACATTGCAGCCATTCGGGCGCCGCTCATGCCCGGCTTCTCGCTCGACAGCACTGCGAACTTTCCGGCGATTACGGGTGAACTTGCAGGCCTTTTCGTGCGCGCCGGCGTCCGCCCACGGGACCGAGTGATCTTTCCCATTCCGTACCTTGCCAATAAACTCCAACTTGGTATGATTTTACCGTTCGTGCGTGGCCGCGACGGCCGCCTCCAAGAGCAAAGCGCATGGCTACCAATGAGCCCGATTGGACCGTTCAATGCTCTGTTTACGCTATCGTACGAACGGCGTCAGACGTATCTTCGTCGATATTTAGATGACGTACACCGCACCGGTTGGTTTGCAACGTATCACCGGCCCGCAGAGTGCCGGATGCTGCTGCCCGATCTAATGAACCTCCAAATCACCCGCTCTACAAACTACGAGATTGCTCGGTGCGGTGTAAAACCAGCAAGCCGATCGCGAGGAGACAAGTGAATCGACACAGCAAGTTCTTAACAGTTAGTCTGGCCGTCGCCGCGAATGCTGCGGTATTGGTGAATTGCGGTGGCGGGCAGCCCAGTCGAATATCAAGCATCGCGCTGCCAGGAAACCCGGTTATGTCTTTTCCAAACAGCCTCGACCGTGTTAATACGACTCTCATTCTGTCCAAACCGTCAGGGCAGGTTGCCGGCGTGGATGGCCGCACATTCACCATCACGAGCGTCGCTTTCGATAAGCCGCAAGATCAGCTTACAATCGATGCGAACGGTAACATGGGATTGCACGGCTCGTATCATTCGCTCTCCTCACGGACCGAGAAGAAAGACATTCGCCCGTTCGTCTCCGACGCCATCGGATTACTGGATCGAACACGCATCGTGACGTTCCGCTATCGGAATGAGGCAGAGACAGTTATGCCTCATGTTGGACTTGTTGCCGAGGATGCCCCAGAGCCGCTCACCGATAGCAAACACCGCTCGCTTGACCTCAACAACGCGCTTTCGGTCACCATGGCGGCGACACATCAACTCGACGCACGCATCCGTCAACTCGAGTGGCAGGTCGCCTCTCTGCAATCGGATGTGCGAGCGCTCGAATTACGAGAAGCGACACGCCGTAGGGCTACGGCGGGACCTTCGGTGCCTTAAGGGCCAGCGGCATCGGAGCCAAACCGGGAGCCAGTACCCGCGTCACCGCACTCAAAGCACGAACCAGGGGTGAGCGCGCAAGCCCGAGACCCAAGCGCGACGCGATGCGGCACGCCGTCCAGGTCCCGTTCAGTGCGCGAGATCGGTGGCAGAGTCCGGCAAGATCGAACAGGCGGCTCATCGTCGCCGGGGTGAAGTATTGAAGGTGGCCTTCCGGCATCAGGTACGGCGTTCCGGGAATCCACCGCACGACATTCCAATTGCCGGTCCCAATCAGCAGCAAACCGCCCGGTCTCAGCAGAGCGGCCAGCGAACGCGTGAAGGTCGCGGGATGTGGGACATGTTCGATCACTTCGATCGCCGTGACAACATCGAAGCGCGCCTCCGACTGCACGACGGAGTCGACGGACTCGGCGCGAACTTCAACGCCTCGCCGGCGCGCCAACCTCACCGCTTCCTTCGAGGAATCCTGACCCAAGGCAATGGCTCCGCGAGCAGCGAGCGCGCTCACTAGAGCGCCGGAGCCACAACCGACATCCAAGCATGCAATGCCGTCAAGACGCGAAGCTTTTCCGACCGCTTCAGCGACCGTCGCAACGACTTGCTCGATTTGCCGGCATGTGCTTTCATTGAATTCCGCTTCATCGTACCGAACGCTCGCATCAAAACCTTCGCCTCTGTAATACGCTTGGTCGTATAGACCGTCGATCGCTTCGTCGGAGATCCGAGGATTAACGAAAACGAAGCCGCAGCGTCTGCAGGCCACAATGCTAAACTCGTACTGTATTATTCTGCCGCGCTTTTTGCGGACCGGCCTGTGTTTCCAGGAACCGCATAAAGCGCAGGCGTAGCGGCGCAGCGGCCACTGTGCACCGCTAGCGGAAAGGGCCGTAACGATATCGTCCGCCGTACCAGGAACATTCATATACTGCCGCCTTTAGCTCCGTGAAGAGCGCGGAACGATGATTGACTTACGCGACCAAGGCTGTCTCTAACTAAATGCGCAACATTAACTTGGCTGCGGCGCTGCAACCCTTGATGAACACACTAACCGAACCATGCGCGCGCTTCGAGCGCCTAAGCCCGGTAAAATCTTCGGCATCAACATAGACTGGCACTTACTGGCACTATTTGATAAGTCGTGAAGAGACAGAATTCAATGGTTCCTGTTAGCTTGCATGTTCGCGGCACTCCTGGCCCTTCATCTCAAGGTCGGCCCTCTCGCCTGGACCGGCGATGAACCCGGTTACTCCTACCGCGCACTTGGCCTATTTACCAATCGGACATCTAAGCCAAGCGAACCTGTCTGGAATGACCTCCTCCGAAGGAGCGAATGATCACGATCGCGCGCGGAAAGAATTCCTCGACGCGCCTACAACAGTTGTCGTTTTCAGACGAACAGCAGGCAACCGCAGGGTATCGGCAACGCACGCTCGTAAACGTCGCGCAAGCCGCGAAGACCTTGCTCGGCCTATACGTACGGGCGGGCTTTGCGGGAGGGCACCGTTGCGCCGAAGCACGAATGCTCGTCGCAATGCCCGGCGCTCGAGAAGTGGCGGACGTCGCCATGATCCAGGGCGTCCCGCTTGCAGATGCTTCCGAGGAAGGCAGCGCGTATTACGCCTTGGCGCTTGCCTCGGGGCTGCAACGCTCGGGCCTGCTGATCGAAATATGGGCCAAGCGCATTCCTGCACGGTTCGTCTCGCAAATCGTACCGATCAGCCGAGTCTGGAGGCCGGGGTTCGTAGCTTGGCTCGACCTCATTACGGCGATCCGAGCGCGGCGTCCACGTATCGTCCATCTTCAGCACTCGATGTTCTCCCTTGGTCCAAAAGCCAGCGGCGAGTTTTCGACGCTACTGTTCCTTATCGGAACATGGCTGCTTCGCGTCAAGCTCGTCATTACGTGTCACGATGTTCCCTCGATCACGCGCATCACTCCGGAGTATATTCGACTTAATCGTTACCGCTTTCCGGTGAGCGTAGTGCGGCTGGGATTACGCACAGTCTTCCGCTTCATGGGCATTTCCGCGAAGCGCCTCATCGTGCATCACGCTTCGCTGAGGGATATCCTCATCAAAGATTACGGCATTCCCGCGTTCAAAGTCGCGACGATCCCTCTTTCATCAATTGCCTCTGAGCACCGAAGCCGTGATGATGCACGGAGACGACTGCATATTAGTTCGTCCGCTAACGTCGTACTGTACTTCGGCTTCGCGACTGGGTACAAGGGCATCGAGGCGCTACTGGACGGCATGGAAGCACTCGGTAACGAGCTGCACGGTACGATACAGTTGATACTGGGTGCCGGGCATCACCCGAAGAAGCACGACAATGCGGATTACGATCGCTATTACCAATGGATCGCCACGCGAGCCACCCAGCTTTCTAACGTGCGCTTCGTCGGCTTCATCTCCGACGAAACCCTGGACGATTACATCGCAGCTTCCGACGCCTGCGTCTTCCCGTACGTCGAATTTCAAGGCATGAGTGGCCCGTTGCTTCAGGCAGCGGACCATGGCATACCGTTGCTGGTCTCCACCGTCATCGCCGCAGCCCTTGCTCACCTCAACGCCGGCAGTTTCGAACCAACGCGTGAAGGCATCGCGCTGGCACTCAAGCGCTTCTTCAACGACGCTAAATTCCGCTCGGTCGTCGCGGCGGAGAGTGGAGAGTTTGGGGCGGCTCGGTCGAGCGACGATTCCGCGGCACGAACGCGACGATTATACGAAGCTCTAGGCGCCGCGCCGCAATGAACACCAACGGCATCCGCATCCTTGCGTTTGCGGCTAGTTTCGAGCCTCGTGTCGGCGGCGGTGAAAAATATGCGAGTAGATACTTGTCGAGCCTCGTTGAGGCGGGCGCGAGCGTTGACGTCGTAACGACAGTCGACGGTATCACGGGCGACCGCGAGCTCCACGGTATCCGCGTGCACTACCGGCAGGCATCGCGCTTCGCGGGTTTTCCGGTTTTCAACCTCTCGACGATCCACCGTTTTGCTGTGGATTCACAGTGTAACGTCTTGCAGACGTTCGCCCCAGCAGCACATGACTTTTTGGTGATGGCGTACGCTCTTGCAAGACGTCTGCCGTTGATAACGGTGTATCATGCCGATTTAAAGAACAACCGCGGAGTCGGGTTTGTAGCGACGCAAGTGCACAACCGTACCGTCTTGCAGGCATCTCACCGAATTATGACGACCAATACCGCGAACGCGGAACGGCTCCGAGCACGCGGCCTGTCAGCCTTTAAGGTGTTGACTATCGCTCCGGGAGTCGATAGCCAGTTTTTTGATGTGGGCCCCAATCGGGAAGCGATCGATCTGCTCTTCGTCGGAGCTCTCGACGAATATCACGATTACAAGCGCCTCGACCTACTCTTTCGCGCTCTAGCATCTTTAAACGACGGCACAGAAGTAGTCCGGCTCACAGTCGTGGGACACGGCAATCGTCTCGAGCACTTCAGACGTATGGCGGAGTCGCTCGGCCTCTCGCAACTCGTATCGTTTCGTGGATTCGTCGACGACGATGAGCTTCCGTCTCTGTATCATAGTGCGCGCGCCCTCGTTCTGCCGTCGCCGACGACGCAGGAGGGCTTCGGGCTCGTCTGCTTCGAGGCTATGGCATCGGGAACGTCAGTTGTCTGTAGCCGACGAGCCGGTGCAGCATCGATCGTCGCAACGTTTGCGGGGTGTGCGGTATGGGACGGCGATACGCTACCGTCGCTCGTAGCGGCGATTCGTAAGGCGCGCGCCGCGCCGAGATCAGAACGGCAAGCAATGGCGCAATCGATGCGCAAGTACTCGTGGACATCGATGGGAAAAACGATCCGTAACGACGTCTTTGCCGAGCTGGTGCGATGAACATCGGCCTCCTGGTGCCGGAGATGCCTCCCGACACGATCGGCGGTGGTGGTGCCGTCTTCGAAGCACTGGCGCAAGCTCTCTGCGAGCGAGGACATAGAGTCTCCGTCGTTACGTCGCATACGCACGGCGCCGCCGTGGGAGAAAACGCGTATCCGTTCGCCGTCGTGCGATTACGCGAGTTCCCTCATCCTGCCCCCGCCTATCGCACGTACATGCCGCCGTTCCCACTCGAATTGCATCGAGCCCGGGCAGCATTACGCGGATGCGACGTTATCAATGCTCATGGCCACGGCCACCCGCTCGTCGATCTGGTGGCAATGTTCTGCGTACCGTATCATAAAATCGTCTACACCCTCCACGGGTTTCTGTATACGATCCCGAAGAAGGGCGGCATACTAGCGACTACGTATCGCGGCTACGATGCTGCGTTCGGGCAACCGATCTTTCGCAAGAGCCGTTACGTAACGGCGGTTTCACGTGCCGTCGCTGCCGAGGCGGCCGAACGTGGGAGACCCGATACACTGGTTATCAACAACGGATTCACTCCGTTTAACGACCCTGCCGCGCTAAACGACGAGATTGAGGCCCAACTGCAACGTGGCCCATACATTCTGTGCGTCGGCCGGCTGGAGATGCTCAAAGGCTTCGATATCGCAATCCGAGCACTCGCGCTTATTCGCGCTCGGGGAATCGAGTTACGCCTAGTCATCGTCGGCCGGGATAACGGAGCGCTTGCAGACCTGCGCGAACTCGTCGAGCGGCTTGACTTGAGCAATGCTGTTTCGTTCGTCGGATTCGTCGACCATGCAGCACTCCCGCCAATCTTTCAACGCGCGTTCGCGACGGTCGTTACGTCGCGAACTGAGGCGTTCCCCGCGACGCCGCTGGAGGCTATGTCGCTTGGAAGTCCGTGCATTCTATCCCGCGTCGGGGGCATCACCGATCTCGCTACCGACGGACGCGACGCGCTCATGTGTCAACCTGACGACCCAGCGCAGGTATCCGCTGCAATCGAACGAGTCCATCGAGATTCAAGCCTGCGCCGCCGACTCGTTGACGGCGGGCTAGCGCGGAGCCGGTCATTTTCGTGGCCGCATATCATCGAAGATTATGAAGCCGTCTATGCCCGCGTCTCATGACTGATCAGCCGAGGCCCTTCGGGCCCAGCTTCGTTCGTCGTCACCGGACCCCGCTGTTCGCGCTCGGTTGGGGCATCCTCGTTTCATTTCTCCTTCTCGGCTCCATCTGGCAACAGCCCGGCATGATCGACTACGTCGATACGAACCTCCCTTCCGATATTTCGGCGACGCTGGCAAGCCTACACCGGTTCAGCGCGGCTTGGGATTGGTACGCCAACATGGGTCGGCCAAACGCATCATTTCTATCGGAGCAAACGCTGCTGATACCGTACCTCGTTCTGCAGTTTATTGCCGGCTCGGATCCGGCGAGCAAGATTCTGCTTTACGTGATGGTGCTATCGACGTATTGCGGAGGTCTCATTGCGATCCGGCGCCTGGGCGGTTCGTGGCTCGGAGCAGCTGCCGGCGCGACATTCTTGATCGTCAATCCCTGGTATTTCGATGAAATCGCGCAAGGGCACATCTATCTCCTCATGAGCGCTTGGGCCGTCCCTCTCATTTTTGTACTTTTCGTGCAAGGGCGCCGTTGGAATAGCGGCGATTCGGTACTCGGATTTCTCACCGTCGCGTACGTCGTCGCGATCGACTTCCGCTTCGCCGCGCTCCTATATTTCGTAGCAGTGATCGGTACACTGACGCGCGCACGGATTCTCGGTCTTCGAGAAATAGTATGGCGCTGTGCTGCGTTGGCCGCCGCTCCGCTGCTTCTGGCATTCATCGCGCTTCCGTATATCGGCATGCTGCAAGCGCTGCGGGCCGGCAATGCCCCCGCGTCATCGTCGCTCGGCTACTATTCGGCTTTTACATCGCTGTGGGCATCGTTCTCCCTTGTACGCCCCAATTACAACGCTATCGGCCAGCTTGGCCACCTCGGCGATCGCCTCATATACGTCTGGGCGGTGTCGTACGGTCTGCTGTTCGTAGTCGCGCTCCGGGCGCTGGGCCGCGTCCGGGACGGCGGCTTTAAAACGATGCTTATAGCCGTCGCAGCAACGGGCATTATCTTGGGCTCGGGACAAAATTCCCCGTTTGGACCCATGAACGCCGCCTTGCACCGCTACATACCGCTCTACGGCGATCTGTTCCGTGACCCGTCGAAGTTTTACGTCTTACAGGTCGTTGCGTACGCCCTCGTTCTTGGCAGTGTCCGACTGCCTAAGTGGCGGTATCATCGGCTACGAGATTTTGCAGACGCTCCCCTCGTTGGTCTTGTGCGCGACATCGGAGCTCCCGTGTCTATCGGCTGCGCCGCAGCGTTCTACCTCATCCCGTTTCTCGTCTGGGATTTCGCGACGGTAAGCGCCTTCGATCCGGCGCAGAACCGGGCTGTCGTCACCGCGGTTGGACGGGCTGAACGCGAAGCTCGCCAGACCGATGCGCGCTTCACCATGTTTCCCCCAGGCGTACGCGTTCAGTATGCTGGGAGCCCAGCGTTTGTATACGATCCATTCATCTTGTTTCCGACGGCGCCCGATGTCCGCATCCCAGTTGCGTATGATTTCGAAACGTCGTCGCTCGCTGTGCGATGGGCTTTAGCGACTATCGACAGCGGACACACGGATGTCGGTGGGTCCCTACTCAGTGATCTCGGCGTCGCCCGTATAGCAGTTCGTGACCTTCCAGCTCAATACGACCTGCCGATCGAAGCCAAGATGCTGACGCCGTTACCGAAACCGCCCCTGAAGCATCAACGGGATCTGGTCGACGAAGGGGGCGCGGTCTTCCGCACGATGCACGTTGGCATGGCAATCGGCAGCAATGGAATCGCGACCGTGGACGGCGATCGAGGTACGGTTCTGGCGGCGCGATCACTCGGGCTTATGCCTGAAAACTCGATCTGGTGCTTCGTCTCACAATGCCACCCAGCTATCTCGGCGCTTGCGATTTCGGACCTGTCGGCTGCGCCGCTAGGGTTCGATGTCGATTTACAGCGATTCGGTATCGCCGACTACGGCCCACATTGGATCTTCGGTACCGTTGCGTGGGCCGAACTCAATTTGAACGCCGTTCGCACCCCGCTACCGCCGCTCGTCGGCTTCGGCAACGTCAGTGGTACTGCCCAAGTTCTTCTTCCTCGGCATGACTTCGACGTGTGGGTCCAGGTCGTTAATGGCGACTCGCCTAGCTCGTACTCGCTCGACGGCCTCGGCGGACGCCTAAGGGTCGACGTTCCAACTTCGCTAGCGCTCGATGGCTTTACGTGGTACCGAATGGGGCGCGCACATGCGAACGAACTCCATGCCTCGTTGACGATCAGCGGCCATGGGAGTCACCTATGCGTGGGCGCGCTGCGCTTCACGGCGCCGGATGCGCCATTGCCGCAGGCTTCGGCTTACGTTGGGAGCTTAGTCAACGCGCAGAGCTGGTCGCTCGGACACGCTTATCCCATCATGCCGGGAGACGGTTCCATTGATGGGCTCCGCGTCTTCTTCGGCGGCAGAAAAGCCGCTCACCTGACTTTCCGTACTTCCATTCCCGACGGCTCGTGGAGCATCGCGATTCGTGGGCGTTGGGACCGTCCTACAACTCGCGTGCGCATTGAAGCGGCATCGACATGCTCACTAACATTTCGCAAAGTCGATTCCATCCGGCAGTGTCGCATCCAGTTGCGCAACGGCCGGTTCTCAGTTGTCACGGCTAACGGAAACCTCTTTGCTGACGGCATTGCGGTTTGGCACCCCGCCGCCGTTGCCCGAGCACGGTTGGATGGCAACACGCTCCCATTCAAACACGACAATGGATCCTTCTCTGTTGCGACTGGTGGCGCGTACCGCTATGTCGCGGTACGAATCGCCGATCCACCGTTATGGGCGAGCGCGACGCCGTCGCTTGGATCATCATACGGGTACGGATTGCTTTTCGGGCGGACGTCGGGTACGCTGACTGCGCGCTTTACGCCCGATCGTACGTTCCCCCTAGGGGTCGCCATCGCGGCATTGACGGTACTTTCGATCGGAGTGGCAATCTGGTTCAAGAGCCGTCGGCGCATCGGAGTTTCAAGCGTCGCTTTGGACCGTGCGAATGCTCCCTTGCACCACGCGTCTCCGCCGTAGCGACGCGGCGACTCGCAATGCAAGGGCAATGCCGGTTGCCGCGGAGACAATCCATGCCCCGTATTGGAGCCACTCGAAGACGCGCATTCGTGCAAGCAGCGGATTGACGAGTTCCGCACCCGGCGAAGGGACGTTGAATTGCGCGTCCCAGCGCGTCGGATACGATGCAATGTCTCGATCTCCGCTGCGCAGCGTGTATCCCAAGGATCGGTTCGCGAGGATCTCAACTGTCGCATACGGGCAACCCGCCTTCACAGTAATCGTCTTCCGACGGCGACGCTGCCCCACGATCGTACATTTGGACGGCATCTCAGGTGGCGTCGGCGCGACTTGCTCGCGCAGGCCGATACCCCCGAAACCGCTTACTCCGTTTGCGCTGACTAAGAGCCGCCCGCGAATGACCGGATACGCGCGAAAAGCCTCGCCCCGTACGGGTATCGATTCACCTCCGCTGTAAATCGTCGCGCCGGTATGCGCCCACGCGTATGCGTAAGCGCGTTCGCCCCTGAAGGTCGCGGCTAGGACGTTCCGTCCCACCGTAATAGCACCAGGGTTCACGACTTCAGCAGTGGCCGGCGACCACCAGAACCAGCGAAGCGCGTCAGCCCAGCCTTCCCGGGGATCGGTGACGAGCACCGTCTGGCTCTGAATTCCGCTGGTCGGGAGCCGCCGAAGCAGCGTTAGGGGTGGCCCGTGCACGAGCTGCGCGCTGTTCTCAATGCGCCCGAGCCACGTCTCACGTCCTCTGAAAACGATGTGCATGTGTCGAGCGATCACGCCTATCCGCTGGGGTATTGGAGGATGCCGTCGCAAGAGGCGGCGGAATTGCGGTTCCTGGCTCGTCTCATAATACGATTTCCACCGTGGTCGCAGTACAACGTATCGAACTCCGAATGACGCAAGTGTGGCAGCAGCGTGGCCAGGGTCGTGTCGCAATGCGACATCGAGTTGAATCAGCGGCGCTTGCGGCATGAAGGCGTGGATCGAGGCGTGGTTCGGAAACGGGAACGCTTGTGGATCGTCACCGGCATGCGCCGCATCAGGGCCGACCGGCTGAAGCATCGGCAGGAATGCGACGTAACCCGGTTTGGGGTCGGCAGAAATTATCCGTGAGATCGCCTGTATATCCGCATCGGTACGAAACGTAATCCCGTGGAAGTATGTGCCGGAATACTGTGGCAGGGCGCTAATCACCGCCAGTATCGCGACCGCGATCCCGGCGCGCCGACCTGCATGCACGGCCGCGACGCACATGCCGACGGCCGCGAAAACCGCGAAGTGGTATAGCTCCCGAAAAACCGAAGCCGACTCAAAACTCGTATACAGCCAGCTCAGTACCGGGGAAATGGGGCCGCGCAGCCCTAATTGCATCAAGAGCCCGAAGACGGCCAACCCAAAGAACGGCCGCGCGCGAGTGCTACGCACCGCGCCGGCGATCGCGAGCAGCCACAAGACACGCATTGCGATCGCGCGACCCTGGCGTAGCGGAGGCGCCGCAAGCTGATCGTAGGCGTATGGGCTGTTGGAGAGATCAAGAGCCTGTGGCCAGGGTGCCGAATTGTCGAGCTGCCAGTGAATGGTTGTTCGCTCAAATGCCAAGTCGTGCGCCGGCGAGCCCGATACGGCTACGGCGAGGGTGAACGGGGAAAGTGCAAGGGGCAAGCACGCCGCTAGCAGCAGCGCCGGGCGCCGTCTAGGCGTGACAAAGCCGACCATTATCAGGCCTGCAATAACGGGAAACACGATGAACTGCGGGTGAACTATCGCAAGGGGTATTACCGTCGTCAGAATCAACCACGCCGACGCCGTCTTACCATGCCCGATTCGATGCAGCTGCCAGAGAACGATGGGGAAGACCGCGTAGGCCATCAAGTACGTTAGGTGACCCGCCGCAAGTCGGTTGGCGACGATTGCGTTTGTACCGTAAAGGATACCCGCTCCCACACACGGTGTACGCTCGAGCGCAAATGTCGCTCTGAGAAACGCGAACATCGCGACGCCTGCCGCGGCAACACACAGCGATATAAAGATACGGAGCGCCGGATCGCTGCCAAAGAGACGAAGTAGGCCATCGCAAATGACCCAGAACGGCGCGTTGAATTGATAAAAGTTGAACGAACCAAAGTTGTCCGGAAGCACTGCAGACAGCGCGACTACCGCTTGCGCGTGCGTTTGGCCGACGTCTATGGGCCACGCCCAATCATGATGTAGTGACGGAATACCAGCGCTTGAAAATACCGGCCACCCAACGGCAACGGATGCCAGTGCGACGATGACCGCGGCCATGGCCGTCCGCGTTCTCTCGGAAGGCGCTTCCCGTCCCGGCATTACCAAAGGTTTTCGTACCGGCGCCTACCGCGACCCGTCACAGAAGCATATTGGAGGCGGTGCTCAAAGCTAAATCGGCCTTCTATTCGTGCTTAACGGGTAATCGGTACAGTACGCCGCATGATCCCGTTGAGTAGTGATCGCACGCCGCGTCAGGAGACGAAACGATATCTAATGGACGTCCATATAGGCAATGAAGATGCCGGTACGCCCGCCGCTCGGTTCGACGAAGCCTATTTTGCGGCGCATCGCGTCAATGCGTACCAGAGGCTTCTAGGAGTGAAGGGGTTTGTCGGAAGTTGGCTGCGCAAGCGTCCCGTACAACCTACGTCGATTTTGGATATCGGATGCGGCATGGGATTTTTCTTCAGGGATGTTCGCTTTATACCGGAGCGCTGCGGGTGCGATGTTAGCCCCGTAGCCTTACGCAAAGCGCGCCAGACTGATCCCAGTGCTACTTTTTCGCTGATTGAACCGGATGGCACGCTGCCGTTTTCCGAGCAATGTTTCGACGTCATCACATGCTTCGATGTCATCGAACATGTTGCCGACGACCGAAACGTTTTCGTGCAAGCGCGTAAGCGTATGATGCCCGGCGGCATCTTCATCCTATCGACGCCGAACCCGCGTTCTCTTGGCCATCGAGTGAAAAAGGGGCGATGGTTCGGATACCGAGACAAAACCCACATCAACATCTTGTCTCCTGAAGAACTTGCCGCTCGACTACGGCTGAGTGGGTTTGTCATCGACGATATACGCTATGATGGTTTCTGGGACGTTCCATATTTTACGCCCCTAAAAATTGTCGAGCAACTGCTGATTCAGCTGCCGTCCGTACTTGCATTTCGGTACGGGCGCATCGGGTCGCCGTACCTAGGGGAGAACACCTGGATTCTCGCCCGCGCGCGCTAGCGCGCGGTGCCGTTCGTGGCTCAACCTAATTTGCCGAATTTTGAGCCTCATCAGAGTCAACATTGATTCTGCCACCTCGCCCCAGCTAATCTTAGAGCTTCCGGCAATCCTATTGCGGAAGTGGATCGGCACCTCAGCGATCCTCGCTTTAGCCACCACCGCTTCGTAGAGTAGTTCCACAAGCATCGAATAGCCGTTGGATTGAAGATGTAATTTTCCGACTTTCTTGACGAGCTCGATCGAATACGAACGATAGCCGGAAGTACAGTCGCGAATATGCTGGCCGACTACCCGGCGAGCAAGAACGTTCGCCGCGGCGCTGTTAATTCGTCGCACAAGGTTCCAGCTACCGATTTTACCACCTTTGGCATAGCGAGAACCAATGACGAGGTCGGCTCCATCGTAGTGAAGGGCGGCGATCTCGGTTAGATGCCTGGGATCGTGCGAGCGGTCCGCGTCCATCGTGACCACCGTCGTGAAGCCATGCTGTATCCCGTATTCGAAGCCGAGAAGATAGGCCGACCCGAGGCCTAGCTTGCCGTCTCGCTCGACGAGATGGATCCGCGGTTCGTCGACTTGCCGAGCGCGTACGACGTCTGCCGTCTTATCAGGCGAAGCGTCGTCTATCACGAGCAGCTCGACGCTATCCGAGACGCTTAGGACGCCCTCGAGCATAGCGGCGATGTTTTCGTGCTCATTGTACGTCGGCAGTATAACGAGCGTGCCGCCACCTTGACCACTTAACCTACATTGCGAGATCGACGCGTCATCCAACGGATCCGACGACAAGCCCACACACGTCCTTCCATAGGCACCCAATTAGGCACCCATTCGTCCCGCTGTAGTAGCCGTAAGAACTGACACGGTCCGTCTCAGCCCGGACATCTACCCTCGGTTGCGTTAGGCGGTTTTACCGCCGTATCCCCCGCATCCGGTGTATTCCAGGCGCCCGAACCGGTTTGCCGCCACGCCGGCGCCCGAGCCATGCACTCCACGGTCGCGAGCCGCTCCCGGGTCAAGTGCTTACTGCACCACCTCGTTTTGTCACTGCCGGCGACGCAGCGGGCCTTGGAAATCGGGACCTGGAACGGCGGCGAGCAGGAGACGTAATCAAGCCCGGTCGCCAACGCCGCTAGCGCAAAGCATGAACAGCAAGATTCAGAAGGTCGCATACCGGCATTCCACCAGAAAATCGGCCATGAAATCGTCGCCGATAAACGCTCAATCCGCTGCGGAGGTACGCTAATGTCTACTGAGGTAGATCGTTCACCGATCGGTCTATGGGATACGTACTGGTCGAAAAGTCGGAAGTTGATTTCAGGTCGCGATATCGTCGATCTTGCAAAACTCGGCGCGACCGCGTTCGCAAACGACGCTCCGAGGTCGCGCGAAGCATCATTCGCGAACGGGCTGCGGCAGAACGCGTGAGCGTCACACTCAACGATGACGATCTGCGCAAACTCAGCTTCGAGAACGAAACCTTCGACGTCGTGTATTCGCAAGGCGTGCTCGAGCATTTCAGCAGCGTCCACGAGAGTTTGCGCGAACAGCTTCGCATTACGAAAGTCGGCGGTTACATCGTTGTCGACGTACCGCAAACGTTCAATCCGTACACCATTTACCAAAAACTCATGATGCGCTTGAAACGCTGGCCTGGCGGACTGGGAATGTCAGTATTCTCCGGCCGATCTGAAACGTTTCGCACAACGATACGGCCTTCGGCTTATCCGTTTGTACGGATGGGGCGAACACTCAAAGCGAACGCAACCCATACTTGGACTGCTCGACCGCTCGCCGTGGCTCGCCACGTGCGTCGGGGCAGTGTACCAGAAGGCGCCCACTGGTGAGCCACATGAGCCCCGCGACGCCGACGCGGTCGAGGAACCCTAGAGACGCGATCGAGGACCCTAGAAAGGGTCGTCAAGCGAGATCAGGGAGGATACGCCGTTTTTCAGGAACGATTCGGCGTGGACACCGTTCGGGCTCCTCGAAGCTTTGCCGCACGGGTCGAAGCCCGCCGGGTTTTGCTTGCGAAGGGAACCGAACGGATCGTCAGCATTTGCCGCCGGATGGCAGACGTGCGGGCGGTTTATATTTTCGGATCGTACGCGCGCGGCGAATTTGGAACGCGCAGCGATCTCGACGTCTTGATCGTCAGGGAAACCAAACTTCGGCGCTTAGACCGTGACCTCGATCTGCGGCTCGCGTTCGACGTGCCGATAGGGATCGACATCATTGTCGTCACACCGTCGGAACTTACGGAGCGCCTACCGCTGACGGGATTCGGACAAACGATACTGCGCGAAGCACGGAAAGTCTATGCAGCCTGAGCGGAAGGCGGCAGCACGCGGTTGGCGCGAGAGCGCGAACCAAGACGCGCGTATCGCGAACTTGCTCGCTGAAACGGAGCCGAACGCGGCGTGCTTTCATGCGCAACAGGCTGGCGAGAAGGCCCTCAAGGCGGCACTGGTCTTCGCGACCGACGACATCGCCCGGACGCACGTGCTTACGCTCCTGCTGGACGAATTGAACGCAGCCGGCCATCCCCCACCGGAAGCGGTCCTTTCGGCCGCTCGGCTTCTCGATCGCTATTACATTCCAACGCGCTATCCCGACGCAGTCGGTGACGTAGATCCGGCACGCTTCTTCGCACCTTCCGACGCGCACAGTGCTATGAGCCTGACCGAGACGATATTTACTTTCGTGGACGATCTGCTGCGTGGTTTCGAGAACTGAACCGCCGCCGGAACCACTAGATGAACCCGTTCACGACAGCGGCCCCATGGCCGGTTGATCTCGCCTACCGCTTGAGTCCGTAGCGGATATACGCAGCGCCGCTCTCTGCAAGCCGACAATCGTTCTTGTCTCAGGCCGCGAACAGATTTACCGAGTCACCCGATCCACCGCCGCCTGCGCCGCCGCCAGCCGCGCGATCGGCACCCGGTACGGCGAGCAGGAGACGTAGTCAAGGCCGATCTCATGGCAGAACGCGACGCTCGACGGCTCCCCGCCGTGTTCGCCGCAGATGCCGATCTTCAAGGCGGGTTGCACGGCTCGGCCACGCTCCACGGCGATCTTCATGAGGCCCCCAACACCGACGCGGTCCAGGACCTGGAAGGGGTCGTCGGCGAGGACTTTCTTATCGAGATAGCGCGGGATGAACGATGCTTCGGCGTCGTCACGTGAGTAGCCGAACGTCGTCTGGGTGAGGTCGTTTGTGCCGAAGGAGAAAAACTCGGCGAGTTCCGCGAGTTCGTTTGCGACGATGCAGGCGCGCGGGAGTTCGATCATCGTGCCGATGTGATAGGGAACCTTCACGCCACGCTCGGCGAGGACCGCGTCGGCGACGCACTTCGCTGCCTCGTACGTCAGTTGCATCTCACCGCGCGAACCAACACCGGGAATCATCACGTCGGGGCGTGCATCGACGCCGCGCTTTCGTAGATCGCAAGCGGCTTCGAAGATCGCACGCACCTGCATCGCGTATATCTCCGGGAACACGATTCCGAGCCGGCAAAAGCGCAACCCGAGCATCGGGTTCTGCTCATGCAGCGCCTTTACGCGCCCGAGTACCTTCGCGCGAGCCTGATACGTCGCGTCATCCTCGCCGTTGCGCAAGCGCAATTCCGTCGTTTCGACGAGCAAGTCTTCGAGTGACGGTAAGAATTCGTGCAGCGGCGGGTCCAGCAACCGAATCGTGACCGTGTAACCCGCCATCGCTTCCAGAATCCCGGCAAAATCGTCGCGCTGAAACGGTAGTAGCCGCGCAAGCGTCGCTTCACGGGCTTCACGCGAGTCCGCCATGATCATCTCTTGCACAACCGGCAGGCGTTCCGACTGCATAAACATGTGCTCCGTACGGCACAGGCCAATCCCGGTCGCTCCCAGATCGCGTGCCTTCCGCGCGTCGTCGGGCGTGTCCGCGTTCGCCCACACGCCAAGGCGCTTACGCTCGTCGGCCCACGACAAGAAGGTCGCAAGCCACGGCGGCAGCTTCGACGGCGGATCGATGAGCTTCAGCAGGCCGCGCACGACCTTCCCCGTCGTACCGTCGATCGTGATCTCGTCCCCTTCGCGGAGCGGCTCGCCGGCCAGCGTCGCCGCCTTCGTGCGATCGTCCACGCAGAGCGCTTCACAGCCGCTGACGCACGGTAAGCCCATGCCGCGCGCAACGACGGCCGCGTGCGATGTCGCGCCGCCGCGCGCGGTCAAGACTCCGCGCGACGCAATCATGCCGTGCACGTCATCGGGCGCGGTTTCATTGCGCACGAGCACGACGGTCTTTCCGCGCTGCGACCACTCGACTGCCGTTTCCGCGTCGAAAACCACGGCGCCGGCAGCGGCGCCCGGCGAGGCGTTCAATCCGGCGGCGACCACGTCATAAGCCTGCGTCGGGTCGATGCGCGCATGGAACAGCTGATCTAACGACGTAGCGTCGACGCGCCGCAACGCCTCGCCCCGGTCGAGCAGACCCTCCCCGACCATATCGAGCGCGACTCGCACGGCAGCCTCGGCGCTGCGCTTTGCGCTCCGCGTCTGCAGCATCCAAAGCTTGCCGCGTTCAACCGTGAACTCCAAATCCTGCATGTCGCGGTAATGCGTTTCGAGTTTGCGAGCGATCTCGACGAACTGCGCATACACCGCGGGCTGCGACCGTTCCAAATCCTCGATGTGCTCGGGGGTGCGGATGCCGGCAACGACGTCCTCGCCCTGCGCATTCCGCAGATACTCACCAAACAGATGCTTGTCGCCCGTGTTGGGATCGCGCGTGAATGCGACGCCCGTTCCCGAGTCGTCGCCCATGTTACCGAAAACCATCGTGACGATGCTGACGGCCGTGCCCCAGTCGTCGGAAATGCGCATGTAGCGCCGGTAATCGACCGCACGTTTGGAATTCCACGAATCGAAGACGGCGCGCACGGCGAGGTGCAACTGCTCGGCCACGTCCTGCGGGAACTCGCGCCCCGTCGCTTCGCGCACGATCGCCTTGAACTCGCCGACGACTCGTTGCCAGGCGACGCCGTCCAGTTCGGGATCTAACTTCACGCCCGCGCGCGCGCGTTCGCCCGAGATGACGTGCTCGAAACGGTCCTTGTCGATGCCGAGCACCACGCTTGCGAACATCGCGATGAAGCGGCGATACGCGTCCCACGCGAAACGCGGGTTCATCGTCAGCTTCGCAAGCCCAATGACGCTCGCGTCGGTCAGGCCAAGGTTGAGGATGGTATCCATCATCCCGGGCATCGAGACGCGCGCGCCGCTGCGCACGGAAACCAGCAGCGGGTTCTGCGTGCTGCCGAACGTCTTACCGGTCTCCGCTTCGAGGTCCCGAACGTGGGCCATGATGTCCGCTTCGAGGCCGGGCGGAAAGCGACGGCCGAGTTCATAGAACTCCTGGCACGTCTGAGCCGTGATCGTGAAGCCGGGCGGCACGGGGAGCCCGGCCTGCGTCATCTCGGCGAGTCCGGCCCCCTTGCCGCCCAGGATGTCGCACATCGAGCCCGCGCCCTCGGCGAAGGTATAGATGTGGCGAGCGGAAGCAGCCTCGGGAAGTTTTGGGGCGAGCAGCACGTGGAGTGGTCCCTTTCTTGAGGCCAACGAAAACAGGGGGTGCCAAAGTCATACCCGTTGAGGGAAAGAATCTTTCCAGCTAGAGGCGTCCTCCTTGGGTGTTTCGACCCCTT
>JAABUZ0100001896.1_pt1 | contig 37094 bp, 23 predicted proteins | sample 5562091 | NCBI WGS metagenome assembly JAABUZ01 (sample SAMN12813069, study PRJNA571459) | rock metagenome | isolation source: Antarctica rocks | place: Antarctica: Victoria Land, Linnaeus Terrace sud | collected 2015-12-21 | reverse complement strand
TACCTGATGTGATTCGCACACTCAGGTCTCAAACACTTGAGTTGGTTCACTCTCAGTAAGCGCAATCGCGCTTACTAGCTCTCGTGTTGCTATACCTTATCTATCAGCGGTTATTGAGAAGTTACCTACTTTGTAACTAACAGGTACGTCGGCTTCTCTCGGCTGCTACGCGCAGCCAGGGGACTCCCACAAGTTTGTTGAAGCTGAATGGGGTTTAATTTTTTTGCCTAGGATAGCGGGGGCGGCAGGGGGTTCCCCAGGAAACCTGCCCAGATGGAATGTTAGTAAAGACACTGCTGCGAGCGCCAATCACGGCATTGGCTCCAATTTGCACCCCCAACCCAATGAAGCACTCTGCCGCAATCCAAACACCATTGCCAATGGTGATACTCGCCGTCTTCAGCCCAAACGCTGGGTCTTGCAAGTCATGGCTGCCGGTACAGAGGTAGCTGTTTTGTGAAATGACGCAATGCCGACCAATCCGGATGTGGTCAAGGCTGTATAAAACCACGTCATCCCCAATCCAGCTGTAGTCGCCAATCTCAACTTTCCAGGGATAGGTAAAGCGGGCGGTGGGTCGAACCAGCACGCCGGTACCGATGCGAGCGCCAAATAACCGCAACAGGGCGCATCGCAGCCCACTTAGAGGGTGAGGGGTGAGGGGAAACGCGATCGCTTGCACGAACCACCAGAGCAAGATATACCAACCCGGACGACCCCGGTCAAACCAAGATTGGTCATACCGGCGTAAATCCGCGAAGGGTTCTGCATTCATAACCAGTAGTGGCGACGACTCTGGGTGATTCTGGCACAGGTTATCAGAACTCTCGCACCCAGATGGTGCTTTGTTTACTGCTTCAGAGCCAGGATTAGGGGCAGTTGAGGTCATTGTCGCTGATTAAAGCCATCACAGTTCATCGGCTGTTAAGTAATGTCTGCCCAGACTCCTACAAAATAAATCAGTGCAGGGCAGGTTGGGAGGTGGTCGCGGTGTGCAATTGATTGCCAAAATAGCACAATTTAATCCCCACTTTATTAGCGGAATGTGGGTGAGAAGAAAATCCATGCTTTTAGAGCCAAAAACTTATGTCTGACTCAAAACGAAACTTGTCAGTTTTTAGACTTACTTGAGACTTTTTATATTACTTATTTATGACTTTTATGCTTGACATGTTTGATACGGTACTTGAAGGTTTACACCTCTTCACACGGCTCCTCTGACCTGGACAAGAAGTAGAACCAGTGCAAGCCTGAACGATATTACGGTAAGAACGATTCAAAAGGGTGGGGAGTAAAGATCAATCATGAGAGTTCTGTTTGTTGCTGAAAGTCTTTCATTGCGTCAAAATACTGGTGTTGCTGCGGCTGTAGTTGCCCTTGCTCGCGCTCTAACTCAGCAGAACATCAACATTGAATTAGCCGCCCCTACCCAAGTGAATAACCGCGAGGAGACGGAAGCTTTTCTCGAGGGCCTAGTAGCGCACTTATTTAATCAGCCTGTCGGCTTACCTCGCACAGTAGTGCCTGCTCTAGAACGGTTTCTTAGCGAAAAATTGCCTTACTTCGATTTGGTTCATGTCCACGGGCTGTGGCGTTACCCCCAATGGGTGGCGACTCGCCTTGCCCAGCGCCTCAGTATCCCTTACATAATTAGTCCCCACGGTATGTGTGAGCCCTTTGAAATGGCTCGCAAAGCCTGGAAGAAAAAGGTGTATTTCAATCTAGTCGAGAGGCATACCCTGCGGGCAGCAGCAGCTATCCACGCTATTACAAACGCGGAAAAAGACGACTGTGAGCAGTTAGAGATCTGCAAGCATGTTCGGGTTATTCCTAACGGTGTGGATATTTACCCACCCCTCTCAAATCACTTGATGGAAAGCTATTTGCCCCATGAACTAGCGCTAGTACCATCCCATAACCCAGTGCTGCTGTTCATGGGTCGTTTGCACCCCAAAAAGGGTCTGGATCTACTGATCCCTGCCTTTGCCCGAGTGCTGCAACATCATCCTGAAGCGTGGCTGGTACTTGCCGGACCGAACCCGGTTGGCTATCAAGAGGCCCTGATCAAGCTCGCTCACTCATTTCAGGTGCAAGACCGGGTTCTCTTCCCTGGTATGGTAACTAATTTATACAAAAGATCTCTGTTGCAGCGGGCAGATTTATTTGCACTCCCTTCCTACTCCGAAGGGTTCAGCGTAGCAGTCCTTGAAGCACTGGCGGCGGCCAAACCCGTTGTGATTAGTCAACATTGCTACTTTAACGAAGTGCTCAGCGCTGGCTGTGGGCGAGTTGTGGATAACGACGTGTCGCAGCTTGCCCAAGCACTCAGCGATTTACTGGACTTGGACTGCCCAACGCGAGCAATTGTTGGGCAGCGAGGCCGGGAACTTGTCGAGCAGGAGTACACTTGGCCATCTATTGCTCGCCAGATGGGTGACCTTTACCACTCTGTGACAAAGACTCGTATTGTCAAGTCAACTGAGTACTAACCCACATTCTGGTTAGAAACCTGAAGCCTTAGATTAAAAGTTGCACATTCGCGATGTGCAACTTTTAATTCAGTGTCGGCTTTTAATTGGCGGCTAACAATCCTGTGAAACCCTCGTTCTACTCTTTATAATAAATAGGATCAGAGTAACCAACTCGCTCCTGTTCATCAATAACCCGAGCCATGTAAAAACCCGAAGGGTCATCGGTAATGACATTTTCAACAGTCGGCGTTCCACTCGTGAGTGGGACTTGCGTCGTATAAGGCGCCTGGTTAAACAAGTTTTTAACCTCCCAAGTATTCTGGAGAACTTCCGCAAAACGGACGTTGATACCAGAAGGAGGCGTAATGTTTGCGGCGACGGTGCCCGTGACTGGGTTGCCTGAAAGGGACAGATGAACCCTCCCAGGGAGGGCATGCTGGGCGGGAATTGAATAATAAAGGCTACGTAAATTGGTCTTGACTCCGGCATTATAGATTAATATCGGCGCTCCAACGACTTGTTGAACCACTTGCTGTCCATTAAGCATAGAAGCGTGTGCCCGCAGAAACCGTTTGGCAGGAAGTGACGTTGGATTAACAGGAATAGTCGCCGCAGCCGATTGCCCCGGCCCAACTGTGGCGCTGACTACTTGGCTGACTGCTTGTTTATTTCCATCAAACAGCTGAATTTGGACCGTTAGAGTGTTTGCAGTAGGATTGAGTACTAAAGCCTCGGCTGGGGCAGTCTGGTTTATATGCACTTGTTGGGGGGTTGTAATATACAGCTGGGGCTGGCTAATAGGGCTAGGCTGACCTTTTAAAACGGCAGCATACCAAGCGGTGATGTCTGACAGAGTAGAGTTCCAATCGCTCGTCGGGCGAATCCCTGTATGCTCGACTAGATCGCTCCAGGTGGCGATGTGTGTCCATTGAACCCCGGCGTCTATATTCGCCTGCCATCCTTGGCGGTAGAGCCCTGTAGCCTGAGGGTCCACCTCGCCCCCGTTAGGCGTTTCTCGATCATACCCGGGCATGAGGCCACCAGCGAAAGGATAGTTGTAAGATTGGAACAGAGCAACGATGTCGTTCCAATACTTCATGTAGGTGTCGTCAAACACAAATCCTGCGTCAAAAGCCGGGAAATATTCCGAGATATTACTGCTAGGAAAGTAATTATATTGGGACAAACTACCATTGATACTGGCTAAGAAAAGAGTATCTATCCCTGCGTTGCTGAGACGGTTGCGGACATTTTGCCACGAGGCTGGCGAAAGATTTGGGGTACTAGTTGTAAAAATGACAAGCTTACCATTTTCCCGAGCAGCAGAAGAGTTAGAGGAAGCTAGAGCAGCATAACCCTGCACCAGGTTGAATGCCTCGTCCTCACTACCTATTCCGTCTAGGTTGGGAGCAACCACAATACCTGTACCGTTCGCTGGCTGAAGCCAATAGTTCATCCAGGAGACGTCTTGACCGCCAAAAATATCTATTGTTAGACCGTCTATGCCCGCCGCCTGTAATCGAGTAATTATGGAAATTCCCCTACTTGGCGATGAGCATGAAGGTGTCAGCTCAAGCGGATACAACGCACCATACGGTCCGTTGGGTAAATTGCAATCCGGAAGACCCTGAAATATGGCATGAGCCCAGACCCGTTTCTCTTGAAATGAGAGAAATGATTTTCCAGCCTGAGTAGAATTTGTCGTAGTCGCACTGTCTGGGCTGCTCCCTGCCAAGGCAATTATTAAACCGAACACAGCCGCTAGCAGCAGCTTCAACCAGAACTGAGCTTGCTTTCTCATCTGCTTATTCATGTTTTTACCTGATAAAAATCAGGTGATATTTTTTTCTTTCAGCTAATAAACTGGTAAAAGTTTTAGCCTGGCGATTGCCACATTTTTAGGGGGCTATATCTGAAGGACACCAAACACCATCTTGTTGCGTGAAATTACAGTAAATTGGTAAGGCATCTGACAGAATTTTTCTTAAGGAGTGTGCGATGCCGCTAGAATTAGGAAATTCTTCTGAAATTCCTCGCATTCTTCCCAAAATTACTTGTTGCCCAAGTATGATATTTGCCGCGAAGATTTGGAGAGAATTGTACGAAACATCCTCAAGACTGGTAGCTCAATTAAACGATTGTTACCTACGAGTGCATATAGCGCTTGCGTTCGTAGCAGCACGTCAAGTGCGCAGATAATCCCGTCAACTGTGCTTCAACTAGATTGTGCAATAGAGAAGTGTAAGATTATTGGAGACTATGAAAGTAAACAATTCAACTCCAAGATGAATTGCCAAAACAGCGTAGTTTTCAAAGTTAATCTACCTAACTAAACTCTACATAACCAACATAACTGCCGCCTCTGCTGCATGTCTATTCGTGGTTTTACTCAACAATTTCCCTGAGTTTATTAGCTCTGTCCAATTAATTCAGTAAATCTACATTGGTAAGCCAAATTAATTCAGTAAATCTACAGTGGTACTTTGGACTCAGGGTAATGCCGACGGAGGCAATACCAGTCGGCGTAAAGCTTGGTTGTGCGGACTGTACGGCCCTTGGTCAGCTTCTTCCCAATCATCTACTGAAAGTTGAGCCAGCCATGTGGTTGTTTGTGACCACTGAGGGTGTGGAACCGACCAATAATGCCGCCGAGTCGCTGCAAACTCGAGAGTTTGCAGCGACCATTCCTCCTGCCGTGCTATGGCGACGCATCAGCTTTGGCACTCAGAGTGAAGCTGGTAGCACCTTTGTGGCTTGCATGCTTACAGTAGTGACGACTCTGCGGTTTCAACAGCGCAATTTTCTGGAGTATATGACTGCGGCTTGCCGTGCTGCTCGTGAGGGTCAACCTGCTCCCTCTTTGCTCCCAAAAGTAACTAATTCTGAAGACCAGGTATTATCTGCTGCCTAACCCCCTTGGTCTGATACAATATTAATCGCCGTGCAACCGCTGGGTAGTGTTGTAAACGTTATCTATGTGGTCATGATTCATCTGATGCTCAGGCGGTTGACCAGCAAGAATAAGCGCGAGCATTCTGTGACTTCTAGCTTCAACATAGCGTTTAAAACACGCTCTTAAATATTAAGGAGTAGTTTTCTGATGAACTGGTTATTTATACGTCAAGTTGGTTATTTAAACTTTTTTTATAGAAAAACTTTACGCCAATTATCCAAGCGGATTTTGCAAGTTGATAACACTATTAAGTTGCCTAATGGTATTTATATGAATCTTCCAAGAATCAGTCGGTTTGGCACTGAAGTTTTTATAACAAATTGTGATGTTGATTGGGGAAGTGAGAGTTTACTCATCCAAAATTTAGATAAAACCAAAACCTTTTTAGATATAGGTGCTAATATCGGCTACTATTCTTTGTTAGTATCTCCTTCTGTAAAAAATGTTTTTGCCTTTGAACCCGATCCAAGGAACCTTAAGGAGTTAGAAGCTAATTGTAATAAACTTTCTAATATACAAGTCAGAAAACAAGCAGTTTATTCTAGGAATGGCGAACTAAGATTTGATATAACTGGTGACACTGCTACAAGCCACATAATAAACCAAGGGGGGAAAAAATCAGAAGAAATTACTGTACAAGCTATTACATTAGATGAATTTTCGAAAACTGAATCAAACCTTCAAGTGACGGCAATAAAAATAGATGTTGAAGGCTTTGATTTTGAGGTTTTAAAAGGGGCACAAAACCTAATCATACGTGACCAGCCACTAATCTTAACCGAGCTAGACATAAAAGCTGAAACAAACTTTTTTGAATATTTAGAGCAATTAAATTACTTAGGTTTTGCCTTGGCGCTGAAAAATAAACATCAAAATAATAGATTTACTTTTGCTAAACTTCCAAAACCAAAGCTGGTAAAAATTACTAATCAAAATATTTTTGATATTTGGTACAAAATGCTCTTTCTAGTTCCAAATAGGTTGTGCCAGCAATTTGATAACTTAGTAGAATATCTTGACTGAAATACTGTTTGGGCTAAAAGTAGCGAACGTACAACGAGCCGCAATTTAACCTAAACCCCTTGATTTCGCGCTGGTTGCAGAGCAAACAGCTTCTACTTAGCTAGAGTTTAGTCAGATGCCAGATAATGGTCGCTGTTTTTGCTCTGCTACACATCCGGAGAGCCACAACGAGGAAAAGTCGGTTTGGATTCGGACATGATTGCTGAAAAATTGATGATTTATCTATAAATTCTAATTCTCTATAAGATTAGCATTTTGCCGTTAAACAGTTAATTTAAAAATCGCTCACAAGAAGACTAGAGTCGGGTTCAAACCATGAGTTTTTCTAATCAAACCGGCTACCGAAGCAGGTGGTAAAGTGTATTTTGCAATACAATATTTCCGGTGGACATGACCTAAAGCTAGCTCTGGCCTCGTGAGACTGCGTGCGCGATCGCGCAGATCTGAAAAGTTTTCGATCTACTCACCTTTTTTTAGCTCAGGTAAGACAATGAAAAAGCCGATTCAATCCTGGTTGAAGGTGCTACTGGCGATGGTCTTCGGTCTAGGAATCGCTTTGGCACAGAGCAGCCCTGGCAGTGCAACGAACCTGTGGCCTCACGCTGAAGGGCAAGCTGCAATTATCCAGAAACAGATCCAAGCTGCTTACGGGAAACTGCCCCTGAACTTCGAGGTTAACCTTGGCCAAACCGACGAGCAGGTCAAGTTCTTGTCCCGCGGCAATGGCTACAGTCTATTTTTAACACCCACTGAGGCCGTGCTGGCCTTGAGCACGCCCCAAGGCAAGTCGTCAAGTGTGAGCCATCGACCTACAGTCAAACCACAACCAACTGCGAAGACCACTACTAACGTGCTGCGCATGCAACTGCTGGGCAGCAACTGTAAGCCACAAGTAAGTTGGCTAGAGCAACTGCCTGGAAAGGTTAACTACTTCCTGGACAACGACCCTAAGCAGTGGCACACCAATATTCCTACCTACGCCAAAGTTCAATACCAGCAAGTTTATCCTGGCGTGGACATGGTCTACTACGGCAACCAGAGGCAGTTAGAATATAATTTCGTGATTGCGCCTGGGACTGATCCTAATACAATCAAGCTGGCGCTCCTCGGTGCCGACAACCTGGAAGTAGATGCTCAGGGAAACCTGGTGCTGCACACTACTGGTGGGCAAATCCAACTCTACAAGCCGTTGTTTTATCAGGAGGTGGACGGTGTTAGGCAGGCCATCTTGGGCGGCTACGTGCTCCAAGACCAGCATGTGGTCAGGTTTCGGGTGGAAGGCTACAATCCCATAAGGCCATTGATTATTGACCCAGTATTGGCCTACTCCACCTTCCTCGGCGGCAGCGGCGGTGATAATGGTCTAGGCATCGCCGTAGATCAAAAAGGCAACGCCTATGTTACGGGGAATACCTTTGCGCCCGACTTCCCAACCAAGAATCCCTTGCAGCCAACTTCCGGCGGCGGCAACGAGGATGCTTTTGTAGCGAAGTTAAATCCTGAAGGCTCCGCCCTCGTCTACTCCACTTATCTCGGCGGCAGCAGCAATGATGTTGGTGATGGCATCGCCGTAGATGCCAAAAGCAACGCCTATGTTACGGGGACTACCTCGTCAACCGACTTCCCAACCGAGAATCCCTTGCAGCCAACTTCCGGCGGCGGCAACGAGGATGCTTTTGTAGCGAAGTTAAATCCTGAAGGCTCCGCCCTCGTCTACTCCACTTATCTCGGCGGCAGCCTCAGTGATTATGGCTATGGCATCGCTGTGAATGTTATAGGCAACGCCTATGTTACAGGGGTTACCTATTCGACCGACTTCCCAACCGAGAATCCCTTGCAGCCAACTTCCGGCGGCGGCAACGAGGATGCTTTTGTAGCGAAGTTAAATCCTGAAGGCTCCGCCCTCGTCTACTCCACTTATCTCGGTGGTAGCGGCAGTGAAGGTGAAGTAGGCAAGCTTGGCAGCGGCATCGCCGTAGATACCAAAGGCAACGCCTATGTTACGGGGAGTACCTCGTCAACCGACTTCCCGACCAAGAATCCCTTGCAGCCAACTTACGGCGGTCGCAATTATGACGCTTTTGTAGCGAAGTTAAATCCTGAAGGCTCCTTCCTCATCTACTCCACTTATCTCGGTGGCAGCCTCAGTGATTATGGCAGCGGCATTGCCGTCGATGCCAAAGATAACGCTTATGTTACGGGGCTTACCAATTCAACCAACTTCCCCACCAAGAATCCCTTGCAGCCAACCCTCGGCGGCGAACCGGGTAACGCTTTCGTAGCGAAGTTAAATCCTGAAGGCTCCTTCCTCATCTACTCCACTTATCTCGGTGGTAGCCGCGGTGATTATGGGCAGAGCATTGCCGTCGATGCCAAAGGCAATGTCTATGTAACGGGGACTACCTCGTCAACCGACTTCCCGACCAAGAATCCCTTACAACCACCTTTTGACCGCTACAACACTGACGCTTTTGTAGCGAAGTTAAATCCTGAAGGTTCCGCCCTCGTCTACTCCACTCATCTCGGCGGTGGCAGGTTTGATTTTGGCTATGCCATCGCTGTCGATACCAAAGCCAACGCCTATGTTACGGGGAGTACCTCGTCAACCGACTTCCTGACCAAGAATCCCTTGCAGCCAACTTTTAGCGGTTCCTTCCAGGGGGGAAATACGCCATTCAATGCCTTCGTAACGAAGATCACGCCTTGAACGAGTACGGTATCCCCGGCAACCACTCTTTGAAGTTGTCCTTTTCGAATCATCTGCATCGTCTCGTAAATGGTGTCTAGATTGTTGGAAATAGCAACCTTTATGGCTAGCTATAAATTAAAAACCTCAGCTTCTTAGTAGATGATTTCTCTGATAGACACAATCTACTTAATTTAAGGCAGAGCGTAAGTTGAACAGGGCACGTAAATACTCTGAAAATGTTAGTTTTAATAATGCAAGAGCCTTTCGCACAGCATAAAAGCCCATAAAGATATCTGCTACTAAAAGTGCAAGTGGAGCTGCAATAAGCCCTATCACCTTTAGGAGGACGTAAGCAAGTATGATTCCTCCGATACTACCAATCAAAGCTATCTTTGCAAAATCGCCATGTCTGTTTGTAGCCATCAGCGCTCCTATGCTGGTTTGCCATAAATTGGTTGAGATTACCAATAGCAACATTAAATAAAACAGAGGTATATCTATTACAATATGTCGCCCCGTCCAGGCACGCAACAGCCAGGGGCCAACAAAAGCCAGAACTATTGATGCTACAAGGGATAGCCACACTGAAAGTAAAGAAGCTTTTTGATAAATCTTTCTGGCAAGAAGCAGATCTCCGCTACCAAATGCACTAGAAAGCTCCGGCCATATTGCCCTAGTAATTAAGCCAAGAAATTGAATAACAATGCGGGTTACTGTTCGCGATGTTGTGAATACAACTACTGCAACTGAGCCAAGCACTCCTCCAACAATCAAGGTCATTCCCTGCAAAAGCAGCGCACTACTGAGTGGAAAAGCCATAAAAGCAACCGCAGGTCTAAACAGTACCTGGATAGTCTCCAAATGTGCTTTAGCATATCCAAAGCTAAGCCATTGACTAGTACGCCTGAACATGAGCCACATCCAGCAAAGTCCCAGGATTCGGCCAATCAAAAGCGCTAAGGCAGCAGCCACCAATTGACCACCCAGAGACACACTAGTGAGTGTTAACAATAATTCTAGAACACGGACAACATTATTAAGTAATGTACCTTGAGCGTAACGGCCATCACTTCGGAATGCGCCATCAATTAGCTCTCCCTGCTGGGAAACTAAAGTGTAAAGAGCTAACAGGCAAATCACTAGTGACACCTGAGCCCTAGGTAGGGGTTCCAGCTTAAACCAGGAGTCAAAAGGTAACAAGTAAGCGAGGGCAATCACGACAAGGCCAATTGCACTACAAACACTTGTGATGAATACCCAGGCGCTTTGGAATACTCTTAATGCTTCTTCGTAGTCTTGTCGTGCAGTTAACATAGTCATCTCGTTGCCTGCTACGCTAGCAAACCCAATGTCACTCATCGCCAAATATCCAGGCATGGCGTAGAGGATGAGCCACTTCCCGTAGAGATCTGCACCCCAAAAGTGCAGGAATAAAGGTACACTCGTCAGCTGGACGGTGATGGTGACCACCTGGCCAAACGCATTTGCGCCTAAACCCTTGATTAGTCTTCTTCTTAATGGTGAGGAGGCGATAATGCCAAGCAGTTTGGAAAAAGGTTGCTTTACCTTACTTAAATTAAACACTTACCTCACCTGTTAGATTGATTACACAATATCGAGCCTGTAGCACTAAAATAAAATAACAGTTTTTAGGATACTTTATCCCCTGAATAAATCGTCTAAACTGTACCACTATCATCCTTCCCAGCCGGAATTATCAATTTGGTATTTTATCCACCCCTATAATGCCTCTTTACAGGGGGAAAACCACTCATCAATACATATTTACCACTACTGTATTTGTCAGTCCCCCACGCATTAGTTCTTAAGTAATCTTGGCCTTTTGTAAAAAAAACAACTCAAAACGAAAGCTAAATATAATATCCTTGTTGTACTTCTTAAATTGTATTGTAACGAGGCAAAGCTAAATAAAAAGATTAAGACTAAAATTACCAAGGCATAGAAAAATCGACCTGTATCCAGGTTTTTTTGAAACACCATAGTGATAAACATAAGAATAATTCCAAGTGCAAAGAAAAGCAGAAAGCATATTACATCCCCATACAAGTACATTTCACCAATAGTATTGAAAGGTGTAACATGATTTACATTTAGCTGCTCATTAATTGAATACCATCCTACGAACAAACCTGGAAGAGGATTTAACGAGATTAGAAGATAATCAATTGGATAATCTCTGATTAATCTTTGTTTCATCACTTCCCCAGTAAGGGGAAACGAAAACAACAAATTACCGATAAGACCAAGAGGTGATGTGAAAATCAAATCTGGACTTAGCTCACTTACATATTGTATATAAGGTAGAAAACCATGTTGTGATTGACCTCTAAGAACAAGCGATAAATAGAACAAAGGGGAAAAAAGAACTCCAGAGAGAGTAGCTATAAATATGCCAGCCAGCTTTTTCCTTTTACTATTAAACCAGTAGCCAGCAGTAAACATAATTGGAACAAGTGATAAGAATCTTGTAGCCATTGAAAACAAAACTATGGTATTAATAAATATTAAAAATACACAGATAAAGCGTTTAAATAGACTACCAGCGTTGGCAAAATTATAGCCGAGCATAAGACATGCAGGCAATATGCTTATATTTCCGAGTGATAGCAAAAATATGTTATCGCCATCAAGATAGTGATCTTTAAACAGTATATTTTCGGGACCAACCCCAAGTATCAGAAGTATAGTAGGAATAATAGTTAAGAGCGTTATGATGCCGGGCGGCAGATTCATTGAAAGTGTCTTAGATAAAATCTTAGGCTCTTTCGGTATGTTTTTTAGGAATTCAAAATGAAGATTAAAGCTGGTTTTTGACGGAGCGTCACTTAACAAAAAATCGTTAGTTCTAGTAATGCTTAAAAATCCCAGTGCTCCCAGCAAAATTTTATTTATAGAAGATAGAAAGTAACGTATAGTTAGAATGTTTTCTTCAGGGTCAAGTCTAATGTTGGCTGAGATGTAGTCTGAAGATGCAAAATCCGGGAACAAACAATAAACCGTGTAACCTAAGATTGCGGTAAAAAGGTAAAAGTATATTACGACATAAATGGGGCTAAATAAATTTTTAATACAAAATGCTGTTCTAAGAAGAATTAATTGACATGCGAGAATTAGGCTTAATAAGAGAATCATAAAGTTAATCTGCCATCAACATATTATTATTATCTTACCCTTTATAGCTCAACATGGATTCTAGGGCCGTCATGAAAAATAAGCTGACGAAAGTGGCGAACCGATTGGTGGTGAGCACAACCCTGCTTTCAGGGCAAACAAAGACTGAAGCAGAACAATTCTACTCCTTATAGATCGGATCGGAGTATCCAACCCTCTCCTGTTCATCGATAACCCGAGCCATGTAAAAACCCGAAGGGTCATCGGTAATCACCTGGTAACCAACAATCTGATTCCCATTGGTAAGCGGGACATTCGTAGTGTAAGGTGGCTGATTGAACATATTCTTAACCTCCCAAGTATTCTGGAGGACTTCCGCAAAGCGGACGGCGATACCAGAAGGAGGGGTAACGGTAGCGGTGACGGTTCCCTTTAGTGGGTTGCCCGGAATCGAAAGCCCGACTTTCCCAGGAATAGCATGCTGGGCGGGGATTGAATAATAAAGGCGGCGCAAATTAGTCTTGAATCGGGCATTGTACACTAAGATTGGCGCGCTAATTACTGTTTGAACCACGGTCTTCCCTTTAAGCATCGTGGCATGTGCCCGCAGGAACCGGCCAGAAGGCATGGTTGTGAGTTTCACAGGGATAGTCGCTGCAGCGGCCTTTCCTGCTCCAACCGTAGCGCTGATGACGTTGGTTACTGCCCTTGCATTTCCGTCAAAGAGCTGAATCTGGACAGTCAGGGCTTTTTCAGTTGGATTAAGGACTAGAGCTTCAGCAGGAGCCGTCTGGTTCAGATGCACTTGTTGAGGGCTTGTAACATACAGCTGAGGAGAGCTGATGGGAGCAGGCTGACCCTTGAAAATGGCAGCATACCAGGCAGTAAGGTCTGATCTGGTAAAGTTCCAATCGCTGGTCGGGCGAATCTCCGTATGCTCTACTAGATCGTTCCAAGTGGCAACGTGTGTCCATTGGATCTTGGCGTCTATTTGCGCTTGCCATCCCTTACGGTAGAGCTCTGTCGCCAGTGCGTCGACCTCGCCTCCATTAGGCGTTTCTCTGTCGTATCCGGGCTCGAGGCCGCCTGCAAAAGTGTGGTTGAACGATCTGAAGAGAGTTAATATCTCATGCCAAAATTTCATGTAAGTGTCGTCGAACACATACCCGGCTTCGAAAGCTGGGAAGTACTGGGAAATTTTCCGGCAGGGAAAGTCTTTATACTGGGAAAGTCCAGCATCGATATTTGCGACAAAATAGGTACCTATCCCAGCCTCGCGTATACGTTGGCGAACATTTTCCCAGGAGGCCGGCGAAAGACCTCCAGTAACAAAGATGAAAATGACAAGCTTGCCGTTCTCCCTTGCAGCGGAAGAGTGCGAAGAAGCTAAAGCAGCATAATCCTTGACCAATTGAACCACCTTGTCCTCGTGACCTATCCCATCTATGCAGGGAGCAACCACAAGACCTGTACCGTCGGCTACCTTTAGCCAATCCAACAGACTATTGGACACGTTTTGGTCCTCAAACATATTCACCGATAAACCGTCTATGCCTGCAGTCTTGAATCGATTAATTTGAAAAATTGACCGATTTGTGTTTGAGGAAGACGCTAGTCCAAGAGGATATAATGCGCCATGAGTTTTACCGGGTTCGGATTGATTGTAGTCTGGGCCTTGGATGACGTGAACCCAGACCCGCTTCTCCTGAAATGAGAAATTGGGGTATATATGGGCGGATTGAGTGGCCTTGCCGCATGATACAACCAAGCTACAAACACAAAATAATACAATTAAGCTAAAAACACCAAAAATAAACTTTTGTTTCCTGCGACCACTGCCCGAGGCTACACTATTCCAAAGTTGTCCAGCCGTCAAACAGTTCAGCTTTGCGACCCACAGATAACTCAATACACGGCTGGACAACTTTGGATAACTTTTTTGTAACCCCATCATTTTTCCAGCCTGGCGACGACAGATGTAATTATTTAGATGAACATAAACAAGCTTAACCATGCGAAGATTTGCGTTAGCTCAGTTGTGCTACCATATGACCTGTGATTTTATCTTTGCCTATAAGGGTTTTCCTGACGCGCAAACAAGACCACACCCTCAGAATAATTTTCCTTGGAGCCGAGCAATTGTAAGTTATTTGGACAGCCCAGTGGCCTCCATAGCCAGGATGAGGTTCTCAGCGAATACCCCTGGAGCATAGCGTTCGATAATGCGCTCAGAGGCAGCACCCATGCTTTCTAATTGAGGACCACTCTGAGCCATCTTGCTCATCAGTTTCGCCAGTGCAGGTGGGTCGGTTGGATCGAAGGTAAAGCCATTCACGCCCTCTTGCACCAAGTCCTGAGCACAGCCACAAGTGTGCGACACAAGCACCGGCAGTCCAGCAGCCATTGCTTCGTTCACGACCAGCCCCCACTGCTCCTGAATACTTGAATGAATAAAGCAAGAGGCCAGTCCGTAGTATCGACCAAGTTCTTTGCCCTTATGAAATCCAGGGAGGTAAACATCTGGAATGTTCCTGGTTTTAATAAGTTGACGCAGCTCAGCTTCCAGTGATCCGCCACCACAAATGACCAAACCCCAACCATCAACAGGCTGAATTTCCCTGTAGAGCCTGTAGGCCTCTAGCAGCATTGGCAGGTTTTTCTTCGGGACAAAGCGGCAAGCCGCCATAAAGTACCGCTCGGGCAAAGCCAAATTTGCCCTGATCTGCCCTGCACTTAGACGCGCCGCGTGGGCTGCTGAGGCAAACAGCTGGTTGTCTACTACGTCGTAGCCTTCGAAAATGCGAGCTTGGGACGCACCCAGCCCCAGCATGTACTGACGCTGGGGAATGCCACCGACCAAGTAGCTATCGAACTGTCGCACCAGCAAACCCTTGAGTCTTTCCTGAATGAACCGGCGCGCTGCATCATCTTGTTTACTATCAATCATCAAAATGGCCGAGCGGCGAGTGAGTTTCGCCCAGGCAAGGGCAGCCAGATTTTCAATGCGGTGGTAACCGCACAGAGCTACATGTTCAGGTGCAATTTCCTGCAAAGTTTGAAGCAGTTTCTGGCTAAGCTGGAAAGGCGAGACATCATTAAAGTCTTTGTCTGGAAAGAGGGTAACAATGTTGAGACCCGCACGCTCTAGATCCCGGAAGGGCAGACCATAGTAGTCCGCATCTCCGTAACCACCCACCAGTTCAATACTAATGCAATTTCCATCCAATCGGTCTTGAATGGCCCGTAGCCGAACCAGATGGTAACCCATGAAGTTAATCCAGACCAAAGCAAGTTTGGGTGATGTTTTATAGGTAATACAGTTTTTCAATTGCTTCACAGTAAGCCCATTAAGTGAGGAATATAGGAATGTTATAATTCGAGATAACTAGTGGAATGTTCATATTTATAATCAGGTTCAACTATTTAGGGATTGCCGCTCATACAATAAGTGAGAAGGATAATATCAGCAGATGCAAACAAGTTTACGACATCCATATTCGCTAAAAATCGGTGATGCCACCGATAGCGTTATGCAACTCTTAGATTAAGGGATATATCTTTGTAAACAGCTACGGGTCGCTCTTAGGATAGTTTATATTCATCTTATTTTCTGCATTTAAACATACGCGGGCTATGTCTTTTCTGAAGTTTTCCCATGTGATGGATAAAGCAAAATTTGCGATCGCCTCTCGCTCAAGCTCTCTCATTTTATATTTACGATAGGCATTTAAAATGGCATTTGCTAGCGATTCGAGTGAACCTGAGATCACTAATTCTCCAGCAAAGTCAGGACACTGAATATCCGGAAATCCAGTATTGGAGCTGCCGATACAATAGCAGCCAGCTGCTAAAGCCTCAAGATAAACTAATCCAAATCCTTCTAATAAAGACGGCATCACAAAAACATCTGCTTGTGAATACAATGCAAGTAGAGCAGCTTTGCTTTGAACGCCCAATAAGCGTACATTGTTTTGGGGTTTCAGCTTGGCGATTCCAGAGTCTATTTTGCTTGCAACCACCGTTAAAAATGCATCTGGCAGGTTCAGTGCATCCCAGATTTTAAACAAATGATGCAAACCCTTCCTTTGTACACCTTGACCGACAAATAAGAACTGACAACATTCATCTTCTTTAACTTTTGTCTGGAGCATGCACGGAGTGTGTAATCCATAGGGTACAACAGTGATTTTTGAAGATGGGCAGCCCACAAAATTTAAAGATTTTGCAGTAAAAGAACTAGCACACAAGATAAAGTCTGCCATCTTCCATTCATCCAACGGCTGATTTAATTCAGATTGTACTGGGATTGACCAACTTATATCTGGATGCTGTAAGCAATCATCTTCGAGAATACTTTGAATCAGCTTGTCATGAGGATGGAACATGAACAACCCTTTTACCATCCCTGATGATGCTTTTGAAGAAAAAGCTTCATCGGCGTAACCGCTATAGAGAAGCAAATTTGACTTTGTCCTTGCGGCCAAGCTAAGTGCTGCAAGTGAGAGTTTTGCATCTAACCGTCTAAATATCTTAACCTGCGAAGAGTAGTCCGCCGCTCGCCGGAGATCTATGAGCTGTAACTTTATTGCTTCAAAGTTCCAACTTACTTTCGACCAAGGTAGACCTTCGACTCGTCTGTGTTTGAGCTTAGATACTACAGGTAAAGATTCAAGAAATCCAAAATTTGGAGAGTACAAATCAGTAATTAGCTTTGTAAGCACTCCTCTCTCATGCAGAGCCAGTGGAACCTGATAAAAATCTCTATCGCGATTAAAAGCAACAACGAAACTCATCTACTCTGAGTGTAGGTAACGGGAACAAGGAATATATAAGAGAATTAGGCTGACTCATTTGTATGGGCAGTCAGACCCAATCAGGAAAGCAAGTAGGTACAACTGCTTACCCACAAGAGGAGCCTGTAGTTGGGTGAGCCAATAGTACGACTAACGCTCCGGTGCAGGAGGGCATAAACTGTTTTCAGTCGCGGCTGTTACCCTGCAACAAGCGAGCCGTCAGGCGCTGGATTAACCTATTGCCAGGGTTAGCGAGTGTCTTGGGCTTTTCTTCACGTAGATAAGGCGAGTTGGGCATTTCAGACACCTCAGCCATGTTGCATATGGCTCCAATCAGACGGCTACGGGCATGACTGAGAGATTCAAGGCTGGCTTTAAGGTTCTCGCGAGTTGCCAGGTTGAGGCCGACCAGTAACACAAGACCATCTAGGTGCGTAGCGGCTACTAGTGAGTCAGTCAAACCGACCACTGGAGGCAAGTCCATGAAAACTAGATCGTAATGATTGTGTAGTTGACTCATTAATTGACTCATTCTAATCGAGTCGAGCAGATCCACAGGATTAGGTGGAATAGGTCCAGCCGTAAGCACTTGTAAACCTAACTGGGCCGTGTTTTGAACAACATCCTGCCAGGAAGTACCAGTAGCGAGGATATTAGAGAGTCCTTGCTCGTTAGGTACTTCGAGTGCCAAATGTAAATCAGGCTGGCGCAGATCCCCGTCAATCACCAAAACTCGGTAACCGCGTTGTGCAGCGCTAACCCCCAAGTACCATACTATAGTTGATTTGCCTTCCCCCGAGGTACTCGACGTGAAGCCCACAGCTTTCATCGGCTCATCGGCATTAGTGAACCGTAGGTTGAATAGTAGGTTCTGGAAAGCCTCACGGAAATACAGCCACTGCGATCGCCGGCCTGATTCTGTGGAATAGAGAGCTAAATTGTCATCCGAAGGGAAAGTTTTGTGACGCAACAGCAGCTTATCAATCTTAGGAACGGCTGCCAGTATAGGAATAGGCAGCATCTCCCGCACTGAACGGATGCTCTTAAGACGGCTGTCAAGCTGTTCTCGCAGGTAAGCTACACTAGCCCCACTCAGGAGGGCTAGAACCGAGCCTAAAATCAAGTTCAGAGGTATGTTCGGTGAAACGGGTTTGCCAACCGGGTAAGGAGGTTGAATGACCTGCCAAGGAGCGGATTCCTGGGCTTCAACTATGCGTAATTCTTCAAGTTTGGTCAAAAGGCGATCAACACTTTTAGAAGTGACCTCTACCTGTCGAGAAAGATTATCGTACTGCCGCTGGAGTTCGGGCACCTGCTGGAAGTTTTTTTCCAGCAAGTTATGATTCATCTGGAGAGCTACTAAGTATGCCTGCTGCACCTTAAGGTTGTTCTCCGCTTCGAGCAGCTGACTCACTTGAGTAACTTGGAGTTCGCTGAGACGCTTGTTATCACCTGAGCTTATATTCTTACCCAGCACCTGCCGCATCCGCTTCTGTAGGAGCTGGTTGAGTTCGTCTCTCTTCGCCTTCAAATCCTGCAACGGTGGACTAATGTCCTTAAACTGGAGCCGCCCAAGGGTGTACTTATTCTCAGCCTCCTGATACTGCTTAAGCAAGTCCAAGTAGATCGGATCCTGACTTAAAGAAGCTGCGGCAATTGCCTGCAGAGGCAGCAACAAGCCTGATCGCTGCTGAAGGTTCCGGTAGAGTGCTTGACTCTGATGCAGCGAGGCGGTAACATTGCGTTGCTGTTCATTGATATTGGATAGGGCTTGAGTCATGCTTGTCCCGAGCGAACTGGGATCTACAATATGGTATTTTTTTCGGAAAATTTCCATTTGCTCCGAACGCAAGGCCAGATTATGCTGGGCTTCTGGGAGCGTTCGTTGAATAAACTCGATTGCATTGGTCACCTGTGACTTCCGACTGGTGAGGCTAAAATCAATGTACGTTGCACCCAGCTGCGATAGAACTTTGAGCAAGCGCTCTGGCTGGGAATCGCGGTAGGCAACACTGATAATGCCTGACTTGCCAAGCTGTTTTATTTTCAGTTTTTTAACAACAGATTTCGCCTCAAGTTCAGGATACTGTTGGTGTAGGGAGTCGATAGCATGAGACACCAACGGTAATGTACTTAGAACCTGCACCTCAGTATCAAGCTCGGCAGGGCCAGTGCCCTCCTTTGACCTATTTCTATCTCTATCGTCATCGCTAACCACTTTCGGTGTTTGATCTTCACTCCTGACAAGCAAAAGTAGTGAAGATTCGTATATCTTGGTTTGAGTCAGCGTATAAACCACCATAGCCGTCATCACAAGCGCTACGGTGGTAAGAAAATCCCAACGGCGACGCCAAAAAATCTGCAAGTAAAGCTTAAGAGCAGAGGTTTCTTCCAGGTCAGTACTCATGGTTCTGTTGCCGGTATTGTCAACTTATACAAAGCGTTAACATAGATTTAAGCCTAATAACCCAGTGTGTAAAGGAATCGTACTCACCTTATGCCTTTGAAATCGCGTTTTGCACAACTTGCCGGTAATGAAGAGCGATGCTCAACACTTTTGAGAATATCTTTACTTCGCTGTTGATTCAACTGATTACGTTCTCACGTCTGAGATTGTAATTTCTTAGCCATCGTTGAGTTACTTTATCGACTCTGTTATAACCATGTCAACTAAAAAAGTAATAAAAATGTCAGACAAAAAGTAACATCACAAAGGAATTAGGGAAATTTTCCTTCTGCTCAAGACGTAAGTTATTGTATGTAAAAGCATGGATTTCTTTGTGAGCCTGGATTCAGTACTCAAACTTACTGCTGTAGGAGAGTGGGCATAGGAGCGCGATTCTGGTTCTAACGGATTTTGTGGTCAAGGGTGACTGTAGCGCTTTCAATTGAAGAAATACTTTGAAAGGTTTTAAATTTTTATTTATTACTTTTTGAATGAACTTTTACCAAGCAAAATTTGGATAAAATAATTGGGCGCTAAAGCGTTTCGATGAGGTTTTCCGAATTGACGTTCGTAAGCCTAACTTTGGCTATCTTCATTTTAAAACACTCGTTATAGAGGCAAAGCATCCAATGTGAGGTTTAAACAAATTGTTCTTCTTATCACGAGCTGGAGGTTTTGTAAATCTATTCTTCTGCGGCCTGTGCCTTATCTAAGCAAGCCCTCAATTGTTTGGCCAAAATTTGAACGTTAGGCTCTTTAAATATAGCTCCAGTTGTTTCGTGACCATGATGACCAGGGACAACATAAATCTCTAGTCCGCCAGCAGCTACCTCGCCCCAGCCGAGTTGGGGGTCATACCATCTGTAAAGCCCCATGCTGGCCCGGAAGAGAGTCACACAGCCTGGATATACTTGCGTTACATAGTTTCTTAGAGCCTGACCAAGGGCCTCTTTGATGTGAGAGGTTCCGGTGTCAGTAGCAGCCTTGATTCTCTGCTGAGTACGCCGCTGCACCTTGTCTAGAACCTTGTCTAGGACATACCTCAGCTTTGCTTGAGGTTCGAGTCGTGAAAGGGTACTCAAATGACCTGAAAGGACAGCCAAATGATAAGAGACCTTTTGACGGAATGTCAGGGTAGGTTCAGATGTGATTAATTTGGGATGCCACCCATCAAACAAGGCCAACAGAGCTACCTTCTGACCTTGGGCGTGGAGCTGCTGAGCCATCTCGAAGGCCACTGCGCTTCCAAAGGAGAAACCTCCTATAAAATAAGGGCCTTCGGGTTGGATGCTGCGTATTTCCCTGATATAGTGAGCCGCCATGTCCTCAACTCGGTGGTGGGGGGCCTGTTTTCCATCCAGCCCCTGTGCTTGTAGCCCATAAAAGGGTTGATCCGGACCCAAATGACGAGCCAAATCGCGGTAGAAGAAGACACCGCCACCTGCCGCATGTACGGCGAATAAAGGCGGTTTGTCACCACCGGGTTGAATCGGCACCAGTGAGGACCAAGGCGCTGACCATCCTTCCTGCTGGAGAATGGTAGCCAGCTTCTCAACCGTCGGAGCCTCAAACAGGGTAGCTAGAGGAAGATCTTTGCCGAATATTTTCTTGATCTGAGCAAACAGACGTACAGCTACTAGGGAGTCACCTCCCAACTCAAAGAAGTTGTCGTAAATTCCTACCTTCCTGATACCCAGGAGTCCTTGCCAGACATCGGCAATCTTTTGCTCAACGTCATTATTGGGAGCAAAATAGACATTCTGCAAACTCGGTCTGGCGTGGAGTGAGGATGAATCTACTGGCTTGTTGTGTAATGATACTTGACAAGTATCGACAGCGTCTACCTGGTTTGGCGGTTCAATCCAGTACCGCTGGCGCTCAAAGGGATAAGTCGGCAAGGGGAGACGTCGTCGTCGCTCATGAGCATAGAATCCAGACCAATCTACTTGGATTCCTGCAAGCCAGAGCTGTCCCAATGTGTTCAGTAAATATTCTACATCCGAGTGTTGGTCATGCGGATGGCGTACACAAGAAAGCACAACCTGTTCAGTACTCTTATTTGGATGTCGTCTTGCTAATGTACTCAACGTCTGACCAGGGCCAACCTCCAGTAGCACTCGCTGTGGTTGTTTCAACAACTCGTGCAATCCCGCTTCAAATAGCACACAGTCGCGCAAATGCCTAGCCCAATAGTTCGGGTTCGTAGCTTCTGCTACTGTGATCCAGGCACCAGTTACGTTGGAAACGTAGGGAATTTTAGGGGGCTGAAGGTTAACTTTTTTCACCTGCTCCGTGAATCGCCCTAAGATCGGCTCCATCATCTCGGAATGAAAGGCATGGGATGTATGCAGACGGCGACACTGGATGCCTTGTTCACTCAGCTTGCCAACGAGTTGCTCTACCGCGTCCTTGGAGCCTGAAACCACGCACAAAGAGGGCCCGTTGATCGCAGCCAGGGAAAGTTGCTTGCCTAGTAGAGGTTGCACCTCCGACGCCTGCAATGGGACAGCGATCATGTCGCCACCGGGCAGGAGCTGCATCAGTTGTCCTCGTGCCGCTACCAACGCCAATGCATCTTCTAAAGAAAACACTCCAGCAAGACACGCCGCAACATATTCACCAATGCTGTGGCCAATCATCGCCTGGGGGCGTACTCCCCACTGCATCCACAACTTGGCCAAGGCATACTCAATCACAAACAGCGCTGGCTGTGTAATCGCAGTCTGTTCAAGTTGCGTGGAGCGGGTATCTTGCCCGCTACCATTCGCCTGCGCAACGGTAGGGTAAAACACCTGGCGCAGATCAAGCCCTAAGTGGGGGAGGAGGAGTTCTGAGCATATATCTACCTGCTCACGAAACACCGGCTCAACCTGGTATAGTTCCAAAGCCATATTCACGTACTGCGCCCCCTGCCCTGGAAACATAAACACTACTGTTCGCTCCCTGGACTCACAGAAGGAAGTCTTAACTCGTTGAGGAGCCAGCGTTAAGAGCGCCACAGCATCGTCAAGTTGATCGCACACCAATATCCGGCGATAGCTGAACGCCTTGCGACCCACTTGATAGGTGTAAGCCACATCAGCGAAGTTGAGTGAAGGATGCTGCTTTAAATGCTCCACCAGATTCTTAGTTGCAGTATCGAGAGCAGAGCTGGTTGTGGCGGATAGCACCAGCAACTGCGAGGGTCTAGATTCTCCAGAAGTCTCGACAATCGGGGCTTCTTCGAGAACAACATGCGCATTGGTACCACCAACGCCAAAGGAACTGACTCCAGCCCGACGGGGGGTACTGCCTGCTTGCCATTCGGACAGCGTGGCATTGACGTAAAAGGGACTGTTGGCAAAATCAATCCTGGGATTAGGTTCAAAGAAGTGCAAGCTGGGTGGTAGCAATTCGTGTTTGAGTGCCAAGACAGTCTTAATTAAGCTTGTAACGCCAGCTGCTACATACAGATGTCCAACATTAGTTTTCACCGAACCAATAGCACAGAAGCCTTTGTTTTCGGTTTGTCGTGAGAAAGCTTGTGTAAGAGCATCAATTTCAATCGGATCACCTACGGGTGTTCCGGTGCCGTGAGCCTCTATATAGGTGATAGTCTCGGGTTCCACCTCGGCTAAGGCTTGAGCCATGGCAATGACTTCCGCCTGACCATCCACACTAGGTGCCGTGTAGCCAACTTTCTTTGAACCATCGTTATTGATGGCTGAACCTTTGATAACGGCATAAATGCTGTCACCATCAGCTAGAGCATCCGCGAGCCGCTTTAAAACAACAATTCCCACTCCGTTGCCGATCACCATTCCCTGTGCCTTGGCATCAAAGGCTCGACAGTGTCCATCGGGAGAAAACATCCCTCCCTCTTGATAATAATGACCTGCCTGATGTGGAACATTTATTGAAACTCCACCAGCCAAAGCCATATCACACTCGTAATTCAGTAAGCCCCGACAGGCTTGGTGAACAGCAACCAAGGAAGTGGAGCAAGCAGTTTGAACAGTTACACTCGGCCCTTTGAGATTTAATTTATAAGAAACGCGTGTGGACAGATAATCTTTATCATTACCAATCACAGCTTGGTAAAAATACGTTGAGCCAATTTGGCGAGGGGTTGAATAAAGGTTGAAAAAGTAGGTACTCATGCTAGAACCAGCGTAAACACCAATTCCACCTTCGTACGTATCAGGATCGTAGCCAGCACTTTCAAGGGCATCCCAAGCACACTCCAAGAAGAATCTATGCTGCGGGTCCATCATTTCAGCCTCTCTGGGACTAAAGCCAAAGAATGAAGCGTCAAACAATTCTACATCTTCTAGGACAGCTTTTGCTTTAACATAACTGGGATCACTCAGAACGGCAGGTTCCACACCTGACTGCTCCAGTTCTTGCTCAGTAAAAAACGAAACTGACTCCACCCCATTTCGCAGGTTATGCCAAAAGTCATCGATATTTTTAGCTCCTGGGAAGCGACCCGACATACCAATAATGGCTATGCCTTTAATAGATGTTTTTGGCGGCGAATTATTCTGGTTTATTTTGGTAGGAGAATTCGCTGTTGTCGATTGAGAGCATGCTTTGGCTGCTTGAATCGGAAAATATTTCGGGAAATCAGGTGGTTCGTTTGACTCCAATTTTAAATAGTTAGCCAAGGAATTTATCGTTGGATACTTAAACAATTTGGTGATTGATATATCTCTATTGAAAACATTTATCAATTGTTTATTGACTTGGGTCAAGAGTAATGAATCACCGCCTAGATCAAAGAAATTGTTATGGATACCCACCTGCTCTAAATGAAGTACTTCTTGCCAAACAGCAGCGATAGTTTGCTCTACTTCAGTCGTGGGAACATAAGCTGCTGACAACTCTGAGCGAATCCCCTCCGGATTAGGCAGCGCTCTAAGGTCGACCTTGCCGACTTCTGGCAAAGACTGTAGTTGCACCAAGTCAGAGTCGATCACGAAATGACGAGCCAGAACTTGTTTATCCACCTGCCCCGTCGGAGTGAGTGGCAGGGTGGACACTAGGACATAGGCGCTCGGCACCAAGACAGCAGGCAGCACGGTTTGCAAGTGGGATTGTAGCTGAATAGGCGAAAACGGTTTTGATGTTACTACGTAGGCAACTAACTCTAGTTCGGACGTTTCCGTTTCCCGCTCCAGCACCATGCAGGCGTCAACCGACGAATCTTTCAGCAGCGCTGCTTCTACGATCTGCTCAATTGTAAAGTTTTCCGCAGATTGTCTCGTCTCAGCAAGTAATTGCTGTAAGTCGTGGATTAATCCGTTCTCCGTAATTTCGGTAGATGCTAAATGTCCTACCCGACCTATGTCCATTTTGTTCCTCGCTGCTGTTCAAAAGTTTTTCAAGCCTGCTTGCCCACGTGCGGTACGCCCAATATGGAACCATCTTACTTTTTTAGGCACACGCCAAACTACTAACTAAAGTTACAGCATTCCGGATTCTGTCCTAGATTTTTTTAACAAAACTCAGATGCTTTGCCCAACACTTCCTGCCAGATACTAACGAGCTAGCATTCCGGCTCAGTCTTCTACCCAACCAGCCAAGTAAATACCTGACGCCCGCCGTTATTGGCATCTCCTGATTAGGCAGAAAATCGCAGGTGCTTCGCGCGAGGATGCGATCGCTACTCCTCTTTACACCCGAGCGGAGTCATCAGCCCAAACGGTTGAAATCAAATTAGCAGCAAGCAGAGGAGCCTCACTGCGTTGTCTCGACACAATTTGTTCTTTGTTTTCAACGGGTAAATCCAGTGGCTTGACACCATGTGGCAGGATTAACTCTTCCTTGTTATGGCTGTATTAATCCTCAGGTTTGCGAATCATTCAAAAAATCAAAAGGTTGTTGGATTAACTAACATTCTTAATTTTTAATAAATTTAGATAGCGTATCTTACCCTGCTTGTGAATAATCTAGCCTTTTTTATCACTTCCGGTGTAATAAAACGTCAGTTTCAAGTCAGAAATAAAAGTAATAAAACAACTCCGCCTCCCACGCGGGCAGTCTAATTTGTATTTTTTGGGGTTGCACCCGCGCATCGCGAACCGGGAGCGGTGGAGTCGTCCATTAAACAGATCGGCTCCCGGCTCAAAATCTCTGGGGTACAGTGGAAAGTTGAAAATGGGATGCTCCCCGCGAACTCTACCCTCTTGATTGACTACCGATTGTTTTAGTCTCGATGGTTGGTAGGATTCTCTTGCATATCTGATTTTAGAGAACGCCTAAGCATTGCAGCATCAATACCGATACTTTCCGAATTTGGTGATGAACACAACCCAACAAGCTTTTGCTCAAGCTGCGCCAATATTTTCTTTTGATTCCAATGAGTAACTGCAAATTTGCGAGCTGCCCGGCCCAATTGAGTACATTCCTCCGGGTGGGTTGCTAAATATACAATTTTATTTGCTAAGGCTTTCACATCTCCAGGCGGAACTACGATGCCACACCCTTGCAAGACCTGGGCGACTTGAGTACCATTATGAGCAGTAGCTATCACCGGTCGCCCTGAAGCATACATACCTTTCAACTTGGAGGGCATGACTAGGTCTGCGGCATTGGAAAGCTGGGGAAGCAGGTGAATATTGGCAAGATTCAGTAATGCGTTCAACCGTTCGACAGGCTGTAAATCTAAGAAACGCACATTCGGCATTCCTTTAGCTAACTTCAGTAGCCGCTGTTTGGCCGAGCCTTCACCACATAAAACGAATAGAATCTGCGGGTGGTCTGCTGCCAGAAGACTTGCTGCTGCTATCAAAATCTCTATTCCCTGCTTTTCCGCCATGCTGCCCGCATAAAGGGCAACAAAAGTATCTGGCATAATCCCCAATTCCTCTCGCAGAGGATTAGAGCCTTGTAATGGGTAGATGGTATTTGTATCCACCCAGTTAGGAAAATACACACATTTCGATGTATGAACTCCCTTAGTTTTCAGATGCTTTATCATCCACTCAGAAATGGTAGATACGCGGTCAAAGCAACCCATCAGCCCACGCTCTATTACCATGACTAGTGTTCGAATCAACCCAGAGGAGGGTAAAAGCCCCAGTTCAAATCCAGCATCTATTTCAAAATCCTGAATGTGTAGCCATGACTTAGCACCACCCAAACGACTTGCCAGCAATGCTCCCACTACACAGAAAAAAGCTGGTTCCACTACAAGCACAACATTAGGCTGCCAGAACAGCCCTTGCCACAGGATCAATGGTAGACTACTAATAGCGAAAGCAGCCAAATGTAAAATGCGTTTGGGCCCTGATGGCTGATGGGGTACCCACAACGGGCATCGCCATACCTTAATCCCGTTTAAGTACTCACTATGGTAGCGCCATGCGCAAAAGCCTTTTGCTACTTGCCAGGCTGGATAGTAGGGCGGCGCCGTTACTACGCGAACTTCGTGTCCCTGAGCGACCAGCGCCTCTGCCATTTCTCCTGTGTATTTGCCTACTCCTGTAATTTCGGGAGCATAGTTGATTCCGTAGATTAAAAAACGCATAGATTTTGATTAGCCCGACTCAGCAAAAGTGGGTAGTGCTACAGAAGCTAACTGCTACATCTGATAGCTGGACAGAACCGTTGCTTAAGACCTGAAGCAATACTTAAATTCCTAGTTAATCTGGTTGGATTTCACTTAGGTCAGTAAAGATAGAGCCCTAGAACCAACCAGGTTTAAGTAGATAAATTTAATCCTCATTTTGCACAATTATCACCAAAAACTCTAATGGTGTTAAGTCTACTAACCTGAATACGTGTTCAGGTCGGAGATTGTAAGTTTTTATCTGTTGCTGAGCTAGTTTATCTACTCTTTTATAACCGTGTCAACCAAAAAGGTCAGAAAAAAGTAGTATTAAAAGTAACAAAAAGTAGTGAATAAAAAAATCCTCTTGATTAAGATGTAAGTTGTTGGGTGTAAAAGCATGGAGTTCCTTCTCAGCCTGGATTAGGTGCCTTTCAGACTTACTGTTTTAGGATGGGCATAGAAGCGCGATTCTGGTTCTAACGGATTTCGTGGTCAAAGGTGATTGTAGCGCTTTCAGTTGAAGAAATACTTGGAGATATTTTAAATGTGTTAAGAGAATATTTTTTCAGGCTTAAATTTATGTGCATTTCACTGGACTAACTGTCATTGTTAAGTAGGTAAGACAGAACACGGTAAAACAACGCTTTTTTTGTAGAGGAAGTGCCTGTAATGGTCGAACTTTTATCGCGGAATGAGGATAGGTCATGACTGAAAAAAATCGCTCCTGGGATGCTAACAAGTTTATCCAAACGCTCGCCTACTTTGAGGTGATCCCTTTCCTCAGCTGGCTGATTCAGTTGCTCCAAGGTCGTGCCAACGATAATAAAGACAGACCTGTTGGAGGAAAGAAAGTGGGAGTCATACTGGTAGCTGGGGCGACGGGCGGGGTTGGGAAGCGAGTAGTGCAGCAACTTGTGGAGCGTGGTTATAAAGTGCGATCGCTCGTCAGAGATGCCGAGAAGGCACGGGCGATGCTCGGTGATAACGTGGAATTAGTCATAGGAGACATTACAAAGCCTGAGACCTTAACCCCGGAAATGATGGCAGTCCAAGCCGTGGTATGTTGCACTGCGGTGCGCGTGCAGCCGGTTGAGGGAGACACACCGGATCGAGCCAAATACTATCAAGGTGTCAAGTTCTACCAACCCGAAATTGTGGGAGATACTCCAGAAACAGTGGAATATCTGGGGGTGAAGAATCTGGTACAGGCTGCCGCTAACTGTCTAAAGCCAGACAAAACACTGGTATTTGATTTTACAAATCCATCGGAGGATTTGAAGAATACCTGGGGCGCTGTGGATGATGTCGTCATGGGTGGCGTGAGTGAGAGTGGGATGCGCCTGGTAGAAAACACAGCTCTGTTTGCAGGCAATGTATCCACTGCAAACTCCGGTGGCTTTGCTTCAGTTCGCACCCGAAATTTCGATTCACCTTTAAATTTAGCTGGCTACGACGGCGTAGAGTTGCGCGTCAGAGGAGACGGGAAGCGGTATAAATTCATCATCCGCACAGACCCCAAATGGGATGGCACTGCCTACAGCTATTCCTTCGACACCGAGGGCAACAACTGGATAAGTGTTCGCATCCCCTTCGCTGACTTGATACCAGTGTTTCGTGCCAAGACATTGAAAGACTCAGATCCAATTGACCCTAGCCATATCAGCTCGTTCCAGCTGATGCTCAGTAAGTTCGAGTACGACGGGGAACTAAACCCCAAATTTGAGCCGGGTGGCTTCGCCTTGCAAGTCGAATCCATTAAAGCTTATGGCGGCGCGACGAAACCACGGTTCGTGCTAGTCAGTTCAGCTGGCGTCACTCGTCCGGGTAGACCTGGAATCAATTTAGAGTCAGAGCCGCCAGCAGTGCGATTGAACGACCAGTTGGGAGGAATTCTGACGTGGAAGTTAAAGGGAGAGGACAGTGTAAGGGAGAGTGGAGCGCCTTACACCATTATCAGGCCGTGTGCGTTGACAGAAGAACCTGGGGTTCAAGCGTTGATTTTCGACCAAGGCGATAATCTCAAGGGTAAGGTTAGCCGGGATTCGGTTGCTGAGATTTGTGTTCAGGCGCTCCAACAACCCAAAGCATGTAACGTCACTTTTGAGGTGAAACAGGGAGAAAGTAGCGATCGCTCTATTGATTGGCAGCGTCTATTCGACCACCTGCAACCCGACAAGTAGCGTGTGATTGCAAGTGAGTAGATCGCTAGATATTCTTCTGGGGGGAAGGGAGTAAATTCGCCTGTGTTTGGTCTAGGCAAGCCTGCATTTTTTTTGCTAGAACCCTTACGTATGGTTCGCTGAACATAGTGTAGTGATTGCCAGGAACCTCCTGGATCTCTAAACCTCCAGTAACCAGACTATCCCAGCCCAATTTGGGGGTAGCTACCCGAAACTCATATTCGGGCTGCTCAATGGCTCGGAATAAAATTGCACGACCTGAGTATACTTGATATACATAATCTGTTGTAGCCTGGAAGTGAGCTTCTAGTAAAGGAGATTGGTTTTGTAAATCAGATTCCTGGTGTTCTTGAGGCTCTGAATAAATCCTCTGGGACAACTTCTGTTTTATGTAAGTTAATTTCTCTTTCGGTTCAAGTCGTGATAAGTTAGCCAGATGTCGAGAAACCCGAGTATGGAATGGTTTGGGCTTGATCCACTCCGGTCCATGAGCATCAAACAAGGCTAGCATAGCCACTTTCTGGCCTTGCGCGTCGAGCTGTTGAGCCATCTCCAGGACCACACTGCCCCCCATGGAGTAGCCACCCAGAAAATAAGGCCCCACTGGCTGGATAGTACGTATTTCCCTAATATAGTGAGCCGCCATGTCCTCAAATCGATTGTGGGGAACCTGTTTTCCATCCAGACCCTGTGGTTGTAGCCCATAAACTGGTTGTTCTTGATCGCAATAGCGGGTCAAATTGTAGTATGGTATGACGTTGTCAGCTATTCCATGTACCCCGAAAAAAGGCGGTTTAGAACCGTTTGGCTGAATTTTTACCAGCGAGGACCAAGTCCCCGGTATCGAAAAATCGCTCTCGTGGGCTAAATGCTGGGCAATAGCCTCGATGGAATTATGCTCCCAGGCTAGGCTGGGAGGAAGCCGGCGTTGAAGCCAAAGCCCCAGGTCATCTGTAAGCATTAGCAACGTCAATGAATCTATACCGTATTTGACAAACGGCTTGCGAGTATCAATTCTTACGACCTGTATTTCTAATTCATCTGCTAACCATTTGGCTATCCAGGTTTCAATAGTCTCTGCGGTGTGGTTAGTAATTCCTAAAAATGGAGAGTTATTGTACATATGCTTGCCTGGGTAGATAGTCCTAGACAGGTAATAATGTATTATAGTGATGTATGAAATACCCAGCAACTTTCAAGGCTATTGGTGGCAAATTCTTGTTCAAGTTGTGTTTGATAGGTGAGCTGCTCAATCATAAGGATATGCGAAGTTTAGGTAGCTTGTAGTCCCAATAGTCTGATTTTAAAATCCAGTTTAAAAGTTCTGGATTTTTCCTAACTGCATTTTGATGAAATTGGTAGCCCTTTAGTAAAGCTGCATAAAAACGTTGTTGCAACGCCTCTTTTTCTGATAAATTTTGAGATTTAGTTAAAAATTTAGGTTTAAGTGGCTTCAATGCCGCCTTAATTTTGTCTTTCAGACTTATTGATTTTAATTTACCATTCATTCCTCTAATATCTGTATAAGAATCACAAACACCTTGAAAAAAGCAGCGCTGCTCAAAATATTCATAGGTCATTCTTTCTTTTGGCACCTGATGAAATACTAAGGCTCTAGGCTGATAAATTGCTTTATAGCCTAATTTTTTTGCTTTCAAAGTAAGACCACTTTCTCCATCTCCCTGAAAATGTTGCAAATGCTTGGGAATAGAATCAGGATGGAAGCCACGTAATTCAAACAAGGCTTTTTTGCGAATTGAGAAGTTCAAGCCCCAAACATAATTTGGATCAATTTCCCGCACTTGCTCTCCAAAGTCTAATAAGCTTAATTGGCCGCAGATTTGACCATATGGGTGTGATTGCCAAAACCATTCTAACCATTCAGGCGGCTCCACTTCATAGTTAGGCAAATTTCGACCACCCACAATTTGTACAGAGGTATCAATAAAAGATGACTCAATTGCTTTCAGCCAATTTACATCCGCCTGAATGTCATCATCAACGAAGATTAATATATTGCCCTTTGCATCTATTGCCCCACGATGTCGACCTGATAGCAACCCAGGTTCCGGTTCGTAAATGTAGTGAATATGATGCTCAGTCTGATTGGCGATCGCCATCTCTACAATCTGTTTTGTATTGTCAGTCGAGTCATTATCAACCACGAGAATTTCAAATTTATCACTTGGAAACTTTTGGGCAACAAAAGACTTGATTGCTATAGCCAAAGAATCGGCGCGATTAAAGGTCGGAATGATAATTGAAATCACTATCTCTACTATAAGTTAAGTGGATAGAAACCGAGAATTATTACCGATTCAACCCTACACGGGTAAGATCCAGCGATGATGCATGCAGACACTACCATAGCCCGTAGCGTTCTCTATCGGGCGGTTCCGTAGCCGACCTTGCTCAACTTCAATGACTACGGCTGCTTCAACGAGATCTTGCCACTCACCGGCAATTATGATTCCAGCATTCATCCGGTAGCGGCCAGGCAGAAGCAACAACTCATCGAGGAGGCACAGGATCTTCGCACCTATGTTGGGATCATTCAAATCCTCAAGGCTTTGTACACCACTGCTGAAGTTTACCACTGCCTGGCCGTGCTGGTCATAGAGGGTAAAAGCGCATGACATTCCTGGCTGTATTGTAGTGACATGAAAGACGAAACGAGCGGGTGCACCAGTCGCCAAAGTGGTTGATGGATAATCGCCACCAGTGGAAACCTCTACAGCAGTTAATCGCACTTCGCCTTTGCCTCGTCGGTCTGTTCGCTCTAACAAGTTAAGAGAAGCAGAATTTTCCAGACTTCTCAGGTAAGTACTCACTGCTTGTGCCGTCGTGTCGTCGGTTAGGACAGTCCCCTGCTGCAGAAAAATGCCACGGTGGCAGAGCGTTTGCACCACTGCCATGTTGTGGCTCACAAACAAAATAGTTCTGCCTTCTTTGGCAACATCGTCCATCTTTCCCAGGCATTTCTTCTGAAACTGAACATCCCCCACTGCCAGCACTTCATCTACAATCAAAATTTCCGGCTCCAAATGTGCTGCTACAGCGAAGGCAAGACGCACGTACATCCCAGATGAATAGCGCTTGACTGGTGTATCTAAAAACTTGTCCACCTCGGCAAAAGCCACAATTTCATCAAACTTCCTTTTAATCTCTGTCTTGCTCATGCCCAAAATCGCACCGTTGAGGTAAATGTTCTCACGGCCTGTCAACTCGGAGTGAAAGCCCGTCCCCACTTCCAACAAACTGGCCACTCGCCCTTTAATCGCAATCCGCCCTACTGTTGGTTCCGTGATCCGGCTCAAAATCTTCAACAGCGTCGATTTACCTGCCCCGTTGCGCCCGATGATGCCAACCCTCTCTCCTTGCTTAATCTCAAAATCCAAATCCTTCAACGCCCAAAACTCTGCTATAGCTGGCTGGGGGATCGGTTTGCCAGTAGTTGTCAGCAATCTGCGGCTCACGGACTTGGCGGCGTTGGTGATTTGATCTCGCAGAGTTGTATATCCTTGCTGCTTTTGGTGTCCAAGCACATATCTCTTGCCCAGGTTCTCAATCCGAATTACAGTATCAGACACGCTCTCAGTCCCCACTTAGATTACAATGGAAAATCATCAGTAGCGCCACAGGTCTTTCCAATACTCGCCTTCAGTGCGACCCGCCCCATAATTAATTCTCTACTAACCACAGGTTTTTTTCAGAAACTGATAAGGTGTTTACAATAGATTGATTGAGGATGAACCGGCAGATCGCGACCATCCTGCAAGGCATCCAGCACCCAAGACTTGCTCGAAGAGTGCAGCTAGAATTTGGATAACTTTATACTGGAGAAGGGGAAATTGACACTCCGACGCCTAAAAACAGTGGGGTTCTGGTTTCAAGCCCACAGTCCCGTGGCTGCGTATTTAACCAGCTAACCCTACGTATTTCTGCTTTGGAGAGAGTCTGTTTCAACTCTTCTGTAATTTTAATTGAGGGAAGGCCAATGGCTCCAAATCCCACCATCATGCAAGCAGTCGAACAGCTAGGCTATCGCGTCACCGTTGGGGACGTTGCCACCCAGGTAGGATTGAATGTGAATTTAGCCCAGCAAGGATTATTAGCGCTTGCAACTGAAGCCGGTGGACATTTGCAAGTGGCAGAGTCCGGCGATATGGTCTACCTGTTTCCCAAAAACTTCCGGGCGATTCTGCGTAATAAGTTTTGGCGATTGCGGTTGCAGGAATGGTGGAAAAAGGTCTGGAGCGTTCTGTTTTACCTGATCCGGATTTCCTTTGGGATTGTACTGCTGTTATCAATAGTCCTAATTTTTTTAACCATCCTGATCGTCATCACTGCCGCCAATCAAAACAGCAACAGTAGCAACAATAGGGGTCATTCCCATGGCGGTGGGAGCTTCTTCATGCCTTACTTCTGGATCGGTTCCGACTGGTTCTGGTTTTTCGATCCGAACTATGGCAGACCCCACAGGCGTCGGCGAACTAGAGAACAAAACCAGCTAAATTTCTTTGAGGCCATATTCTCGTTCTTATTTGGTGATGGCAATCCTAACGCGGACTTAGAACAACGCCGCTGGCAAGAAATCGCTACCGTAATTCGCAATAACAAAGGAGCCGTGGTTGCAGAACAAATTGCTCCCTATCTAGACAATATCGGGGAGGGATATGCCAGAGAGTACGAAGACTATATGCTGCCAGTACTGACTCGATTTAATGGTCAACCGGCAGTCAGCCCGGATGGGCAGATTGTATACCACTTCCCTGAGTTGCAGACTCTAGCACAACAGCGGCATCCTCAGCCGGTGCCAGCATATCTACAGGAGTTGCCTTGGCGTTTCAGTGCCGCCAGTTCAGAACAGATTATGCTGGCAGCTGGGTTGGGGGCGCTAAATTTCGTCGGTGCCTTGGTACTCGGTAATCTGTTGAGAAATGGCACGGCTGCTGCGAAATTGGGCGGTTTGGTGGCGTTTGCACAGTCAATTTACTGGCTCCTGCTGGGGTATGGTACCGCTTTCCTTGGGGTGCCGTTAGTCCGTTATTTCTGGATTCAGTGGAGAAATAGCAAGATTGCCGTTCGCAATGGTCAACGGCAAGAACAGGCGCGGCAGTTGAGTCAAGCCGATACTGCTTTACAGCAGAAAATTGCCTACGCTCACCAGTTTGCCGCTGAAACAATCATTGGGAGTGAGGATCTGGCTTACACTACCGAAACAGATTTGCTGGAACAGGAGGCACGTTCGGCACAAATTGATGCGGAATGGCAGCGGCGGTTGCAATAAGAGGGGGAGAGGGGGAGATCCTATTGGACTCGAATTTTAGCGAGGCTAGTGCCGTGGTAATAATGTCCCAGAATTTGCCGGTATTTGACTCCGTGCTTAGCCAAATAGTAAGCCCCCCACTGACTCATGCCTACACCATGACCCCACCCATGACCCTCAAATCGCAAACCCGATAGGTCTTGTTTGATGGTGAAGCGCGCGCTTTTGAGGTCTAGTCCTAGGCGCAGGTCTTCTCCACTGATCTGCTGTGTTCCTTGAGTACCCACAACTTCTATAGTTTTAATGCTGCCGTAAGTTGTGAGAGTTGGCCTGAGGGAATTAATAGTGCCCACACGAGAAATTCGCCTATTGAGTTCGTCAGGGGAAAAGGTTTTTACCCACTCGCACTCGCTCACACCCTCATCGTAGCCTTCAACGCCACGCAGGTAGGGCAGGTAGTTTCCCCAAACATCTTCGACGTTTTCTGTGTGTCCCCCAGAGCAATTGTGAAACTGCGATTCAATAATCTGCCCTTTGTAAGTCAGCACCTGCCCAGATGTTGAATTCACTGCCGCGTAGGTGCTAGGAGCCTCAGCTTCAACACCCTTGTAAGCCTGCCAATAAGGTGTATCTCCTAGATCATAAAGGCCATTTTTGGCTTTCTGGCGCTCATAAAGGGCGTAGGTGCGGGCAGCGACTGCTTGGGCTTTGAGGGCTTCTTGGGGCCAATTGTAGAACACTTCTGAACCCACAACACTGTAGAGATATTGCTCAAGATCGACGTAGTTGACGGCGGTCAAGCCCTTTTCGGTGGGAACAACGAGGGTTTGTCCGCGATACCAGTGATCGCCAATATAAACATAGCCACCAGCAGTCGGCGAAATCCACATCCTACTTGAGTGCATCTGATCCACGGCAACCCCATCGGCGCTGGGCTGGGCATAGAACGCATTCATCGCCGCAATTTGTCCCAGTGTCCGACCGGTACTATAGTCACGGACGACAGCTTTGGTCGAACTGCCGACTTTTACCTGACTCACACCCCGTTCAATTGATACGCGCAATAGCACAGATGCCTGAGCCGGGGCAACCAAAGCGATCCACAACAGGACAAAGAGCCACCAGTGGCATCCCTTGAATTGGGAAAACACACCCGAGAACAGTGTGAATCTCATGCTGATGATTATCCTTACAAGAAGAAGTAGTAGTCAGGAGTCAGAAGCCAGGAGTCAGAATGACTTATGCTTGGAGTGGCGGATGACAGTCATTATCACACTCAAGAGCGCAGGATGAGTTTTCGGGCGCTACATGCCAGTATAGAAAAGGGATGGCGAAATTCGACAAAAGGTTGGCTGATCCAGGTGCAGATTACATTTTTAGGGACGAGTTCCGGTGTACCGACGCGATCGCGCAATGTTTCCAGCATCGCCTTGCGTCTGCCTCAACGGGCAGAGATGTGGTTGTTTGACTGTGGCGAAGGAACTCAGCATCAAATCCTGCGGAGTGAACTGAAAATCAGCCAACTCACCCGCATTTTTATCACCCATATGCACGGCGATCACATCTTTGGCTTGATGGGTCTTTTAGCCACTTGCGGCTTGGCTGGCAATCCCAACCGCATCGATATTTATGGTCCACCCAAGTTGGATGAATATCTCCGAGCCTGTAGTCGTTATTCTCACACCCATTTTTCCTATCCGATCCAAGTCCACACCGTCCAGCCCGGTGTAATTTACGAAGATGAGGAGTTCACCGTTAGCTGTGGTCAATTAGAGCATCGCATTACCGACTTTGGCTACCAGGTGGCGGAAAAAGACCGACCAGGGCGCTTTGATATCGAAAAAGCGAAGGCGCTCTCGATCCCCCCGGGCAGAGTTTACGGTCTGTTAAAGCGGGGTGAGCGAGTGACGCTGCTCGACGGTAGGGAGATTAATGGAGCCGATTTTTGCGGACCGACGGAAGTGGGACGCAAAATTGCCTATTGTACTGACACAGTTTTTTGTGAGGGCGCAGTGGAACTAGCACAGGATGCGGATGTGCTAATTCACGAAGCGACCTTTTCCCACCAGGATGCAGAACTTGCTTTCCAGCGTTTGCACTCCACCTCGACGATGGCGGCGCAAGTCGCCTTAACCGCCCAGGTAAAGCTGCTGATTATGAGCCATTTCAGCCCCCGCTATGCTCCTGGAAATGACCTAGAATTAAAGGATCTGCTCAAGGAAGCCCGTGCTATTTTCCCAAATACGGAAATGGCCTATGATTTCCTGACTTACGAGGTACCGCGACGGCGGCAAACCGAGTTAACTCAGGCAGGCGTGTGAAACAATTCGCGCCTGAGTGCCGACTGGCGCTTAATAAATAGGAAACCCTAGGAAAGTTGTGAGTTTATAGCCCCCTTTAATAAGTGACGCTCCTACACTGACCTTCGGTACAGTGTAGGCTTCTCAAATTCTCTCAAATCTGAGAACTTCCATTAAGGTACTCCGACTGTTTCCCTCTACGGCTGTTTATAGTCAGGAACACGCCCCGCCCGACTTTGAACAATACAAAATGTATGTCCACACCTATGTGCCTTGAAAATTTTACTCGCGGGAGGCAGCAATC